>Ga0256842_1003634_pt1 | contig 10167 bp, 10 predicted proteins | sample 4559240metaG_FD_185973 | JGI IMG/M metagenome (GOLD analysis project Ga0256842, IMG submission 185973) | Hydrothermal vent microbial communities from Guaymas Basin, Mexico - 4559-240 | ecosystem: Environmental > Aquatic > Marine > Hydrothermal vents | place: Mexico: Guaymas Basin | collected...
AAGAGTATCAAACTTTTCTCAGCAAAGGCGTATTATTAAGAGGGAAGAAGAGCTTGATATTTTGAGACGTGCTTCACAGATTGGTGCAAGTGCATTTGATAGTTTTGCAAAGTATCTTAATGAGTCTGGTTTACATGTAAGTGAACAAAGGCTTCATTTTGAGGCAGAAAATATACTAAAAAACTATGGTGAATATGGCCTTAGTTTTTCTCCAATTTTAGGAGTAAACAAAAACGCAGCAAAATGCCATGCACTTCCACTCTTAGATACTCTAGATATGGGAGACTTGATTCTTTTTGATGCTGGAGTAACTTATAAAAGATACTGTTCAGATAGAACAAGAACGGCTGAGTTTAACCAAAATTTAAACTTTAGTAAAACTCAAAAGTTTAGCGATTCAAAGCGTCAAGAGATTTATGATATAGTTTTAAAATCTCAAGAAGCTGGCATTAAAAAAGTTAGAGCTGGTGTAAAAGCTTGTGAAGTTGATTTAGCTTGTAGAGAAGTAATTGATAAAGCTGGTTACGGTAAGTGGTTTATACACTCAACTGGACATGGTGTAGGTCTTGATATTCATGAACTACCAGTTATCTCAAATAAAAGTGAGACTGTACTTGAAGAGGGTATGGTTTTAACTGTTGAGCCAGGAATTTATTTACCAGAAGAGTTTGGTGTTCGTATAGAAGATACTCTTGTGGTTACAAGTGGTGAAGCTGAAGTTCTAGGTAGATAATGCAGTTTTTTTATGATAGGTTTTTCCCAGTCATAAAAAAAAAGAATAGAAGCTTCAATTATGAAGCAGTAGTAGGTATAGGTGGCAATGAGGGAGATGTGCGTAAGAGATTTAGAAATCTTTACATGTATATGCAAAGAAATTCACTTTTAAGTATAAGTGAAACTTCTCCAATCCTTCGCAATCCACCCTTTGGATATTTAGACCAAGATGATTTTTATAATGCAGTTATGATTATTAGGACATCTCTAGGTCCAAAGGCATTTTTGAAACTTCTTTTACATATAGAGAAGATATTTGGACGAAAAAGAAGTTTTAAAAATGCCCCAAGAACGCTTGATTTGGATCTTATATTTTATGAAGACATCAAAATCAAAAGTAAATTTTTGAGTGTTCCACATCCTAGTTGGAGCCAAAGAGAGTCAGTGGTTCTACCACTTTCAAAATTGAAAAGGAAGATATAGGTGAAATTTTTGACTTTTAGTGCCCAAACACCAGCTGCTGCTTTGAAACAGGCTCAGATAGAATGTGGTGAAGATGCTTTAGTTGTTAGTACCAAACAAGTAAAGAAAAAGACGATAAATACACCTGCTTTATATGAAGTGGTTGTGGCTGTTGAAGATGCAAAGGTTGAACCAGCTGTTCCAAAAAAACAGACATATCAGAGTAATGAAGATGTTCTTATCAATATCTCTGAAGCAGCAAAGCAGATATCTCAGATAGCACAAGTTACAAATGAATCACTACCTTCACGTCCAAAAACAAAAATATCTATAGAAGAGAAGAAAAAATCTAATGAAGATGTAGATGATATAAAACAAGAGATAACAAAATTAGCAGATAAGATAAAGCTTATACAAGAGATGTTTTGGGAAGAAAAAGCTCCTCAGCGTAACAACTTAGCAATTCCACCAGAGTTTTCAGAGATATATAAACTAGCAAAAATAAGTGGAATGGGAAGTAATCATCTTGAAAATATTATGAAACTTACTTTAGAGCATATGCCGACAAAAATGAGACACTCTAGTGAATCTGTAAAGCGTTATTTTCAAGTCTTACTTAGAAAGATGGTTCCTGTTCGCCATGAGAGAGAAGTACCAAGAGGAACAAAAAAACTTGTTATGTTTGTAGGTCCAACCGGAGTAGGAAAAACAACAACAATAGCGAAACTTGCAGCTCGTTTTTCATATATAAAAGAGAAGAGAGATAAAGTAGGTATTATAACACTTGATACATATAGAATTGGTGCAGTTGAGCAACTTTTTCAATATGCAAAAATGATGAAACTTCCTATTGAAGATGTGGTAGACCCTAGTGATTTCAATAGTGCGTTACGTTCACTTTCTCACTGTAATGTGATTTTGATAGATACAGTTGGAAGCAGTCAGTACGATAAAGATAAGTTAGCAAAACTTAATCAATTTATACAAAATAGTGAGTATGAGATAGATGTAAATCTAGTACTTTCAGCAGGTAGTAAACTTGAAGATTTAAGAGAAATATATAAAAATTTCTCATTTTTAAATATTGACACACTTGTTTTTACAAAGTTTGATGAGACTAAAGCTTTTGGAACAGTATTTTCTTTGATATATGATATAGATAGACCTGTTAGTTATTTTTCTGTTGGACAAGAAGTTCCAGATGATATAGTTGTAGCTAATAGTGACTTTTTAGTAGAGTGCATGTTAAATGGTTTTAAAAGGAAGCAAGATGCAAACTCAAGCAAATAAACTTCACAAACTTGTAAAAGATGGGCAAGCATCTATAAAAAAAGTAAAAAGAACAAAATATATAGCAATAACAAGTGGTAAGGGTGGTGTTGGTAAAAGTACACTAAGTGCAAATTTAGCAAATATATTGGCTAAAAATGGATATAGTGTAGGTCTTTTTGATGCTGATATTGGTTTAGCAAATTTAGATGTTATTTTAAATGTTAGAATTAATAAAAATATTTTACATGTATTAAAAGGAGAAGCTACACTCTCTGATATAATCGTAAATGTAAAGAAAAATCTCATATTAATTCCAGGTGAGAGTGGAGATGAAATCCTAAAGTATAATGACCAGTTTTTATATGAGAGATTTTTTGAAGAGACAGAGATTTTAGATGATTTAGATTTTATGATTATAGATACTGGTGCTGGTATTGGTGGGCATACACAACTTTTTTTAGAAGCTAGTGATGAGGTTATAGTTGTGACTGTTCCAGACCCAGCAGCCATAACAGATGCATATGCTACAATAAAAGTTACAAGTAAAGTAAAATCTATGATACATCTTGTATTAAATATGACAAAAAGTACAAAAGAGGCTGAGCTAATATATGAAAAAATTAGTAAGGTTGCCATTGCAAATATAGATGGACTAAATTTAAATTTGCTTGGAAGACTTCCTGAAGATAAGATAATTGCAAAGAGTATAAAACAACGAACTCTTTTTAGTGATGATGCTCCAAATGGAGCAGCTTCACATGAGCTTAAAAGAATAGTTAATAATCTTGTTTATAGATTGGAACATAAAGTGCTTAAAGATAACGGAGATAGAGGTTTTGGTAGTTTTATAAAGAGTCTTATAGATAAGTTTTAGAAAAAAGGTAGGATAAATTAGTGATAAGTCCAAATAATTTTATATATTTTTTTACTGTTTGTGGGTTTTTTATTGGTTTAATATTTACTATAATAAACTTTTCTATGCCAGAAGACATAGTTTTATATACAGCTGAAATAACACTGTTCTTTTATCTTTTTATACATGTGATAATTATGAATTTTATTGATATTAAACGTTTTGGTATTAGCCTTTTTAATAAAAAAGAGTATGAAGAGGTTAGTGAATATTTTATATCAGAATTAGATACTAGAGAAAAAAGGATGGATGCACTTTTATTGGAAGTTGAAAAGATGAATATCAAATATGAACAAGAATCAGAAAATCAGAAAAAGCAGAAAGTAGATGAGCATCAAAAAGCAGCCTAATCCATATACTGCTCATATAAAAAAAGAGCAAGATGCTTTAGTGTTGCAATATCTACCAGCAGTTCGTGCCTTAGCATATAGACTTAGGGAAAGACTTCCAACATCAATAGATGTAAATGATTTGATTTCAATAGGTACAGAAGAGATGATAAAATTGTCTCGTAAGTATGACAAAGAACAAAATGATTCTTTTTGGGGTTATGGGCGTCAACGTGTACATGGATCTATGTTAGATTATTTAAGAAGCTTAGATGTTATGAGTAGATCAAGTAGAAGACTTATAAAAAAAGTTGATAGAGAGATAGAAAAGTATCTTTCACTATATGAAGAAGAGCCAACAAGTGAGTATCTTTCAACACTTTTGGAAGAGAGTGTTGAAAAAATAGATGATGCTAGAAATGGTTATAAACTTATATCTCTAATGCCTATAAATGAACAGATAACAATTTTAAGTGAAGATGATACATCAGAAATAGTAGAAAAAGATGAATTAATAAATCTGATAAAAACAATTTTAAATAGATTTAAAGAGAGAGAACAGCTGATAATACAGCTCTATTATTTTGAAGAACTAAATCTTAAAGAGATTAGTGGTATACTTGATATTAGCGAATCTAGAATTTCTCAGATTCATAAAAAATTATTGACAAAAATACAAGAAGAGTTAGGATTAAGAGATGGCTGATATACTAAGTCAAGAAGAGATTGACGCCCTTTTAGAAGTAGTTGAAGAAGATGGCGATACTGAATCAGTTGAAGTAGGAGAAGAGGGCGATGAACGCCAGATAATTCTTTATGACTTTAAGCGACCAAACAGAGTATCAAAAGAACAACTTCGTGCTGTAAAAGGTATACATGATAAGATGGCAAGAAATCTTGCTGCTCAAATTTCTTCTATTATGCGTAGTATTGTAGAGATTCAGCTTCACTCTGTTGATCAGATGACTTATGGTGAGTTTCTTATGAGTCTTCCTAGCCCTACAAGTTTCAATGTTTTTTCTGTAAAACCACTTGATGGAAGTTGTGTTATAGAGATAAACCCATCTATTGCATTTCCCATGATAGATAGACTTTTAGGTGGTTTAGGTGAGTCTTTTGAATCAACAAGAGAGTTAACTGATATTGAATTAAATCTTCTTGATGCTATATTGAGAGTTATTATGCAAAGACTCAAAGAGGCATGGGGACCAATTACAGAAATGTATCCTGTAGTTGAAACTAAAGAGTCTAGTCCCAATGTTGTTCAAGTTGTAAGTCAAAATGAGATTGTTATCATGGTTGTTATGGAGATTATTATTGGTAATTCAAGTGGTATGATAAACTTATGCTATCCTGTAATATATCTTGAACCAATACTTTCACGTTTAGCAAATAGAGATATTATGCTTGGGGATACTAGTGCAAAAAAAAGTAGAAACAAAGAGTTAAATGCACTTGTTGGACGTGCTGAAGTTTTTAATGAAGCTATTATAGGTGAAGCAGATTTAAGTGTTGGAGAGTTACTTGACCTTGAAGAAGGAGATGTTATAAGACTTGATCGTGCTGCTGATGACAAAGCAATAGTATCTATAGATAAAAAGGCACTGTTTTTAGCAGAAATTGGACTTCATAGATTTAGAAAATCTATTAAGTTAATAGAATTGATAAAAACTGATAAAGATGAAGTTAAGCATACATTAGAGCAGCTAGAGATGACAAGAATGGAAAAAATATACTCTTCAAAAGATGAAGATATAGAAAGAGTAATATGAAAAGAGAGAAGTTAAAATGACATCAGAATTTATAAAAATATTAGAGGATGAGATTGTTTCGACTATAGAAGGATTGACTGGTATAGCACCAACAGTTGAGCTTCATAGTAATGCAGTACCAGATAGTAAAACAACTTTATCTCCACCACTTGCAGTTTTAGAAGTTACTGTTAGTGGTGATATAGATGCAAAGATGAAAATCACTATTTCAGCAATTTTAGCTACAGCATTGGGAGATATGATGCTTGGTGGAGAGGGCATAGAGAAAGAGGAGATGGATGATGATGACTTAGATGCCACTAAAGAGATAATGTCAAATATATTAGGGTCTCTTTCAACTGCTTTAAGTGGACAAAAATCAATGCCAAATTTAAGTTTTAATATTGATGATATAAGATATATAGAGGCAACTGGTGATATTGACTTCCTAGGTTTTGCTAGGCTATTTGTATACAATATGGGTATACAAAGTACAACTGATAATGTAGCTTTTGGAATTGATTCTATATTTGAAGCCGCATTGAGTGGAAAAACGGCAGATGAAAGTGTTGAAGAAGAAGTAGTGTCTGATAGTGAATCTACAGGAACACATCCTAGTCTAACAAGTGAAGAGATGAAAAATATAGAGCTTATCAAAGATGTAAAACTTCCAATACGTGTTAGAATAGGTTCAAAAAGAATGCTTTTAAAAGATGTTCTTAGTATGGATATAGGCTCAGTTATAGAGCTTGACCAACTTGCAAATGATCCTCTTGAAATCCTTGTTGGAGATAAAGTTATAGCTCAGGGTGAAGTTGTCATTATTGATGGTAACTTTGGTGTTCAGATAAGTGAAATTGGCTCAAAAAGAGAACGTTTAGAAAAATTGAGATAATATCAAGAAAATTACAATTTAAAATGATATAGTTGCCACTCAAAATATAAAAAAGAGAAATTATGAAAATATTAGTAGCTATGAGTGGTGGAGTAGATTCTACTGTAACCGCGTATAAATTAAAAGAAGAGGGTCATGAAATCGAAGGAGTCTATATGAGACTTCATAATGATGATTTAGCTCATGAAGAAAATATAAGAAAAGTTAAAAAAGTAGCGGATTTTTTGGATATCAAATATCATATACTTGACTTACGAGACAAATTTAATGATTTTGTTTATAATCCTTTCATTAATACTTATAAAGATGGTCTGACACCAAATCCATGTGTACTTTGTAATAGAAATATAAAACTTGGAGCTCTTATAGATTTTACAAAAGAGCTTGATATGGATAAACTTGCAACAGGACACTATATACAAATTAAAGATGGACTTTTAACTGAAGCTGTAGATGACACAAAAGATCAGAGTTATTTTTTAGCAAATGTAAAAAAAGAGAGTTTGGATTCAGTTTTATTTCCACTTGGTGATATGCTAAAAGAAGATGTAAAAAAATTTGCTTCAACAATAGAGGTTTTGCAGGAATTTTCAACACAAAAAGAGAGTAGCGAGATTTGTTTTGTTCCAAATACTTATACAGAGATATTAAAAAAGCATATGGATATAGACAAACCTGGCAATGTATTAAATCTTAAAGGTGAAATAGTTGGAGAGCATAAGGGTTATATGCATTATACTATAGGAAAAAGAAAAGGTTTTACAGTTCATGGTGCACATGATGCACATTATGTTGTATCTATAAATGCTTCTAAAAATGAGATTGTTGTTGGGTTAAAAGATGACTTAAATATTAATGAGTTTAAAGTTAAAGATATAAATATGTTTATAGATGATAAAGAATTTGAATGCTCTGTGAAGATAAGATATAGAAGTCCAAAGAGTGAGTGTAGTGTTAAAATAGAGGGAACAAATGCAAATATAAAACTTTATGAACATGTACAAGGCTTGGCTGCCGGACAGATGGCTGTTTTTTACAAAGATGATCAAGTTGTGGGTGGTGGTTGGATAGAGTAAAAGAGAGATAATGGAAAACAAAAAAAGAGTTCATTTTGGAAAAATTAATAAAAATAAAAAAAATGCAGTTTTTTTAGCTATATATGTAAAAGATATAGCCCCATGGAAATACTTTAAAGATGATATAAAGCATACACGGTGTCCAGCGGTTATTATGATAGATAGATGGGATGGACGTATGGGATTTCCTGGAGGTGGTATGAAAAAAGATGAGACACTTCTTGAAGCTTTAAAAAGAGAGATAAAAGAGGAGATTGGCATAACTATAAGACCTGATAAAGTTCATCCAATAGCATCTCATGAATGGAAGGTAGTTACTCATTTTTATGGTTTGGAGGTTAATGAGCTAGAGTTTTTACATATCTACTATCATATATTAAGCAATTTTTCACGTTCTATTTTACTTCATGCTTATGAGGAGGGTGATGAGTCACGTTTCATGAGTGAAACTACAGGAATTAAGATAGTTCCCATTATAGAACACAATAAAAAAGGTATCAATAAGTTTTTAGAAAACTCTTTTGCAGGAGCAACAAAACAGGATTTGGAGATATTTTTAAAAGAGATATTAAAATACAAATGATAATCAAACTCAATATAATAATCCTTTAAGCTTATTTTGATTATAATTCTCAAAATGATTTAAAGGAATAGAATGTTAAAAAGATTAGTAGTAGGTACTCTTTTTGTATCTACCATGGCATATGCAACTTCAGAGGTAAATGTCTACTCTCATAGACACTATGACTCAGACAAACAACTTTTCAAAATGTTTGAGGATAAGACAGGTATAAAGGTAAATGTAGTAAAGGCAAAAGCAAATGAGCTTATAAAGAGACTTGAAAAAGAGGGTAAGAACTCACCAGCTGATCTTCTTATAACAGCAGATGTTGGAAGATTGTATCTAGCAGACAAAAAAGGTCTTCTTCAAAGTGTAAACTCAAAGTTTTTAAACGAAACAATCCCAGCTAATTTAAAAGACAGAGATAACAAATGGTTTGGATTAACAAAAAGAGCAAGAGTAATTGTATACAATAAAGACAAAGTAGACCCAAGTGAGCTTTCTACTTATGAAGACTTAACAACTCCAAAATGGAATAAAAGAGTTTTAGTAAGAAAATCATCAAACATATATAACCAATCTCTTTTAGCATCTTTTATAGCTTCACAAGGTGAAGAAAAAGCAAAAGCTTGGGCAAAAGGCTTAGTAAACAATATGGCAAGAACTCCAGCAGGAAGTGATAGAGACCAAATGAAAGCAGTTGTTGCTGGTATTGGTGATGTTGCTATTGTAAATACATATTATGTAGGAAAACTACTGAATTCTAAAAAGAAGAACGAAGTAATGGTTGGTAAAAAGATAGGTGTTTTCTTTCCAAATCAAACTGGAAGAGGAACACACATAAATATCTCAGGTATTGCTATGACTAAGAGTAGTAAAAACCAAGAAAATGCAGTAAAATTGATAGAGTTTTTAGCTAGTCCAAAAGCACAAAGCATTTTTGCAGAAGCAAACTATGAGTACCCAGTCAACCCAGCTGTAAAACCTTCAAAACTTTTACAATCTTGGGGAGAATTTAAAGAAGATACAACTCCACTATACAAATTTGGAGAGTATAATGCTAAAGCAGTAAAGATATTTAATGAAGTTAACTGGAAGTAATGCTTCATGGCTAAGTTTGACTACGGGATTAACTCTCGTAGTCATCTTACCGATAATTCTCATAGTACTTTATGCCTTAGGTGCTGATGGAGAAGTTTTAAGACATATTAAAGAGACTGTTCTTTTAGAGTACATTAGCAACACGGCACTTCTACTTTTAAGTGTTGGTGTTTTAAGTCTTATCTTAGGTGTAGGAAGTGCTTTTATAGTCACTTTTTATGAGTTTAGATTCTCTAAAATCTACTCTATTGGATTGATTCTTCCTTTTGTGATTCCTACTTATATTTTGGGTTTTATCTACTCCGATATTTTTGGTTATTTTAGTTATTTACATATATTTTTGATGGATTTAGGGTTAAAAAGCTATTTTGATGTGCTAAATTTTAACACTGTTAGTATCGTTCTTGCTTTGGCACTTTATCCGTATATCTATCTTATAGTAAGAGCCTCATTTTTAAAGAGTGCAAATACTCTTTTAAATCCTGCACTTACTTTAGGCCTCTCAAGAAGCAAAGCACTTTTTAAAGTAGTTTTACCGCTTAGTCGTGTTGCTATTGTTGGTGGATTGTCTTTGGTTTTGATGGAGACCATCAGTGAGTATGGAGTTGTAAGCTACTACGGAATAAACACTTTAAGTACAGCTATTTTTTCTACTTGGTTTGGCATGGGAGATTCTGGAAGTGCAGCTTATATCTCTTCAATCGCCATGATTTTTATACTTGCTATTTTACTTTTTGAAAAGTTTACACAAGGAAAGGCTCGTTATACTTTAGAATCAACCAGTACACCACTTAAAAAGATAAAACTAAAAGGCTTTAAACTATTTTTTGTATATCTTTTTTTATCTATCCCTCTGTTTTTTGGTTTTATTATGCCTCTTATTTGGATATTGATTTACTCTTTTGAGTATGCAAAAGATAGTTTAGATATGAGTTTTATTTTGGTTTTAATAAACTCATTTTTAGCTTCTGGATTTGCTTCATTTTTGATTGTTGTTATCTCTATTGTGTTAGCATATACATATAGAATTATCCCAAATTTTTATACAAAATATATAAACAAGTTTGCAACTTTAGGTTATAGTATGCCTGG
>Ga0256842_1003635_pt1 | contig 10160 bp, 10 predicted proteins | sample 4559240metaG_FD_185973 | JGI IMG/M metagenome (GOLD analysis project Ga0256842, IMG submission 185973) | Hydrothermal vent microbial communities from Guaymas Basin, Mexico - 4559-240 | ecosystem: Environmental > Aquatic > Marine > Hydrothermal vents | place: Mexico: Guaymas Basin | collected...
TATCTTGCCTTTGCCCCTGACTTTGAGATTAATAAAGTTTAAAAAATGAGGGAATTTTACCTACAAGCCTTTAGAGTGATGGAAGAATATATTTTTTTCATTTCCTCTTCAAACATTATGTGCTTCATATTTTTTATTTTAAAAATTTCAAATATCTTACTTGCCAATTTATTATATTTGGTTTTGAGATAATATTTTTTACCATTTATAACTGTTTCTATTGCATTTATCCCTTTTAGGGCATTTATTATACGGATTAAGTAATTACCATGTCTTAAGTTCTTTCTGTTATATTTTAATCTACGTTCTATATGTTTTAATAAAAAAAATAGTCTAAAAATGATACTATAATATACCGATATACCCCTTTATCCTTTTAGAAGTGTAGTAATAAATTGGCCTTATATTCAAACTAATCTTTAATTCTGTAAAAGCACTTTCAACGTTATATATTTACTTATGGATTTTAATCAATTTTAGTTCCATCATATTAACATCTGAACACGCTAAAGCATAATATCCGTTATATTTTTTATTTTCTTCTATTTTCTTAAAAATTAATCTATATCTAACTTTACTACATCACAATATTTTTCTATATATTTTTCTTTACCTCTTATTTTATTATTTTGAAGTTTTTTATAACTTTATCAATTAATTTATTTCATTCTTTTTTGTCTTTTAATGCTCTTTTACTTAAATATGTAGTTACTATTTTATGGTTTAATTTTATATTTTGACAATATTTTGAAATTTTAACTTTTTATGGCACCTCGAATTTTTTATATGCACAGACTCCTTTTTTAGTATTATATGTTATAAATTCATACCTTCTTTATTTCTATGTCTTAGGAAGGACAGAAAACTGAATATACCATTTTTATCATATTATAGACCTATATAATTTATAAATTTCAAAGATGACTAAAATATATTTTAATCTTATCTAACACCATATCGACTGTAATCTCTTTGAGACATAACATTTTATCACATTTTATATCTATCATTGATGTACAAGGGGAACAGTTTATATTTGGGGAAATAACTAACGAACCAATGGGAGCCCATAATTTAGGATTAGTTGGACCAAATATAGTTATATTAGGCACTTGATTCATCCCAGCAAGGTGCATAGGACCACTGTCATTTCCAATAACTAATTTAGACTCTAAAATTAATTTTTGGAGTGTATGAGCATCCTGTGATACTAAAACAGAAAATTTGGAAAATAAATTAAGATCAAAGCGCTCTAATTCAACAGGACCTATCACAAATCTAACATTTTGCCCCATACACAACAACTTCTCTGCGAGTTTTATAAAATTTTTAACTGGCCAATTTTTTAATTTATGACCAGAACCTGGGAAAATTGTTACAAAACTAGGATCGCTTTGTCTTTTGAAATAAAAAGACCATATTTGTTGCCAATCTATGCAACTATTCAACCCTAACTCTCGAAGTTGTTCTAGATATTGTTTCCAGACTGCTTTTTCCTTGTCTTCTAAAATCCCTTTTAAAAATATTACATTATGATATTTTTGCTTTGATATATTTTTTTTCAAAATAAACCAAATAATTAAAGTGTCTTTAAATTCTGAAGAAAGCTTTTCATTTAAATATATTTTATCCAAAAGTATCCTATATTTCCATGGAAGAGGCTTAATATTTAAAGGCCTTATCCAATAATTATAATATTGTTTCCCATAAAAATAAAACTTAACTTTATTTTTATAAAGTTCCACAATATTACATAAAGTTGGCCATATTTGCAAAAAATCACCTAAAGCCCCTTTATGTACAAAAATTATTTTTTTGTATTTATTTAAACTCATATGTTATTGAGCCTTAATGTTTTTATTTCATTCTAAATTTATAGATTTAATTAGTCAATAATTAGAAAAATTAGAAAAAATTATATTTTCTTTAATTTTTAATTGACATTACAAATAAAGTATGACAGTCTGTTTCCATTAGTTAACACAATCGTGTAACTTTAAATTTTTATTTTTTAGGAGAATTTTTATGAAGAATTTGTATGTTGGAAACATTCCTTACAACGCAAGAGAAGAACAGGTTATGGAACTTTTTTCTGAGTATGGTGAGGTTCACTCCTTCAACCTGATCAGGGACAGAGAAACTGGAAGGTCCAGAGGCTTCGGTTTTGTGGAGATGGACACAGAAGGTGCTAATAGGGCAATCGAAGGTCTCAATGGAAAAGAATTTGATGGACGAAGATTGAGGGTAAACGAAGCAAGGTCTAGAAGATAAAAATATATCTATATCTAGAGTATTAAAAGCCATCTCTAAATAGAGGTGGCTTTTTTATTTTTTACTATTGACATTTTAACCATTTTATTTAAATAAAAATAAATTGTTATTAAAAGGAGCTTGGTATGATCCCAATTAAAGATATAATTCCAAGAAGGCAAACTCCATTTATTACATACCTTTTAATCGCTGTTAATACATTTATTTTTTTTATTGAGGTGTCTCTTCCACCTGATGTTTTGAACTCTGTTTTTTATATTTTTGGCCTTGTACCAGCCAGATATACACATCCTGCATGGGCATATTTCGTGGGACTTCATATAGACAATTACTGGCCTTTTTTGACGAATATATTTTTACATGGAAGCTGGTTTCATCTAATCAGTAATATGTGGGCCCTTTGGATATTTGGCGATAATGTTGAAGATAGAATGGGACACATAAAATATCTTATTTTTTATATTCTATGTGGAGTTTTTGCAAGTTTAACACATTTTATCTTTAATGCAAATTCTACCATCCCCGCCATTGGTGCCTCAGGTGCTATTTCTGGTGTAATGGGAGCATATATGATTATGTTTCCAACCTCTAGAATTATTACACTGATTCCTATTTTCTTCATACCCTACTTTATAGAAATACCCGCAATAATCTATATCGGCTTCTGGTTTATATCACAATTTATATCTGGCACTTTCTCTATATTTGTAGGCCAAAATGCCGGTGGTATTGCATGGTGGGCTCATATAGGTGGTTTTATCTTTGGTGTGATAATGCACAGATTTTTCAAAAATGCATATTCTAGGGAATGTTATCCAGACGAATACTATTATAGGTTTTTATATTAAAATCAAAAAGGGGGCTTAATATGAGTTTTAATGAATTATTCTGGCTATTTTTCATGATTGCTGCGCTTCAGCCGGTTTTAAAACAAAAACTTATAGAATCAGCAAGACAAAGACTAATAGCAAAAATAGAAAAAAAGAGAAATTCTAGAGTAATTTTGCTTGTTCACAGACAAGAGACAATGAGCTTCTTGGGATTTCCTTTTTATAAATTTATAAACATAGATGATTCAGAAGAAGTCTTAAGGGCCATTCAAATGACAGACAAAGACATGCCTATTGACCTTATCTTACATACACCAGGTGGACTGGTGCTTGCTTCTTTACAAATAGCCAGGGCACTAAAAAAGCATCCAGGAAAGGTTACTGTATTTGTTCCCCACTATGCCATGAGTGGTGGAACCTTAATTTCCCTTGCAGCTGATGAAATTGTTATGAGTGAAAATGCAGTGTTAGGTCCTGTTGACCCCCAACTTGGAGAATTTCCAGCTGCATCTATTGTAAAACTACTGGAACAAAAGGACATAAACAGGATAGAAGATAAGACATTGATTATGGCAGATGTTGCAAAAAAGGCAATAAAACAACTAGAAGCAGCAGTTTACGACTTATTAAAGGATACATATGAAGATGATAAAGCCAAAAAACTTGCTAAACTCCTTTCTACTGGCACATGGACCCATGATTATCCCATAACCTATGAAGAAGCCAAGTCATTAGGACTCAATGTCACTAATGAAATCCCTGTAGAGATTATGCAACTTATGAGCCTATATCCTCAACCTATAAAAAGAACACCAACTGTAGAATATATTCCTGTACCAAAGTATAAGAGCAATGGAGAGAATTAGATTTATCTTAGGGCTTATGGATGGCCAAGTGGGCATTATGCTAAGTTTAAAATATAGCTTTAATTTGTGAAATAGGGATTTTCTTTAATGCAAGGGAATCTTTAAATATTAGACACGCTCTCACAAAATTCATACCCCATGAAGGGATGTGAGGTCCGTAAATATGGTTATAAGATGCAAAGGTATTTTTATATAAAAGCCCATCCTTTCCACTCCATATACCTTCGCCTCTTTTTAAATCCAAAACAAATTCAAATTTACCCTCTTTAATCTCACAACTTGAGTAATGAAATTCGTGACCTAAAAATTCGACACCTTCCTTGAAAAAGGGGTTGTGCCTAGTTGATAAGGCCTTTGTATAGCCATGTCCTTGAGGTCTTTTATGGATCCTGATACTACAGGGAAACACACCAGCCATTGGATATAAGCCATCTTTAGTAAAAATTTCCCTGCACAAATACATAAGGCCACCACATTCAGCATATATAGGCATACCCATCTGAGCACAATTAAATACCCACTTCCTCATAGGTTCATTCTTTGACAAAAGATCAGCCTGGGTCTCAGGAAATCCTCCACCAAGATATAGTCCATGAATTTCATTGGGAGGTCTTAAATCTGATATTAAACTGAATTCAACTATATTTGCCCCACATGCCTTAAGTAGTTCTAAATTTTCCTCATAGTAAAACCATAAAGAACTATCACGCACAACTCCAATATTTACAGACTCACTCACCACCTTTTTGGGCCATATAGACTGTATTTCAAAATCATGGGTAACGTCTCTTGCTATTTTTAAAATTTCATCTAGGTCCACATTGTCACCAATCACCTGGGCGAGATAATTTAAATTGTCTTTGCTTTCATATTCCCTATGGGAAATAAGTCCCATGTATCTTTCTGGAATTGGATCTTTTTTCAGTTTAGGAATAGCACCCAGCACCTTTATATCTGTATATCTCTCAACTGAGTTAGTTAAAATCTTTCTGTGTCTCTCACCTGCAACCTTATTAAAAATCACACCCTTTAATTTAAAATCTGGTTCCAATTTGTTACACCCAACTAACATGGCAGCAACAGTTCTTGTCACCTTGGTACAATCAACCACTACTATTACAGGGGATTCGAGCACCTTAGCTAGGTGAGCTGTTGAACAAGAACCTTCCACATCTAGTCCATCAAAAATTCCTCTGTTCCCTTCTATTACAGATAGATCGAACCCCTGGGCCTTTAGAGAAAAGATGTTGCGAAGAGCTGCTTCATCCAAAAAAAAAGGATCCAGATTACAAGCACTTTCGCCTGCTGCCAATGCCAGCCAAGCTGCATCTATGTAATCTGGACCCTTTTTAAAGGGCTTTATCCTCAGCCCTTTATTTCTTAAAGTCTTAATTACTCCTAATGTTACTATAGTCTTCCCTGAACCTCCTCCAAGTCCACCTATCAAAATCCTGGGATATGAGATTTTAGGATAATCATGATTCAATTTTTTAAGCTTCACCCTCTGCTTCTGCCTGTTTTCCTACACCTGGAAGAGAATACATGGTTGTTGAACCACTTGACCAGAATACTAATTTTCCTTCATCAACTAATTCATTTACTATCTTTTTGGCTGTTCTTGGCTTCTCGCCCAGAATTTTTGCAAGGTCATTAAAATAAAACTTGGTTTTATTCTTTGACTTTTTTTCTAATTCTTTTAAAAGCATTTCTTTTTTTTCTTCATAAGCCATTTTCATGCTCCTTAACATTTAAAGATTAATAAGGGGGAAATTTTCTCCCCCTTATTATTAAAACTCCATTATTTTGCTTTCAATATAATATCACCTTTCATCTCATTATATTCATTTGGGAATTTCTCTGTGAACTTGAAGTTAGTGGTCTGACGCCAGGTATAATATGCAGGATCACGGAAATCATCAATTAGGTGATGGCTAAAATCTAAATCGCATACTTCAAAGAATTTTTCCCAGCCAATCCTCTCTGCCCACATTCCTAGCCTTTCATATTTCTTTGCCCCCTTGACATATGCGTCCACTATCTTTCTAATGGTTTTTGCCAAGGTTGGCCAACGAGGTGGTTCATTTGGGATATATGCAACAACTACCTTTGAGAACTTTGGCGCTGTCAACCTGTTAGAGACCTTACCACCAGCCATGAGAACAATACCGTCACCCTCATGGTCAGCCAGGGGCATGGATGGGCACATTGTATAGCAGTTTCCACAAAACATACAACGCTCTTGATTAACTTCAACAGATTTTACCTCTATTTCTTCTCCTGTCCTCTCTGAGATAATCTTTTTCTTTTTGGGCTTAACAGCACCCACTGGACAAGCAGCAATAGCCAGAGGAATTTCACAGAGTTTATCAATATATTCATCGTCAATCATTGGTGGTTTTCTGTGATATCCCAAAATAGCAATATCAGAGCAGTGAACAGCACCACACATGTTTAAACAACATGCCATAGATATCCTTAACTTTGCAGGGAATCTCATCTTCTGGAAGTCTTCAAAAAGCTCATCTAAAACCACCTTTACTGTGCCTGATGCATCAGTTGCTGGTGTATGACAATGGATCCAACCCTGAGTATGCACAATATTAGTTAAACCTGCACCAGTTCCACCTATAGGAAATTTGTATGATCCACCTGGAAACTTCCTCTCTTTGAGGTCTTTCTTTAAAGCCTCTAATTTTTCTTTTGAGTCAACCATGAACTCAATATTATTTCTGGTGGTAAATCTCAAATATCCGTCACAATATTTATCCGCAATATCCAATGCTTCCCTTAAATATTGAACTGTCATAATTCTGGGTTCACCCACACGAACAGTATAAACCACATCTCCACTTTCTGCCTTGTGCATAAGCACTCCAGGCTCTAATATCTCGTGCCACAACCACTTTCCAAAATTCTTTTTAATTATAGGGGGCAAAAAGTCACCATAGTACCTATTACCTATATCTGTAATCCTGTTTTCCATTGGTTTATCTGGATTATATCCTGATGAAATAAATGCCATAATTTATCCTCCTTCAATTCTATTTAACAAATGTTCATCACCATTATCTTAAGTGACGTTTTCTAAATTCTTTGATATCTCTCTGCCATCCACCAGGCACTTCTTCCTCATACCAGTAAATGTATGGATTATGTCTTGGTTCTTCGACCTGTTGTGGAATTGCCTTCAGTCCTGTAATCTTTAACAATTCTCTAAATCCCTTACGTTTAATTAGTTCACCTAAACGTTCACGGTTCTTTCCTTCTTCCATCCACCAATCCCAGATATTTTCAATCAGCTCTTTTAATTCATCAAAAGGCTCTTCCATTTTCATAAAAGGCACTAATAATGAGCTCATTTGCGCTCCATCCAAGATAGGTGCCTTTGCACCAACCAATATAGTTGCACCCCTGTCATTTCCTGGTCTCAAAGCACGGGGCATTACGTTAATACAGTGCATACACCTCACACAATTCTTATTGTCAATCACAAGTTTACCATCTTCCATCCTCATACACTGTGTAGGACATAGATCAATGACCTCTTTTTGAATGTCAAATGGACCCCAGTCACCATCTGCATGAGCATTTCCATTTGGAGGGATCTCACCATTAATATAGGCTTGGACAGCTTCTTGATCTATCTGGATCTCATCTCTCCATGTTCCAATTACTGATAAATCAGCCCTTGCTATTGAAGCCACACAGCAATTTGGACATCCATCAAATTTAAATTTAAATTTATAAGGAAATGCAGGACGATGTAGCTCATCCTGATATTCTTGCGTAAGTTGATATGCTGCTTCCTGTGTATTATAACAAGCCCATTCACAACGAGACATTCCTAAACAACAAGATGGAGTCCTCAAGTTAGAACCTGAACCACCAAGGTCTTGATTAAACTTATGGGTCAGTTCAAAAAATACCTCTTCTAATTGCTCAGTTCTGGTGCCTAAAAATATCATATCTCCAGTGGATCCATGCATATTCAAAATTCCACTGCCCCTGAATTCCCAAAGATCACAAATGCCCCTTAAAAATTCTGTAGTATAATATTTCCCATTTGGCTGATTAACACGCATGGTATGGAAGTGGGCTACACCAGGAAATTTTTCGGGCTGGTCACAATATCTTCCAATAACACCACCACCATATCCAAATACACCAACAATACCACCATGCTTCCAATGTGTTTCCTTATCTACATATGATAATTCTAATACTCCCAATAAATCATCCACTACATCATCTGGAATCTGATACTCAACATTATTAGGATTCTTCCGTCTGTACTCAGCGTAACTCTTCAAATCATCCACAAAGCTTGGCCATGGGCCACTAATTAGTTGGTCCAATAATGGAGTTTCATGTTTTGGCATTCTCTAGCCTCCTTGTAATTGGTTTAATATTAATTCCCTCCACTAATATGCTCTATATTCAAATACGCTTGTGATTTTAAGAACAAGATTTTTATATTGTCAAGAAAAAACTACTATAAATATTCCTCAAGTTCCTCAATAATTTCCCGAGAGACCTCATAATTGTTCTTTTGTGCAAGATCAAAATATTCTTTTGCTTTCTTATATTCACCCTTTTCCATTAAGGCCAAAGCCATATTGTTGTATGCAGGTCCAAAGGCTGGCTCCTGATTGATCACTATTTCACATTCTTCAATACATTTATCATATTCTTTTTTTAATAAATAAGCACTGGCCAAAGTGGTCCTTGCCTGGACAAGTTTTGGATTTAATTCCAACGCCCTTTTCAATGCGCCAATTGCCTCATCTACTTTTCCCTGTTGTAAGTAAACAAATCCTATATTGCTATGGGGAACCGCAAAGGAAGGGCTTATCTCAGAGGCCCTTTTATTTAATTTAAGACACGTCTCATAATCCCCTTCTCTTAAAGCAAGACCACCAAGCTGCACATAGGCCTCACACAAATGGGGTGCATGATCTATTGCCTTTAATAACTCTTTTTTTGCCTCTTCATACTCTCCTATGCCTATCAAGGCACATGCAAGATTATAATGGGCAACTCCATTAAATGGCGCCTGCCTTATCCTTTCCCTTAGATCTTGAATGTAGATATTCAGTCTTTCTCTTTTCTCCCTTTCCATAATTATCTCCTATTTCTTTTCCCAGGCCTTCTCAGGATCTAAGCCCGCATCCTTTAATTTCTTGTAATACCATATTGAAAAATCAAACATGGCCTTATATTTTTCATCGGCTTGATACAATCCCATACAAATTTCATATACTCCTGCCTCGTAAGCCAGACTAACTTTATTGCCCTGTTTTGTCTCTAAAAATTCAGCTATAAGTTGGTTGGTTGTCCTTTTTGTGATGTCCCTTCTAATATCAATTGGATGTTTTGGTTCCTGAAAAGGGTCCCAATTATCAAATCCTATTTTATCAATAAATTTCCTGCGTCTTGGGGGTAATTTGTCATATATAGCCCTTTTCAGTTCATCAACTTTGTTCTTATCAACCATTAGTCCCCTCCACCTAAGGTCCAGACTGGTCCCTTTGGCCCTGGCACTTCTTCACAGGTAATTATCCCTAAATATTCTTCATCATAATCCGTAAGCAGGGCCATAGATAAAGGAACCAAAACTTCATTTAAAGCAGTATATTTTGTGGGAATACTCTGAACAAGCTCAGTGCTGAGTTGAAATAAACGACTATTTATCTTATCTATAAAAACCGTCTCATATTTTTTCCCTGGTTCAAAACCACTTCTGGAACATATCTTAACTTCTCCAGAAATTGCCAAAGGCAACCCATACACTCTGCAAATAATTGGTCTGTATTCATACAGAATACACTTATTATCCTCAGACAACAGTGGACATTTGATCCTCTTTTTCCCAACCTCTTTTATTATTTTCTCTTCAGGAACGCCTTTTTGCCTCTCCTTAAATGCCCATCTTTTAATTTTATATATTTGTCTATCAATCCTATTTGCCTCCTCCAAAATCTTTTCTTGCTCAGACTTGGGCACGACTTCATAAAATTTTTTATTAATATACATAGCCTCAATTAAGCTCAAATCAAAAAGTGCATAACAACAATCAACACACCCTATTTTACAGGTAACCTCTTTTGAATATTTTTTTTTCATGGATTCAAAAATATCTGAACATCCTTTAGCTAGCTTCTCATACCTTGCAAAAAACTCTTCAAAATCAAGT
>Ga0256842_1003636_pt1 | contig 10159 bp, 10 predicted proteins | sample 4559240metaG_FD_185973 | JGI IMG/M metagenome (GOLD analysis project Ga0256842, IMG submission 185973) | Hydrothermal vent microbial communities from Guaymas Basin, Mexico - 4559-240 | ecosystem: Environmental > Aquatic > Marine > Hydrothermal vents | place: Mexico: Guaymas Basin | collected...
ATATAATCCTAAAATCTCTTTTCTACCTTGTAAATTTATCCCCAATATCGTATATACTGCTTTATTTATATATTTGCCGTTATCTTTGATTTTATAATGAATGGCATCCATAAAGATAAAGGGATAAATCGATTCTAACGCTCTAGCTTGCCACTCCTTGACTTTGGTTATAATCTTATCCGTTATTGCGTTTATTGTAGCCATTGAAATTGATATTTGATATATTTCCTCTATATGAGACTTAATATCCCTGTAGCTCATTCCAAGGGCATACATAGATAAAATCTTTTCTTCTATCTCGTCACTGATTATAGTTTGATGTTTTTTTACTATTTGAGGTTCAAAATTTCCAACTCTATCTCTTGGGGTTGAAAGTTCAAATTCACCGTTTGAGGATTTAACCGTTTTTCTGTTGTATCCATTTCTTCTGTTTCTTTTGCCTTGCAACACTTCATCTGCGATGTGGGATTCAATCTCAGCTTCGAGTGCGGCCTCTACAAGCTCTTTAACCAACGGAGTCAATACTCTGTCTTTGCCTCCTATCTTTTTTCCTGCTAATAGTTCTTTAACCGCTTTTTCAAAATCAAATTTTTCCATCTCAGTCCTTTCATTTTTAATATTTTACATAGACTGACACGGAATCTCTAACAGTCCCTGAAAGGTTTTGCAGTTGTGGCGAATGAAATAAGAAAGCTTGCAGAAAAAACACAAAAATCGTTAAGTTGGATTGATGCAAATATTAATATCCTTGCACAATCTATTACCAATATAGGGGAAGCTATTATTAAACAGACCGAATCTATTTCAAATGCTGCTTCTAGAATAGAGGAAATTAACACTAAAACACAGGAAATGGCAGATTTAGTTGGCGATGTGGATGTTGTAGCGGAAGAAGTTAATGAAATGGCTGATACGATGCTTAAAAATGTTGAAAAGAATAAATTTTAATTTATTTAACGAAAAGGCACATGAGGCTCGGCATATTTTTGCCGTGCATTTACTTGAAGGATTTCATATTCCCAAGGCTTTAAAGTATTGGAAATTACTACGGCTGTAAGTTTATTCCCATATACACAGCCGGTGTCTATGCCTATTGAATTTCTTTTAATGTAAGGCTCTTTGAACGGGGAATGTCCGTAAATTATAAACCCTTCATGTCCGTTGTAAACATTCGCCCAGAATTTGGCATCAGGATTATTATGATTAAGAGGCAAAAATTTTCCCTCCCCGTCAACATCCCTCATAAACAAAAGAAGTGTCATTAAATTGAGTTTAGGATTGTTAAGGTATAATCTGTTGCTTATACCCGCATGAATAACAGTTAAATGATTGAGTTTTAAAAAAAAAGGCATAGATTCAATAAATTCAAAATCTTTTTCTTTCAGTTTGGGATATACTTTTTGCTGATTTTCATCAAGTATGACTTTTCTGCCCCACCATTTTCTTAAATGTTTGTATTCGTGATTACCCATGACTGTAAAAATTTTATTTTTTTGTGCATAACGTAGTGCTTCCACGGGATACGGGCCTTTGTCTAAAATATCCCCCACACAGATTTCAAAAGAGTTTTTGGGAATGAGTCTCCTTAATTCCTCCCATTCCTCGAGACATCCGTGGATATCACCGTATATTACGTACTTCATCAGTGTATTTTTGTTAAATAATTACAGGCGTCTTTATTTCCGAGTTTGCAAGCTTTTTTTAATAATCTCAGGGCTTTTTTCATATCCTGTTTTACAGAAATCCCTTTGTAATAATAGTATCCTAAAATAGTGCAACTGTCGGTATCATTTAAACTGCATCCTTTTTCGTAAAATTTTAATGCTTTTTTTGTATTTTTTTCTGTTCCGAACCCTTTATTATAAAAATAAGCAACCATTCCACATGCATACGCATCGTTTTTATTGCATCTTTTTTCAAATCCTTTAAGAGCTTGGCTATATTTGCCCTCGAGTGCAAGCTGTAAATCCGGATCGTTTGTTTGCCCGTGTTTTGTTGCATTAGCAGATATTATTAAAAGAATAATTATTAAAAATTTTTTCATTTTTTATCCTTTTTTTTAAGTTATTATATCAAAAGTGTCTCCCTCCCAGGGAGCAGCTTTTATCCTCAGGCTACGCAGTCAAAACCGTCTTCTTCTTCAAATTCATGTGTATGAATGTCTCCGGAAACAATGCTTTCTTTAAAAGCGATAACATCACCGTTGTTATATATTGAGTAATATATTTTACTGGTATTTCTAACGGTATTGATAGTTGAACAATATGTTTCAAGGGAACTTAAAACCCATCTTCTTGCCGTCATTGCGTCTGCGTTTGAATCAAATTTGTAAATAAAATGAAATTCAGTAAAAATTTTAGGGTATGTTTCTTTTCTTTTATATTCTATTTCGAGAGTAAAATTACTAAGTTTATACCCTTTGTTTTTTGCCATTTCAACAACATCATAAGCAGAACAGTTTCCAAGCCCTGTGATAAAAAAATCAATAGGTGTATATTTTTTCGGATCAACTATAATTATATCTTTGCCGTTTGTCGCCTCATATAAATGGTCATTAAGATGTCTTATTTTAATCATCGCTTTCCTTTAAGAATTTTTCAAAATATTGAATCTGTTCATCAACTCTATCAGGCGCCGTCGCTCCTAGACTTTTTCTTGAATTCATTGAGTTTTCCAAACTTAAATCAACATCCTCACCGATTCTTTCGTCTATACTTTTAAGCTCTTCTACGCTTAAATCGCTTAAATCCACACCCCTGTTTTCCGCTAATGCAACCGCACGGCCTGTTATATGGTGTGCTTCTCTAAACGGAATGCCTTTATTTACCAGATAATCGGCAAGGTCTGTTGCCGTTAAATGTCCTTTTTTACAGGCCTGATACATTTTGTCTTTGTTTATTGTCATGGTTTTAAGTGTTTCGTTAAGTATTGATATGGAAATAAGAGCGGTTTTTACACTGTCAAAAACTCCCTCTTTGTCTTCTTGTGTATCTTTGTTGTATGCAAGGGGCAGGCCTTTCATAACAGTAAGCAAAGCTAAGAGGTTACCGTAAACCCTTCCTGTTTTACCGCGTATAAGTTCCGGAACGTCAGGGTTTTTCTTTTGAGGCATTATTGAACTTCCGGTGGAATATTCATCGCTTAGCGTAATAAATTCGAATTCGCTTGTAGACCATATGATAAGTTCTTCACTGATTCTGCTTGCATGCATCATAAGCATTGAAATGTTAAATAAAAGCTCAAGTGCAAAATCCCTATCACTTACCGTATCAAGGCAGTTTATGCTGGGTTCGTCAAATCCAAGGGCTTTTGTTGTTTTGTTTCTGTCGATAGGGTGGGGGGTTCCGGCAAGCGCGGCGCAGCCTAAAGGGTTCTTGTTGTTTCTTTTGAAACTCTCAACAAATCTCTCATAATCCCTTTTAAACATACTTGCATATGCCAGCATATGATATGCAAAACTTATAGGCTGGGCGTGCTGTAAATGAGTCATACCAGGAAGCAGGGTGTTTTTGTGCTTTTTTGCAATATCAACAAAAGTGCCGATTAATTTTTTGATTTTTTCAGCGATTTCAACGTTTCTTTTTAAGCACCATCTTCTAAAATCGACAGCCACCTGATCGTTTCTGCTTCTTGCGGTATGAAGTTTTTTGCCGGTGTCCCCGATTAATTCAATCAGTCTTTTTTCTATAGCCATATGCAAATCTTCATCGCTTATATCCCATTTGAATTCGCCGTTTTCGATTTCTTTTTTGATGTTTAGTAAGCCTTCTTTTATTTTGTTTGCTTCATCTTTGGTAATAATACCTTGGTCTGCTAGCATTTGAGAGTGTGCAATACTGCCTTCAATATCTTCGATGTAAAGTTCTTTGTCAAACATAATCGATGCGTTAAATTCATCCAATAGTTTTGCTGCGCCTTTAGAGAATCTGCCTCCCCATAGTTTCATATATATTCCTTTTTTGATAGAATTATATCAAAGTGAGTAGTGTATAGTTAAAAGTGTAGAGTGAAAAGTGGAGAATTGAGAATTAAAACTTTAACAACCTTAACAACCAATACACAAATACACCAATATACCAATCAACCCATTTAATGAAAGAGGAAAAAATGAACAAAGAACTTATAAAACTTCTTTTTTCGACCGCATCAATTGAGAGATGGAACGATTTGCCCCGTCCTGTGAAATTTATCGAACTTGACAAACAGGCTCACAGGATGATAATAGCTTATGTTTTGGCTCATTTTGAAAACGACATAGATTTTTATAAACTTATTCATCTGGGTATTGCGGGGATTTTATACAGGGCGGTTTTAACCGATTTAAAATCTCCCGTATATCATTTTTTAAGAAAGAAAAAAGGAAAAGAACTCGATGAATTTGTATTAAGAAATCTTAAAGGTTTAGTTGATGAAGAGTTAAAATATTATGTTAAGATATTCAATTCCGATTCTTCAAAAGAAAAAAGAATTCTTTCAGCCGCCAGCTATCTTGCAAGTAAATGGGAATTCGATATGATTTACAATTTTGCGCCCGATATTTACGGAATGAGGGAAATTAAAGAAAATATTGAAAACGAGCTGGAGGATTATTATGATTTAGAAGGCGTAAAAGTACTTTCGCTTAAGAAAAAAAGCTATGACTTTATTTCTTTATGCGGTAATTTGAGATTTCAAAAAAGATGGGCAAATACGCCAAGAGTTCCTGAAACATCTGTTCTTGGGCATATGCTGTTTGTTGCAATTGTGGCGTTTTTGTTAACAAAAGAATACGGAGGAAATAATCATAAAATTTATTATAATTTTTTTACCGGACTGTTTCATGATTTACCCGAAGCCCTAACAAGGGATATAATAGCTCCAATTAAACATAATGTCCAGGGGCTGGATGAAATACTTAAAAGTTATGAAAATTTTTTAATTGAAGAAAAAATTCTTCCTTTAGTGCCTAAAAAAATAAGAAATGATCTTAAAATTTTAATTACTGACGAATTTGCAAATAAACTGATTATTGATAATCAGATAAAAATAGTCGACGTAGCGGAAGATTTGCTCGGAATGAAAGGAATTGATGGAAGTTTGGTAAAAGTAGCAGATCATTTTGCCGCATTTACAGAAGCCTGTATGAGTATAAATTACGGTGTGAAGTCGGTTGAACTGGTCAGTGCCGTGGAGATGCTTACAGAAAAATATAAAAATAAAAAAATTTATAATATTGATTTATCAAAATATTTCCAAAAAGGATTTTTTGAATGAAAAATATTATTCTTGTTTTAATGTTTTGTTTTTTTGCATATTCATCAAACATTGAATATTATTTTTATTCTATTGATTTTGATTACAAAGAATACAATTCAAACGGATCTTATTTAGACGGGGATAGCAGTAATTTTGGTTCTGTAAAAGGAATAGGAGTTAAATATTCAGACAGAAGTTTATTTCCTTTTTATTTAAAGGGTGAGTATGCATATGGCTCAACTCATTATGACGGAAGCACATGGGGAGGTACTCCAATCAGATTAACTAGAGACGGCGTGTATTTATTTACTTTAGAGGGCGGAATTCATCCCTTTAAAAACCCTTATTATTTAGCTTTGGGGTACAGATATTGGAATAGAGGAAAAAGTGATTATGCCGGAGATTACGATGAAAAATATTACTGGCCGTATTTAGGTTTTGGATATTTTTATTTATTTAAAGTCAATAAACTGTATTTAGGTACCGATTTACAATACCAATATGCACTAAATCCAAAATTGGATGTTGAGCTAGGCAGTGGAACAACTCTCGATTTAGGTGTTACCAATGGACTGAAATTTCAATTGTCCGGATATTTGAAATATAACAAAACATTGATGTTTACTGTTTTTTATAGATATCAATACTGGCATATACACAGGAGTTCAATGTCATCAATTGTTTTAAATGGAATTAAAACTTATGTTATAGAACCGGAGAGTTATACTAGAAATCAATATTTGGGAATAGGGGTTTTATATAAATTTTAACCCCTAAAAAATAGAAAGAAGCACCCCTGCTGCAATTGCGCTTCCGATAACGCCGGCAACATTCGGCCCCATTGCATGCATTAATAAAACGTTTGTAGGATCTTCCCTTGTGGCTTCCTTGTTTGCTACCCTTGCAGCCATTGGAACCGCACTGACTCCTGCCGCACCGATAAGAGGATTGATTGGCTCATTTGAAAATTTATTCATAATTTTACCCATAATAACCCCTGCAGCTGTTCCCACGGCAAATGCAATAAGTCCTAAAACCAAAATTCCTAGTGTTTCAGGAACTAAAAATTTCTCAGCTGCAAGTTTAGAACCGACCCCTAGTCCTAAAAATATGGTAGTAATGTTAATAAGTTCGTTTTGAAGAGTTTTGCTGAGTCTCTCAACCACACCGCTTTCTCTGACAAAGTTACCGAAAGTCAATGCACCTATAAGCGGACTTGATTCAGGAATAATAAGTATGGCAAGACCTAATACTACAAGAGGGAAGAGCATTTTTTCAAGCTTGATTACTTTTCTTGTGGCTTTCATTTTTATTTTTCTTTCTTCCTCAGTTGTTAAAGCTCTCATAATAGGAGGTTGAATTAGCGGTACAAGCGCCATATAGCTGTAAGCCGCAACAGCAATAGCACCCAGTAAATCCGGTGCGAGTTTTGATGCTGTAAATATTGATGTAGGACCGTCCGCACCTCCGATAATGGAAATAGTGGCGGCTCAGACTAATGTTCCGAATATCCCAAACTGTGCCGCAGCGCCTAAAAGAGCGGTTCAAATCCTTTTTTGATTGCAAAGTAAAACAAAATCAATGAAATGATTATCATTATGATTCTACCGAAACTCTGGTGAAATTTGCTGATATTTTCACCAAGTGCGTTTTTAGCACCTTCTTGAGGATGTAAAAACGCATAAATTCCGGTTTGTTTGTAAAATCCTACAATCAATTCCCCAATGCTTTTTTCATGCTGTTTGGTTTGCACCTGCTGTGGATGCTCGAGAGTGTTTGCATTTAAAGCTAGCGGTGCAAAAAATAAAAAAAGTGTAAGCACTAAAGCTTTTAATTTCATTTACGCCTCCTGGATTGTCGCTAAAATATCACCTTCGTTGACCGAATCATTAACTTTTACCGGTATGTGCGCAACGATTCCGCTTACAGGCGAAGGAATGTCGATTTCCATTTTCATAGACTCCAAAATCATTAATTTATCACCGGCGTTTACTTTATCCCATGGATTAACAAGAATCTTCCAAACGTTGCCCGGGACTGGGGATTCCACTTCAACATTAAACACTTCACCGTCTACTATAACCGTATAAATTCCTTCATTCTTAGCCATTTCTTCTCCTTTTTTTCTAATCATAAGAGGACTCTCACCTTTTAAAAACGCTATCCCTTTTTCCTGACATGAAGCCGCTATGAATATATTTTCTTCAGTTGTTTCTATGCCTTCTTTTTCAAGCAGATTTTTCCAGTAGGCAATGGTTTTTCTTTCATTCCTGTCCGCGATATTCAAAGGGTTTTCTGTAGTAGGTTCTAAATTTAACTGTTCGCTTGCTAAATTTATTATTTCTTCATCGGGTTTAACCGGCGTTTTACCAAAATAACCCAAAACCATTCTTCCGTATCCCGGAGCTATCTTTTTCCAATGCCCGAATATTACATTGTTAAACGCCTGTTGCCAGTAGAACTGGCTCACCGGTGTTACGCTTGTTCCATATCCGCCTTTTTCGACAACCTCTCTTATAGCTTTAATAACGTCGTTGAACTTATAAAGTATGTTATTATCCCTCATCATTTGCGTGTTTGCCGTAAGTGCACCGCCCGGCATTGGAGAGAGCGGGATAATTGGGTTTACCTGTGTTGCTTCAGGCGGGAAGAAATAATCTTTTAGGCACTCTTTTAATGTTTTTTCATACGCTAACACTTTCTCGATTGTCAAATCTCCAAGATTGTAAGGTTTACCTTTTACGGCGTGAAGCAGGGTTATCATATCGGGTTGACTTGTTCCGCTGCTTACAGGTGCGGCGGCTAAATCAATTCCGTCAACTCCGGCCTCTAGTGCGGCAAGGTAACTGGCTACGCTGATTCCAGCCGTTTCGTGGGTATGAAGCCTTGAAAGGGTAACAAAGACTTTGTTATCAGGATGTATATCCTTTTCAAGTCTTTTTATTAAGAGTTCTTGGAGATAAAAAGGTTTTTTTATATAGTCATAACAGCCTAATTCATAAGCCTTGTTTATATGTTCTATATCATTGATGGCGCTAATTATAATCGTATGAGGTGATATTTTTTGTTTTTGCAGTTTTTTTAAAATGGTAAGACCGTCAATGCCCGGGAGATTGATATCCAATATTAAAATATCTAATTTTTCGTTTTTTAAATATTCATAAGTTTTATTTCCATCTTTAAAAGATTTTACAAAATAACCGTTGTTTTTTAAAAAATCGGTTATCAGTTCATTTAAAATATCATCGTCTTCAGCTAAAACAATTTTCATTCTGTTCCTTACCAACAAAATAATAGAAGGATTGTTCTTCTATTATTTTAAAATACAAGTATTTACTACTTCAATAATTGCTTCTACAACTTTAGGGTCTTCTAATGTAGAAGTGTCCTGTGTAATTTCTTCGCCTTTTGCAACGGCTCTTAAGATTCTTCTCATAATTTTACCGCTTCTTGTTTTAGGTAGACCCGGAACGAATGCAACCGTGTCAACTTTTGCGATTGCACCTATTTCTTCTTTGATTATGTCGTTGATTTCCTGAATGATTTCCATCTCTTCCGCTACAGTGTCTTCACCTTTTAACACTACATAGGCAAATATACTCTCACCTTTTATTTCATCAGGTTTTCCGACTACAGCAACTTCGGCAATTAGCGGATGTTTTTTGATTGCCGCTTCGATTTCAGCGGTTCCAAGTCTGTGACCTGATACGTTTATAACGTCATCAACCCTTCCTGTAATCCAGATATATCCGTCTTCGTCGTATATTGCGCCGTCTCCGGAGAAATATACCGGTTTTCCGTCTTTTTTGGCGGTTGAAAAATAGCTTTTTATAAATCTGTCAGGATCTCCCCAGATTGTTCTACTCATACTTGGCCAAGGTTTAGTGATACACAATAAACCTTTTTCGTGTTCGTTTACTCTATTGCCGTTTTCGTCAATAATTTCCGCAAAAATTCCGGGTAGAGGGAATGTTGCACTAGCAGGTTTTACAGGTGTTGCCGCAGGTAGAGGCGTAATCATGTGACCTCCCGTTTCAGTCTGCCACCAAGTATCAACGATTGAACATCTTCCTCCCCCTACTACTTCATAATACCATTTCCATGCAGGAGGGTCGATAGGCTCACCGACGGTTCCAAGGATTCTTAATGAGCTTAAGTTATATTTTTTAGGCTCGTCAGCTCCTATTTTATTAAGAAGCCTGATAGCCGTTGGGGCCGTATAGAATTGGTTAACTTTATATTCTTCCACCATTTTCCACGCTCTTCCGCTGTCAGGATAAGTTAAAACCCCTTCGAACATAAGTGTAGTGGTACCTGCTGCAAGAGGACCGTAAACAATATAAGTATGTCCGGTAATCCATCCGATATCGGCTGTGCACCAGAACGTATCGTTATCTTTAATATCAAACACCCATTCCATTGTAAGCTGAGCCCATAAAATATATCCGGCTTGATGATGTTCAACTCCTTTTGGTTTTCCGGTACTTCCCGATGTGTATAATAAGAAAAGGGGATCTTCACTGTCCATAATTTCCGCAGGACATTCGTCACTTTGATTTGCTATAAGTTCGTTGTAACTTACATCTCTTCCGCTAACCCATTCGATATCTTCGTTGTTTCTTTCAACTACCAGAACTTTTTCAACAATATCAACGCCTTCTAGCGCTTTGTCAACCACCGGTTTTAGCATATAGGGTTTGCCTTTTCTAAATGCACCGTCTGCTGTAATTACAATTTTGGCCTGGGCATCTATTATTCTGTCTTTAAGCGCTTCTGCGCTGAATCCTCCGAATACCACGCTGTGAATGGCACCAATTCTTGCACATGCAAGCATTGCAAACGCAGCTTCCGGAATCATAGGCATATAGATTACAACCCTGTCGCCTTTTTTTACACCTAAGGATTTTAACAGATTTGCAAATCT
>Ga0256842_1003637_pt1 | contig 10158 bp, 6 predicted proteins | sample 4559240metaG_FD_185973 | JGI IMG/M metagenome (GOLD analysis project Ga0256842, IMG submission 185973) | Hydrothermal vent microbial communities from Guaymas Basin, Mexico - 4559-240 | ecosystem: Environmental > Aquatic > Marine > Hydrothermal vents | place: Mexico: Guaymas Basin | collected...
ATATCCAAGCTAAAATCTACCTATGTGGATGCCTTGATAAGGATGGCAGATCCCAAAACACACAGGATCCATACCTCTTATAACCAGACTGTTACTGCAACAGGAAGGCTGAGCAGTAGCGATCCAAATCTCCAGAATATACCCGCAAGGGATCCAGAAGGGAGGCAGATAAGAAAGGCTTTTATAGCAGAGGATGGATATTTGCTGATGTCTGCTGACTATAGCCAGATAGAACTCAGGGTTCTTGCTCATTATTCAAATGATGAGGAGCTGATAAATGCTTTTAAAAATGATGAGGATATTCATACTAAAACCGCTATAGAGGTATTGGGAATAAAAGGCAGACAAGTGACTCCAGAGGAAAGAAGGATCGCAAAGGCAATAAACTTTGGGATAATTTATGGCATGGGCCCTAAGAGATTGAGTGAAGAGATAGAAATAGATTATAAAAAGGCAAAAGAATATATAAAGAGGTACTATGAAAAATACAAAGGAGTAGCAAGATTTAGAGAAGAGATAATAGAATTTGCCAGAAAGAATGGCTATGTTACTACTCTTTTTAACAGGCGTAGGTATCTTCCTGATATAAACAGTGAAAATCACCGTATTAGGGCAGAGGCAGAGAGAATAGCAATAAATACCCCTATTCAAGGCACTGCTGCTGATCTTATAAAAAAAGCCATGATCAACATCCATAAAAGGATAAAAAAAGAATGTCCTCTTACAAAGATGATAATGCAGGTTCACGATGAATTAGTTTTTGAGGTGCCAGAAGGGGATATAGAAAAAGTAAAAAATATGGTAAAAAAGGAAATGGAAGAGGTTTATCCAATGTATGTTCCATTAAAAGTAGATATAAGCGTTGGAAAAAATTGGGATGAAGCCCACTGACTCTCGTATATTTGGTCCTGTTCCTTCCAGAAGACTGGGTCTTTCCTTGGGTATAGACCTTGTCCCATTCAAAACCTGCACCTATGATTGTATATACTGCCAAGTAGGAAGAACTACAAATAAGAGCTTGGAATGCAAGGAATTCTTTCCTGTAGAGGATATATTGGCTCAATTGAAAGATAAGATTTCCCTTAGCTCATTTGATGTGATCACTTTTTCTGGTTCTGGAGAGCCTACACTGTATAGTAAGTTAGACGAACTTGTATATGAGATAAGAAGATTGACAGATAAAAAGATAGCGCTTCTTACTAATGGTTCTCTCCTATGGAAGGAGGAAGTGAGAAAAAAGGTGCTTGATGTGGATATAATACTTCCTACTCTTACTACTGTGTTTGAGAAAACCTATAAATTTATACACAGACCCCACCCTAAGCTAAATATAAACAAGATAATAGATGGACTTATTCATTTAAGAAATGAATATGATGGTAATATCTTTTTAGAACTTTTTGTATTAAAAGACATAAATGATAATAAAAACGAGTTAATTCCTTTAAAAGATGTAATTGACAAAATAAAGCCTGAAAAGATACAAATAAATACGACTGTAAGACCACCTTCAGAAAAAGTAGCGGTTCCTCTAAGCAAAGAAGAATTGGAAAGGATTCGTGATTTCTTAGGTAATAAGGCAGAAATAATAGCTTATACCCCGAGGATTAGCTCCAAGAAACTAAAGGAAGAGAATAGGATAAAAGCTATATTAGAAATGGTAAAAAGAAGGCCTGTTAAGGATATAGATATCTCAAATGCCTTAGGAATAGATATAAATGAGGTTCGTTCTATAATAAAGGGGCTCTTGATAAAGGGCATGATTACTGAGTATGAGCATTTAGATGATACTTACTATGTATCTAAGGAAGGTCAAAGATGAACAAAAAGCAATTTTATGTAGGTATAGATGCTGGTTCAGTAAGTGTAAATTGTATTGTAATCGATCAAAATGAAGACATAGTTTATGAGGCTCCTTACAGGAGGCATTTTGGAAGAATAGAAGATGTTGTTTTTGAGCTTGTGGAAGATATTTACAAAAGATTTGGAAAAGAGAACATCCGTGCTATTTCATTTACTGGTAATCACGGAAGAAAGCTGAGTAAAAAGCTAAATACACACTATGAGTTTGATACTATAAGTCAGGTTTTGGGGGCATTGAAGGTAGTTCCAGAGGTGAGAACCATTATTTCTATGGGTGGGCAAGATACAGAACTGTTCCAGATAAATCATACAGAGTCAGGCTGGGAGCTGGAATATTTTAATACCAATGGACCATGCGCCTCTGGTACAGGTTCTTTTATTGATCAGCAGGCTCAGAGACTTGCCACTTCTATTTATTCTGAAGATGTGCGTATCTCTCAAGAAGAGATCGATGATGTATTAAAAGATTTTATAGAACTTGGTCTAAAGAGTGATAGACCAGCAAGTGTTGCATGCAGGTGTACTGTATTTACTAAATCGGACATGATTCATTTGCAAAATAGAGGAGAAAAGTTAGAAGATATCATATATGGCCTTCACATAGGAAATGCCAGAAACTACATAAGCACTATCGTTGGAAATAGAACCCTTAAAGAGCCCATAATCTTTATTGGGGGGCTCTCTTTAAATAAGCTTCAAGTTAAGGCATTTAAAGAATATTTTCCAAATCTGATAATTCCTCCTTTCAGCACTTCCATAGGTGCAATAGGTGTTGCCTTACAGACATTAAGGCAGGATAAAACAAAAGAAAAGAGCTCTAAATTTATACTGGATTTTGATTTAGATAAGCTGGATTCTATGAGAAAAGAACAGACAGAGCAGATTCCTACTGCACCAAAGCTCAAGCTAAGGCTTACACACTTTCCAGAAGCAGAGGAGATAAAATTTGCACCCATATCCAAGGGAGAAAAAGTTTATCTTGGAATTGATATAGGTTCTACTTCTACAAAATATGCTCTTATAAATACAGAAAGAAAGATAGTTCACAAGTGCTATGTTCCTACTCAGGGAAGGCCCATAGAGGTAACTCAACACCTTCTTCGTGTGATTAAAGAAGAAGTAGGTGATAAAGTAGAAATAGTAGGCATTGCTACTACAGGTTCTGGTAGAAATGTGGTAGGTGATTTTTTAAATGCAGATCTGATAATAGATGAGATAACAGCACATGCAAGAGGAGCTGTAGAGATAGATCCGGAAATAGACACTATCTTTGAGATAGGAGGTCAGGATTCAAAATACATATACATTCAGAACAGACACCCTCTTGATTTTGACATGAATAAAGTATGTGCTGCTGGAACAGGGAGCTTTTTGCATGAGCTTGCTAATAAATACGGAATAAACATAGTAGGAGAATTTCAGGAAATAGCTCTTTCTTCAGACGCTCCTGTAAGGCTTACAGAGAGATGCACAGTATTTATGGAGTCTGACCTTGTTTCATACCATCAAAGGGGAGTTGATATAAAAGATCTTATGGCAGGATTGTGTTATGCTATAGTTTATAACTATCTGAACAGGGTGGTAGGAAGAAGAAAGATCGGAAAGAGAATAATGTTTTTGGGTGGGCCTTCTCTTAATAAAGGAGTGGTAGCTGCGTTTGAGAATGTTCTTGGAAGAGAAATACTTGTGCCACCCCATAGAGAGGTCTTAGGGGCTTATGGCGCGGCCATAAGTGTTCAGGAAAAGATGGAGCAGGAAGGTAAAAAAGAAAGTAATTTCAGAGGCTTGGATAGTGCCATAAATGATAAAATGGAGTATGTGGAGAAGATATGTAATGCAGATCCTAACTGTTCTAACCAGTGTAAGTTGAAGATATATGATTTTGGTGGAAGAAAAAGTATATGGGGAGGAGACTGCGGAAGATATGAGACAAGCAGAACCAGGTGGAAAAGAACAGAAAATTATTTTGCCTTGAGACAGAAGCTCTGGGATTCTTATATGAAGAAGGTGTGCGTAGTGTTGGACAAGGATGAGCCATTGCTGGAATGGAAAGGGAGACCAACCGTAGGTATGCAAAGAGCATTGTATATGCATCATGTTGGTATATTCTGGGCCTATTTTTTCCATTTTTTGGGATTTCAGCCTGTAATAACTCCTCCTACAAATCCTCGCATTTCTAAAATAGGAATAGAATCCATAGTCATAGATACCTGCTATCCTGTAAAGATATCTCATGGTCATGTAAAAACCCTTATTGGTAAGACCAGATTCATATTTTTGCCAAGCATAGTAAATATGACCACATCATCAAGATCTGAGGTTGGATTTTACTGCCCCATGGTCCAGAGTAATTCTTATATGCTTAGATCGGCTCTGGGAATAAAGAAGGATTATATTTTAGCTCCTATAGTACACATGAAGTATGATAATTCTACTCTTTCTGTAGAACTACATGAACAACTGGGAAAGAGGCTTAAGATAAGCAGAAAAAAGATACTGAATGCTATTGAATATGGGAGGGAGAAACAGGATGAATTTCAGAGAGAGCTCTATAAAAAAGGGGAAGAATTGATAAATCAGATATCCTCTGATGAACATTTACTTATTGTTACTGGAAGACCATACAATCTTTATGATGAGAGATTAAACCTCAGATTAGGACAGAATCTTTCTAAAATAGGGTTTAATGCAATTCCACTTGATTTTATTGACTTATCCTCTGTGGATCTGTCAGACTTTCCTTCTATGTACTGGGGACTTGGTTCAAGAATCCTGAGAGCTGCAAGACTTATAAGCATGACCCCCAATTATTTTGGACTCCATCTCACCAATTTTAGCTGTGGAGCTGACTCTTTTATAGAACATTTTTACAAGCATATCATGGGAGATAAGCCCTACCTGATTTTAGAACTGGATGAACACAGTGCAGTTGCAGGTGTTATGACCAGGTTAGAGGCATTTAGAAATGTAATAGACAACGCAATGCAGGAGATAAAGCAAAAAGGATTAGGATTAAAGGCAGCTTGAGAGGAAAAAGATGACAAAGGTTATAGATTTTCAATCTGTTTTAGAAAAGGTAGGAAAGTTTAATGTAAAGAATAAAATATTGCTTATTCCTGAAATGAACAGGATTGGGTCTCATCTGCTTGCCGCTGTCTTTAGAAGTTTTGGTATAAATGCAATGGTTATAGAGACATATAAAGGGCTTGCGCTTGGAAAGGAATACACCTCTGGAAAAGAATGTTTTCCATGTCAGATCACTACAGGGGATATACTTTATTTCTTAGAATCAGAAAAGCAAAAACTTAAAGAGAAGTTTGATCCCAAAAAATATGTGTATTTTATGCCTGAATCAAATGGGCCTTGTCGTTTTGGTATGTATAATAAATATCAAAGGATTGTGTTGGATTCTTTTTCTGATTTTAAGGACATAAAGATTGCAACTCTTTCTACTGCAGATGGATATTCTTTAGCCGGTCTTATAGAAGAAGAAAAGGTAAGGGATCTCAGAAAGGTTTCTTACTGGTCCATAGTGGTGGGAGATATCTTAGACAGACTCTTGTGGAGAATAAGACCTTATGAGAGAGAAGAGGGGATGGCAGATGAATTTATAGAAGAGTCTATGCATAGAATGGAAAAGGCGTTTGAGAAATATGGTGAAAAAAAGGATCTGGACAGAATTATGGATCATTTGGATGAGATTGTGCTGGAAGGCAAAGAGATTATAGATCCTCGAATTCCTTTAAAACCTAAGATTGGAATAGTTGGAGAGATATATGTAAGAAGTCATGTCCATGCTAATCAACATATTATAAAAGTCTTGGAAAGGTATGGAGCAGAGTGTGTAAATGCGTCCATATCAGAATGGGTCAACTATACCACATATGACAGGTTAAGGGATGCTAAGATAGGTTTCAGATTAAATTTTAAGCAGTGGAGATTAAAACAAGTAAAAGAGTATATAAAAGATATGATGCATTACAGAGCAGAACTGTTTTATCAGGAAATGATGCAGGATAAGATATATAAAAGGGCAAGGTCTCTGCTTGACATTTCTGAAGATCATAAGATTGGAGACCTGGAAGATATACTAAAAGAAGAAGATATATACTCCTTTGATGTCGGAACAGAGGCATGTCTCAGTATACCAAGCATAATACACTATATAAGAGAAGGTTTTAACGGGGTTGTTAATGTCTATCCTTTCACATGCATGCCCAGCACCATTACTTCTGCTGTTATAAGACCTATTATAGCAGACATGAAGGTCCCTTACTTGGATGCTCCATATGATTCATCTGTTCAGCCTGGAAGAGAGGCTGCTATAAGAACCTTTATGTATCAGGCATTCCAACATTTTAAAAGAAAAGGCAGACCTTTCTCCTAATCTATGATTGCAATAATGCTTATAAATGCCATTGAGAAGGAAGAATTGCGTATCGCAATTGTCAGAAATGATATCTTAGACGAATTTTACATAGAAACAGCCACAAGGGAGGAAAGGGTAGGGAATATCTATCTTGGTATTGTGGAACATGTAGAGCCAAGCCTACAGGCATGTTTTGTCAATTTCGGGGCAGAAAGGAACGGGTTTTTGCCTATTAGTGAAATACATCCAGAATATTATTCTATTAAATATATACCATCTGGAGAACAAAAGGGATTTCCACCCATAGACAAGGTTATAAAAAGAGGTCAACCTTTGCTTGTTCAGGTTACAAAAGAGATGCCTGGCCACAAAGGGCCCCAGCTGACCACATATATTTCTATTGCCAGCAGGTATATAGTTCTTATGCCAGGAGGGCCAAAAGGAATTTCTAAGAAGATAGAGGATGAAAGGGAAAGAAAAAGACTGAAGAAGATAATGGAAGAGCTGAAAGTACCAGACGGAATCGGTTATGTATTAAGGACAGCAGCATATAAACAGAGCAAAAGAGAGATTTCTAAGGATCTGAATAGACTACTAAGGCTGTGGGGTAAGATAAAAAGAGAGGCTGCAAAAAAGAGACCACCTGCTTTGTTACATAAAGAGCAGGATACATGTCTGAGGGTTATAAGGGATTATTTTACAAGTGATATAGCAGAGATATGGGTAGATGAGATAGAAACATATTATGAAGTACAGAATTACATGAAGATTATTTCTCCAAGACATCAGCAAAAGGTTAAGCTTTTTAAAGGAGATATACCTATCTTTGCATATTTTGGGATAGAACAGGAGATAGAAAATATTTACAACAATAGAGTTCCACTTCCTTCAGGAGGATATATCGTGATTCAGCCCACAGAAGCGCTTATTGCTATAGATGTAAATTCTGGATCTGCAAAATTGTCAAAAGATTTGGAAACTAATGCGTTTAAGATAAATATGGAAGCCTCATTTGAGATAGCTCGTCAGCTCAGGTTAAGGGATATAGGAGGATTAGTTGTTATAGATTTTATAGACATGAAGAACAAAGAGCACATAAAACAAGTGGAGAGAGAATTTAGAAATAACTTGAAAAGAGATAGAGCAAAGATTACCGTGCTTCATATCTCCAGCTTAGGACTTCTCGAACTTTCAAGACAAAGGGTGAGACCCTCTGTAGAGATGAAGTCTTATGAAATATGTAAGTATTGCAATGGAAGAGGACTTGTTCAGTCTATTGAATCAGCTGCTGTTTCTTTTCTGAGAAAGATAAAGATATTGGTACATCAAAAAGGTTTAAAAAAGATAAAGAGCATAATGCCAAAAGATGTAGCTTCATATATCTTTAATCATAAAAAAGCAGAACTGCTTAGTCTTGAAATGAAGTACGGTATTCCTATTATCATAGAGCCGGATCCTTCCACTCCTCCTGGAGGAGGAGATATAGAGCTTATTTTTGATTGAGGATTTTTCTGCACTTTGAAAGATAGGCGTTTGCTTGCTCTGAAAATGGGAATTTTTGAAAACATGAGATTGCTTCATTTATCTTTCCTAAGTTCATATAGCTTATACCTAAGCATATATTCAACTGTTCGCTTTGAGGAAAGTGTTTAATCCCTTCCTTGAGTAGCTCAACCGATTCTTCAAACTTTCTTTTTTTCTGCATTATTATTCCAAGCCCCAAATAGGCCCTGAGATCTGGTGCATAGGTAAGTGACATTTTGTACAATTTTTCTGCTATTTCTTCCTTAGAAGGAATTGCTTCTATTTTTGAGTAGTCTCCGTGAGTGAAAGTCATAGCAAGTCTTGAACAAAAATCTGCGTGTCTTTTGTACAATTCCTTTCTGTTCACAAGGGAAATAGAGTTTACAAATTCTGGAAGCCCTTTATAAAATGCACTTCTCAATCTTTCTCCAGCTTTTAATATGAATTCCTGATCCAGATTGGGATCCAGTTCCCAATACATTATCCCTTCAATTTTATTAAGCCATATATCTTCGTTTAAAAACGCTTTTATCCTTTCGTAAAATTCTGTCCCAGGGAATATATCAAGTATGTAAAAGATACAGCTTAAAGGTTTTATTTCATACATGAGTTCGATTGTTTCATCTATGGTATCCCAGGTCTCCCCCGGGCATCCATATATAAAATACGCTCTTGGAAGAATTCCGTATTTTTTAGTGAGATCAAAAGCCCTTATTATGTCCTTTTTTTTCAAAGGCTTGTTTAATATCTTCCTTATCTTTTCAGATCCACTTTCTACTCCATAACTTATCTGGATACATCCTGCCATCCTCATCCAGTATAGTATTTCTTCATCTATATAGCTCACCCTTGATATGGCATACCACGATATGTTCAATCCTCTTCTTAAGATGTCTTTACATATAGCTATTATTCTTTTTTTATCTATGGTCAGATTATCATCAGAGAAATAAAAAAAGTTTATTCCTTTTTTATACAGGAGTTCTATTTCGTCCACAAAGTTTTGAGGAGACCTGAATCTTATCCTTCTCTTCCAAAATTTTGGAGATCCACAGAAAAAACAATTCCACGGACATCCTCTGGTGGAGGTTACATGCATGTATTTAAAGTACTTAGCAGGAATAGGAATATTGTTAAGATTAGATATAAACCCTCTTTCTTTTGTTCTGATTATCTTATTATCTTTTTTGTAAGCTATTCCTTGTATCTTAAAAAGATCTTTTTCATCAGACTCAAACGCTTTTATCAGCTCCAAAAATGTATATTCTCCTTCTCCTATAATTATATAATCTATGCAATCAAAGTTTTTTAAAAGATGATAGTAAAGAAATGTTGCTCCGACTCCACCAAAAATTATTTTTATTTGCAGATTTATTTTTTTTGCAATCTTTGCGATTTCTATTCCTCCTAATCTGTTAGCATTTAGTATAGAAAAGCCGATTACATCAGGTTCTTTTTGTTTAAGTAATTCTTCAATATATACCTGATCTTTTTCTTCATAGAGGTTCAGTATTTCTACATCGTGTCCATTCTCTATGAGCAATGCGCCTATGTAGTATATACCTATGGGAGGAGATTGAATATCTTCCTGGTAATATAACCTTTTTTCAATAGGATATGGATATATAAGTAGTATTTTCATTTGAAATTTATAGTATTATAGTATCTCCTAAGATGTCAAATTATGTAAAATACTATAAATTCCAAAAATATGGAAGAATTAGTAGGAAAAAGATCGGCAATAACATTGCTGTTTTCTTGGCTGTTTTTTGAAGAGTATTTTCATGATAGTTGACAATAAAAATTCCTCTTGACAGTTTACACATAAAAGTATATATGCTCAGAGGCAAAAGTAAAGATAAGAAGGAGAATAAAAAAAGATTGTATTAAAGAAGGATCAAAGACGAGATAAGCAATGGATGGAATATGTTATTTTAGTAACTCAATTAGGTCTGACAGTTGCAGGATCAATTCTTTTTTGTTTTGCGATAGGTTATCATATAGACAAATGGTTTCATACCAGAGGGATATTTACTGCGATATTCATTATCTTAGGCGTGATAGGCGGTGGTTATACTGCTTACAGACAAATACTTGATATGGAAAAAGAGGCTTACAAGTGGAAGAGAAAACAGCATTAAAAAACATATCTAATTCTACAAAAGAGTTGAGAGGAGAGCTTTGTGGAATAACCCTTTTGATGGGTGCAGTGGTTTCCTTAAGTGCTTTTTTCATAGGTAGTGTTTCAGTAGCAAAGGGATTTATGCTTGGCACATGCTTTAGTGTAATAAATTTTATTCTTTTAAGCGCTTCTATGCCTATTTCCTTAGGAAAGGACAGAAAAAGTGCAAGTGCAGTCTATCTTGGCTCTATATTTCTCAGATATGGAATCTTAGCTATCC
>Ga0256842_1003638_pt1 | contig 10152 bp, 10 predicted proteins | sample 4559240metaG_FD_185973 | JGI IMG/M metagenome (GOLD analysis project Ga0256842, IMG submission 185973) | Hydrothermal vent microbial communities from Guaymas Basin, Mexico - 4559-240 | ecosystem: Environmental > Aquatic > Marine > Hydrothermal vents | place: Mexico: Guaymas Basin | collected...
GGTACATGAGATCTTCAGGGCCCCAAGAGAAGAGTATTCCGGACAATCATTGCCAAACCACCCAGAATAATGAAAAATAGCATTTTCAACGGGGTTTATGGTAATCGAAGGGAGGAGCTTTCCCCATTCATATTTCCGCAAAAATTTGTTACAAAAATCAGTCCAAACTATAACAGAACGTTACATTCCGGAAGAAATAAAAATTGATTTCCAGAACCCAAATAAGGTTCCATTTGGTAAAATTTACGTCCAAAAACAAAGGTTTTGAAAAATAAAGTTCCTGAACGTGATACAAAGAGAAAAAAGCTCAGAGCCTTCCGTTCTCCCTCAGCCACTCCCCGTACTTGACGAGGGCGTAGACGGCATCGACGCCATCCTCAACGGTCTCGTAGACGGGGACGCCCGCCTCCTTCTCGATTCTTCTGGCGATCCTGTGCGAGTACTCACCGCCCGGCGCCACGAAGACTATCGGCTTGCCGTACTCCCTCATCCTCGCGACGGCGTCAACGATTCCCTCGTCGAGGGCCGGGCTTTGGAAGAGCGCTATGACAACGAGGACGTCAACGTTAGGGTCTTCCAGCGCGTAGCGCATAGCTATCTCGTACCTGCTCGACGGGGCGTCGCCGATGATGTCTATCGGGTTTCCGTAGCTCATGTGCTCTGGAAGTTCACCCTTCTCTATGGATTCTTTGAACTTCCTGTTAGTCTCCTCGGTGAGTTCGGCGAGCTTCATGCCGCGCTCAAGCAGGCCGTCGCTCATCATAACCCCGGCCCCACCGCCGTTGGTGACTATCGCCGCGCGGTTCCCCTTTGCAGGCCTCTGCATGGCCAAAGCTTTCGCGTAGTTGAAGAGCTGGCGCATGTTCTTGGCACTCAGGACGCCAGTCTGCTCGAAGGCGGCCTCGTATATCTTGAAGGAACCGGCGAGGGAACCCGTGTGAGAAGCTGCAGCCTTGGCTCCGGCCTCAGTCCTTCCGGCCTTGAGGATTACGACGGGCTTCTTGAGCGTAACATCCTTAGCTGTGTTGAAGAACTTCCTTCCGTCCTTGACGCCCTCGATGTAACCGGTTATGACACCCGTCTTCTCGTCCTCGCCGAGGTAAGCCATGAAATCACTCTCGTCCAAATCGGCCATGTTACCGAGGCTTATGAACTTGCTCATGCCTATATTATGTCCCGCCGCCCAGTCGAGGATAGCAGCACCGAAGGCGCCGCTCTGGCTCATAAAGGCGACCTTTCCTAGGGGTGGCCTGGCCTGCCTCCCCGGCGGGTTGAAGTTGCAATCGAAGCCGTTCTCAAGGTTTGTGACACCGAGACAGTTGGGGCCAACGATACGGATGCCCCACTTCCTGGCGCGCTTCACAAGTTCCTCCTCAAGGTCAGCCCTTCCAGCCTCCTTGAAGCCAGCGGAGATAACGACGGCGCCCTTGACACCCTTCTCGCCACACTCGTCGATTACATCGGGGACGAACTTCGCAGGAACGGCTATGACGGCTACGTCAACCTCGTCAGGTATGTCCTTAACGCTCTTGTAAACCGGGAACTTCTTCCCGTTGATCTCTATCTCCCCACCTTTAACGTTGACCGCATAGATTTTGCCATCAAACCGGAGCGTCATGGAGCGCATTATTGCGTTTCCGATCTTTCCGGGCACGTTGGAAGCTCCTATGACAGCGACGCTCCTGGGGTAAAACAGGAAGTCAAGGTTTGGAGCCTTCACCCCGTTCACCTCCGAAAGTTTTTCGGCCAATATCTATTTAAGGATTCCGAAGATGGATATTTTATCCAATAGGTCCTTTAAAAAGCCGTGTTCCTTTACGTATATAAAGTTACCGGAATGGAAAAGGTTAAAACACTTGAGCGTTTAAAGGAACATTGGAGCGTTAAAATTGGGTGGTAGTCATGGCAAAAGTGAAAGTCATAACGGACCCAGAAGTGATAAAGTTAATGCTGGAGGACACAAGGAGGAAGATACTGGCCCTACTGAAGAACAGGGAGATGACCATTTCCCAGCTCAGCGAGATACTAGGGAAGACGCCTCAGACAATATACCACCACATCGAGAAGCTCAAGGAAGCGGGCCTTGTCGAGGTAAAGAGAACCGAGATGAAGGGCAACCTCGTCGAGAAGTACTACGGGAGGACGGCCGACGCGTTCTACATCAACCTGTACCTCGGAGACGAGGAGCTCCGCTACCTCGCCCGCTCAAGGCTCAAGACCAAGCTTGACATTTTCAAGACGCTCGGATATGAGTTCGACGATGAAGAGCTCCTTGACGTCATGGACAAACTCCTAGAGAAAGAACATGAGTTCAAAATGGAGATATCCAAAGAGATAGAGGCCAACGAGGAAGCCCTGAAGGACTTCTCTAACGAAGACATAATACACGCCATCGAGTGGCTCGCGACGGCCAAAATGGGCCGCGACAAAGAGAGTTTAGAGCTCCTTCAGAAGCTCGGGAAAATACTTAAAAAGTGACGCCCAAATTGGAAGCGATGGGCCATGGCAAAGGGGATAAGGCTTCTTGTCCTGGACGTTCTCAAGCCCCACCAGCCTATGGTGACTGATCTGGCCTTAGGGCTGAGCGAGCTAGAGGGTGTAGATGGAGTTAACATAACCCTTGTAGAAATAGACAAGGAAACAGAGAACGTCAAGATAACAGTCGTTGGAGATGACCTCAACTACGAAGAGATCGTTCAGACCATAGAAGAGTTTGGAGGGGTTGTCCACAGCATCGATATGGTCGCCGCGGGAAGAAGAATAGTAGAGGAGGAAGAAACTCCCCAGGACAAGCTGGAGGAGTATTGAGTTGAGGGAAGTTCTAATCATTACCGATCCTTCAATAGTCAAAATACTGTCTGAGCCGACTCGATTTTCCATTTTAAAGCTACTCCGAAAGAGGCCCATGAGTATAAACGAGCTCAGTGAGGCTTTGAACAAAGACAGGACGACAATATATCGGCATGTAAAGACCCTCGAAAAGGCAGGACTCGTGGAGGAGCTCGAAACCCCGAGAAAAGAGAAAGTTTACGCAAGAAGCGCGAGGATTTTCTTAATAAAGGCAGACCCCGATGAGAGTGTCGAAGAGTTCAGGCAGGCGTATCTGCAGATAGAGGCGAAGAAACTCGTTCAAATCCTGGAGAAAGCGGGGTTTAAGATAAAAGATAAAGATGCCCTCGAAAAACTCGCAAAGGAAGTTTTGAATGAGATCGAAGTAAATTCTCAACCAATAATAAAGAAAAATCTCCCAGGCGGGAGTTGAACTCAGCGAGATAGAGCTCTTCCATCTCCTCAACATGCTCGTATTCCTCCAGAGCTGTGAGCTCTGTGAGAAAGCCAAAGAGGCAAGGAAGCTGCTCCAATTCTGAGATCCGTAGGTGAGGATAAGCTCAAGAACCTCACTGGATACACGACCACCTCGCCGGCGGGAGCACGAGCATAGTCAAGGAAAACAGCTGGATGTTATAATTAACCAGCTGGGAGGCTCTAGAATTTACCATAAATCAAACATAAAATCGTAAATTAAAAATACTTAATGATCGTAAAATTTATAAAAACGCGCTGCTAACAACATCGAGGAGGTGAAACTCCCAATGCGGCGGAAGTCGCTGTTGGCAGTTCCACTGCTCTTGCTCATTATAGGAGGCCTTGGGCTTTACATCAAGGCCTCCCCAATAGGTGGTGTTAAAATCGACGTTGTAGATGCAAACGGAAAGGCAATCACGGACTATGGGACAGTTTATTACTCCATCTGGACTTTCAATGAAAATGGGAGCTTTGAGGTCTTAAAACGAGGAGTCCTTAAAAAGGGGTTGTTATTTTCAGGGAACACGATAAAACTCTCAAAAGCTGAAACGGAAAAGCTTAGAGAAATAGCTCGAAAGATGAACTCCAAAACTGCCTTCGTCGGTGTAGACATGTGGGTAATTAGGGAAGGGAAGCTCTACACCCTCCCGCCCGCGAGCATTGAACTTGACACCTCAGAAGGCGGCTTTTTCGCGGCCAAGTTCTCCCTTCATCTCGACTTCCGGGATGCTGTGGTCACCCAGATTGCACCTCAGGAAAAAACCAGCGTGGATTCTATAAATAGCTCGCAAAAAGAAGAACCGGAGTTCCTTGTACCGATCATTCCAAGAGAGTACAAGTGGGTAACCGTTGCCGAGAACTCATATCCAGACGTCAAGATCCCGGTTTTAATCATCAGAAACATGGCATGGTCCGACGTTACAGGGACCCTCCAGATTGGAACTTCTCAAAGCGACTATATGGGGCCAGAGGTAACCGTGGCCTTTGGGAAGCTTATATCCAAGAAAGCCACTTTTGATCCAAGTTCAATAAAGGTAAAAGCCCTCGGGAGATCCTTCACAAACTGGTACAGAGGGGGCAGCATACTGAGGGTTCCAAAGGAAAATACCTGGGGCTACGTGTGGATCAAAGGAAAGGTACACTACATTTACCAGCAGGAATATATCTGTGGGATCGGGGCTGAACCCGGTTCCCCCGGCTGCGAACCAACCGGGAACGAAAGGTACATAGCAAAGATCGACGAGTTCTCGATCTCAGGTAAATACGGCAAGGTTTTAAACATAGAATCCGGAGCCGCACTTGAACGTCCTCCGTATCTTCCGCCTTTTGATACCCTCGAGCAGTCTCCAGCACTCGAAGGAAGTGTGGGAAAGGACATATATCTGGAGAACTTCTTCAAGGAGATCTATGATGGAACCGACGGCCACTCCTTTGGGATTGGTGTTCCGGTGGGTGCCCTCATTAACGCCCTAACGGGCCACTCCCTGCCACCTTGGGTCGATACCCTCGTGGTGGGTTTCAGTGCCAAGGGGGAATCCCATTATGCCATAATGGGAGAAGTTCGCAACGACGGCCCCACGGGGTCAGTAAGGTTCATAGGCTACAAATCCAGTTACAAAATGTCGATTCCTGTGAAAAAGAGCTGGTGGGAGTTTTGGAAGTCAGATCACGTCGACACCAAAGTTCCAGTCGGATTTTTCATTGACGTTCGATAATTTCCTCTTCTTCGCTCTTCTTCTGTTTTCAAGCTGCTTTTGGGAAGTTCTCGGTACTCCTACCAGGTGGCCAACACAGGTGAGAGGTTTTTGTTCCAGAGACACGAAAAATTAGAAGTAGTTGGCCGATCAAAACTCCAGAACCCACTTAACGGCCACCGGCACTTTCTTGGCAAGCTCCAGAGCGGTGAAGTTCTCGCCGAGTTCCTCCTTCAACATATCTCCGGCGAGGCCGTTTAGGAACGCCCCAACGGAGGCAGCCCTGAGCGGTTCGTTGCCGAGCGCGAGGAGGGCACCCACTAGGCCTGCAAGAACATCGCCCGTTCCACCGGTTGTCATTCCCCTGTTCCCAGTCCTGTTGTATCTCCACACTTTGCCGTCGCTTATGATGTCGTAGGGGCCCTTAAGGAGAACAACACCACCAATCTGGCCGGCTTTCTTCCTCACAAGTTCTGCCTTCTCCTCAATGCTTCCCTCCGGTTTCTCCCCAAACAGAACCTTGAACTCCCCAGCGTGTGGGGTTAAGACGAAGGTCTTTCCCTCCAGAACGCTTAGCTCTTCGGCCACCGCCTTAAGGCCATCGGCATCGATAACCATCGGCTTCTCACAGTGCTTTACGAAGTCCCTCACGAACATCTTTGTCTCCTCCGTGAGGCCTATTCCAGGGCCGATGACGACGGCATCTGCTTTTTCAGAGAGCTCAAGCAGGTCATTGATGTGCTCCGGCGAAAAGTTCTCACCGGGGAACGGCCTGAGGATCAAGTCGGGGTCTGTAATCCTCTTTGCAGGTTCGGATGGCATCGCGAGGTAAACTAGGTCAACGAGATAAGCGGCGGCCCTAGCGGCGAGGTACGGTGCGCCGAAGTAGTCCTCGCTCCCCCCGATTACAAGCAACTTCCCGTTCTGGCCCTTATGCTCCCCTTTCTTCCTCAAGGCGAACTTCGCATCACCGGGCCCGACTAGGTGGTAGAGCTCCCTCGGGTAGCCTATCTTGACCACGACACGCTCGAAGCCTCCATATTCCTCTTTATCCCACTGGAAGGTCACCGCAAAGTCCGCCTTAACCTGTACGTTGCTCGGATATCCGCTAGGCAGGTCGATGCTGACTATCTTCGCCTTTCCGGCGTACTCGTTGATTTTCTCGATGGTAGAGCGTATTGGCTCGCGCGGCTCGCCCTTCGTGCCCGCCCCGAGTAGGGCGTCAACGATGACGTCGTAGTCGCTCAGGTCGAGGGACTTTATGTAGGCTGAGTCCTTCAGGACTTTGATGTTCACGAAGTTGAGGGCCTTCAGGATTTCCCAGTTGTGCCTGGCTTCCTCGCTCCTTATCTTGGCCTCATCGCCGACGAGGAAGAGGGTGACATCGTTCTCGAAGCTCAGGTGTCTGGCAGCGACAAAACCGTCCCCACCGTTGTTTCCAGTCCCGGAAAAGACCGCTATCCTGAGGCCACTTCCAAAGCGCTCCTCAATCACCCCTGCAACTCCAGCGCCGGCGTTCTCCATGAGCTGGTAAGGGGTAATACCAAGCCATTTCGCGTTGATATCCCAGATGTAAACGTCCTCGATGCGCATAAGCATCACCCAAGAGAATATTTAGAAACCTGCGATAAAAACTTCACCCATTGAGAACTTCCAGCGCCTTCCGATGGCTCTCCTCGGAGTAAAGCACCAGGTAAACCTTCTCCACGCTCTTCGCTTCCTTTGAGAACTCCCCAACGACCTCCTTGAAGGTCTTAACGACTTCCTCAAGCGGACAGCCGTAGATGCCGGCGCTTATTGCCGGAAATGCTATGCTTTTAACGCCAAGCTCGTCGGCCTTCTTCAGCGCACCGAGGATGGCCTTCCTGAGCTTCTCCTTTTTGTCTTCGTCCCAGACGCCGCCACAGTAGGGGCCGACTGTGTGGATAACGTACTTGATTCCGTACTTTTCGAGCCTCATGGCCGGAGTTACAACAACTTCACCGTGCTCGATGTAGTCCCTACCAATCTGCTCCCTCATGGCTTCCTTGCTTATCCTGATGTACTCCCGGACGTCACCAGCCGCCGCTTTTGCTATGGCATAGGCAACACCGCCGCCATGCTCAAGGTATTTGTTGGCGGCATTGACTATGGCTTCAGCAGAAAACCGGGTTATGTCCCCGCGGACGATCTTAAACTCCATCCTCTCACCCAATAGGTTGTGCTCCTATTATCTTTAAACCGTTATGGGGATGGACAGCTTTAGACATCAAGGCAATCGATTCGACAAAAATCTATATATACTGCTTTGACATTAGGTGTATATTGGAGTTTTCCTTACGCAGTAAACCACGGAAGGTACGGAGGTTGTCGGTGTGACAAAGAAAAAGAAGCTTGACAAGGATCTCATAGATCTCGCAATGGAAATTGGAGGAGAGGAGGCCGTTGAGGTAGTTAAGGCTCTCGCAGAGCGAAAGGACGTAACTGACGAAGAGCTCGCCGAAAGCACGGGCATACGGATAAACACAATCCGGAAAGTGCTTTATACCCTCTATGACATGGGGCTCGCTGATTTCAAGCGAATACGTGACAAAGAAACAGGTTGGTACTATTATTACTGGAACCTTGACCTCAAAAGACTGCCTGAGATCATCAGGACAAGAAAAATGGAGGAGCTCAACAAACTCAAGAAAATGCTCGAAGAGGAGTCGGAGGCAATATACTACTGGTGTGGAACTCCGGGCCACCCAAGGCTAACTTTCGATGAGGCCCTTGAATACGAGTTTCAGTGCCCGCTCTGTGGGAACATGCTGATGCAGTATGACAACACTAAGATCATAGAGGATCTAAAGAAGAGGATAGGGGAGCTTGAGATAGAACTCGGACTACGAAAAGCCCCTAAAAAGCCCAAAAAATCCTCTAAGTCAAAAACGTCCTCCAAGAGCAAATCCAGAAAATCAAGGTCCTCCACTACCGCATCAAAGGCGACTGAGGTCGCAGTGTGATTTAGCGTGATGTGAATGGCCTCCCTCTTAATGAACTTCGGGGATGGTGGAGATGAAAGAAGTGGTTATTCTTGAGAAAGTTTACGGAGACAGGAGTGGCTTTGACAAGCTCCACAGGAAGCTTCGTTCTCTACTGGGAGATCTTGAGGTTGAGTGGAAGCTGTCCGCAACTGTGAAGAACTGGGTAAAGATAAGCCTCAGCGGCGAGGATGAAGAGATCAGCGCAAACCTCGTTAGGGAAGAGTTCGGGGAAGTCCCCTACAGCCTCAAGAACGTCGAGGTTGGAAAGATCTACAGGGGACGCTTCATTGACCTCGGAAAGGTAGGCTACGGGGCCTACGTTGATATCGGGATATTCAAGCCAAAACCAAAGGACGCCCTGATCCCGCTGTACTACCTCAAGAGAACCTTCGGAGAAATGCCTGTGAGACAGATGATCCGAGAGTTCGGCTGGGTTGACAACCTACCCGTTGAGGTTGAAGTCACCAACGTTGAGTTCGGGGCCAGGGAAGTAGAGCTGGCATTCAGCGAAGCACAGCTGGAGAAAATCAAGGACTGGCTGAACGACGGCCACGACAAGCTCTTCATAACCGGAACGATAAGCGAAAAGGTCGAGGAAGCACTTATCAAGACCGGCCATGGCAGGGACGTCAAGAGAATGGAGGAGCTGGGCCTCATGGAAACACTCCTCGTCTTAAAGAAGGGAACCCAAGCACCGGGGATAATAAAAGCAATCGGTCCGCATCTGAGGGGCGCAGTTTTCGGTGCAATTAAGTTTTAGAAGACTTCTCTCTTTTCACTATTACCCTTCCAGTGTCTCTCGTGTGGAAAACAAGCCTGATGGATAGAAGGGTCAGTGTTATTGCTGCGTACGGAAGGAGTCTGGGAGTAATAATAGATCCAATAAAGAATATCACAAAAAGGAGCAACAAAAAGGGAGTCGGGCCCTTACTGTTCCTTAGGATTGAGATAATGACATCACCGCGGAACAGTAGGCTGTAGAAGATGAGTGCAATCGGAATCAGGAGCTGTGAGAACACTAATCTAAAAGTTAGGCCTGAGACACAAGGCCTCCACACAAGCCCTGCCTTATGGAGTGCACCAAAGCCAAGCAGAACCAAGATAACATACGCGATGTTTCTTTTCTTCCGGGGGAACGTCAATATGAAGGCCACCGGAAGCACTATGTTCCACGGTTCAACCGCTATCGCCAAGACAGTGGCAACTGAAAGGATAATTGTCTGAGAGAGTAGCTTGAAGGCTTTCGGCGAGAAAACGAGAGAAGTCATAAGAGAGACTGAGAGCATAAACGCCGTTATTCCTATTAACTCAGGGGTCGGAGGATAAACCAAGCTTCTGAAGAAGGGCGCCGAAAACAGCACTCCAAAGGCAATGAACCCAAGCTCGCGCGAGCGGCGTGGCGCCGAATAAAAGAAAGACGTTACAAGGAGCAGGAGAACAAGGAGATACACGTAAAAGGCGGTTTCAGTTTGAATCGACACCTGAACTCCAATTTTTCCAAGGAACTCCTGGATAAACGCCAAAAATGAATCCATGTTCGGAACCCCGGAGTTTAATATCCAAACGGCAACAGTTGATACGGAGAGCAGATAAAGGATATGCGCGTATTCTCCAGAATCCCTAAGGTGGAGGGTTACCAGTATTACTATCGTGATGGCAGCTCCAAGAAACGTAACTAGCCTGAGGGAAGAAAACGTCACTCCATACACCACCATTCCAAAGGTACCCCCTGAGGGGGGAGGATTAAGGAGTAAGACGAAAGCCTCAAGGAGTACTACGACCCCTATCAGAGCTGCATCTACAGTTTTCCCCATAAAAATTCCCCAAGACAGTAAGTGCGATTCATTAAAAAACTTAATGTAGCCTGGTCCAGCGCGGTCTCATCGCCTCGGGCTTCCCCGGCCTTGACCGCGCTGAGTTAGTGGGAAAAGCCCTATAAAAACTTCACTCCGGGTTGGAGGCTTCCTCCTTACCCTTCAGATCCTCAAGCTTCTTCACGAGTTTCTCCGCTATTTCTTCAAAGGCCTTGGCCGCTGGCGTGTCACCGTAGAGGACTATCGGTATTCCTGCGTCGCTAGCTTCCCTCGCCTTCAGGTCAATTGGAACCTCGCCAAGGAAGTCGACGCCCTCCTTCTCGGCGAGTTTTC
>Ga0256842_1003639_pt1 | contig 10151 bp, 12 predicted proteins | sample 4559240metaG_FD_185973 | JGI IMG/M metagenome (GOLD analysis project Ga0256842, IMG submission 185973) | Hydrothermal vent microbial communities from Guaymas Basin, Mexico - 4559-240 | ecosystem: Environmental > Aquatic > Marine > Hydrothermal vents | place: Mexico: Guaymas Basin | collected...
AGAAGGGAGAGGGAAGAGGTTGTTGAGAGGGTTGCGAAGGAAATTTTTCCTATTAAATACTGGAGCGGGGCAATGGTTCAGCTTTACGTGATCATGAACGGTTTAAAGCTTCATCCCCTCTACTACAGGGGATTTTATCGATTAGGGTGTACAATTTGCCCTTCGCTCAGTGAATGGGAGAAGACTTTACTCCTTGAACAATGAAGTATTCCCTTCTACCCCAAGCGATTTTGTAGACCATTGGCAAATCTTTTCGCAACAAATCTCTGATCCAGCTTAAATCCGTGACATATGGCTTTAAACCAATCTCCTTGAAAATTTCAACTATCGTTTCGGGATTTGTACCACCGTAGAAAGGTAACGATTCATTTATCTCCTTTCGATAATGAAAGTCTCTGAACGGGTTTCTCTTCTCGTAAAGGGCTATAAGCAACCTTCCAAAACCTCTTCTAAACCTTGCGATAGGAGATTTGTCCATCCACTTACCGTCTATAATCACAACCTTGTGTCTTGAGACCCTTGCAAACTCCGAAATAGCCTTTTTGGGATTTGGCAGTGTCCAGATTAGATGTCTGCATATGACAGCATCGAACGAGTTGTCCTTAAACGGTAGGTTTTCCGCATCACCTAACTTGAACTGAACGTTTAATCCTTTTTTCTTGGCTTTTTCAATTGCAACTTTTAGCATGTCCCTCGATATATCCAACCCAACAACATCATGCCCCAACTCAGATAGGATCAATGAGATGAATCCAGTTCCACAACCGACATCGAGTATTTTCATTCTATTATCGAATACGTTGCTCAAAACCTCTTTCCAAATCTCTGGAAGTGATGCGTGTCCAGGGCTTTTGTCGTAACTTTTACTCCTCGAATCCCAGTATTCTTTAATCTTTCTCTTGATGTGCATATGTTGACATTACTATCGCAATATTTATGATTATATCACATTCTAAATCGAAAATTTTAAGACTATAAAGCTACGTTAAAAATCCCAATGATAAAAAATGATAAAATTGCTGAAGATGTTATTAAACTGGTGAACCATGAAGCTTGGATTGAAGTTGACGACGATAGAGCTTACATAATGTGGGGACACTATCCAAAAATCGACGGAAAACTCGATCCAAGTAGGATAAGGAGAGCTTTTGCAGTCTACGAGTGTAGGTTTCTGCCAGTTGTGATTGGAAGAGACAAAGAGGCATCGAAGAGAGGTGGACTGTTTCTGGAATTTGAAAAAGCGGATGCACTGGCAATCGAATACGATGCTGGAATTTACACCCTTACTGAAGACAACAAGTGGATATTTGGTAGGGTAAGTGATCCGAGGTACAAGGTCAAGGAGACGAGGTGGATTTTGGGGTTTGCAAGTGTCCATCTGAGAAATCCAAAGCCTTTGGGCTTGGAGTTAGAGATAGTGCCAAGCGATGTAAAAGGAAAGATTGTTGAAGTTGAACTACTCTTCAGAGGTAAGCCAATTTCTGGAAATCTGAAAGTCAGCAATTCTGAGTGTTCTTTCGAGGTTGAAATTAACGGTAAAGCTGAGATAGAAGTTGCAAAAGGTGTAAACGTCATCTCAGCAAGATACATAGACGAGTTGACTTTTGGTGTCGACAAGAGACACTTGGTATCAACTTTAACTATTTTAGCTGAGTGATTTCTCAATTATTTCTTAATAATCTTTTCGAATTTATCACTTTTATCCTTTATTAATGCAATTGCTATGATTTATGTAGCAACAAATCAAAAAATTTTAAAACTAATGATGCACTTGCAAAATCTTAATGATAAAAGGTGATAAAATGTTGACAAGAAGAGATTTTATAAAATACACTGGAATAACCGCGACAACCCTTTTGGGAATGGGCTTTTTGGGATGTGTTAAGAAAGAGGAAACTAAGCCAACTGAAACACCCACAGCAACTGAAACTGCAAAAACACCAGCAAAACTCTACAAAGACGAGTTCATACTTGGCTATGGTAAAGACCACAAGCTAAAGGGTGGTAAATGGGGTATCGGCTTCTTCCCTAAGGTCAACACACTCGAAAATCTCGTCGAATACGACTTGAAGAACGACGAGTACATACCATATTTAGCAAAGAAGTGGGATATCGAAAGTAACGGCAAAGTCATAACCTTCGAGCTAAATAAGGGAATAAAGTTCTCAGATGGTACTGAATTGATGGCTGATGCTGTGAAGTTCACGGTTTTGTGGCTTGCAAATAACCATCCTTTGGGCAGTGAAACCTTTGAAAATGCCGAAATCGTCGATGACTACACAGTATCTATAAAGTACAAGGAAGAGGGCTTCTTCAACTTAGCCAAGATGGCTGAATTCCACATGAGCATAATGTCACCTAAATCGGTTAAGCCTGAAGGCGATCCGAAAGGAGAGTTTGTCTTCCCAATTGGAACTGGACCCTTGAAGGTTGTCGACTACAAGAAGGATCAGTATGCCGTTTACGAACCAAATCCATACTGGTACGAGCGATTTGGCTTAAAACCGAAGTTCAAGAGGTTTACGGTTAAAATTATCAAGGACGAAGACACAAGGGTTATGGCTTTGAGGGGTGGAGAGGTAAACGCTATTTCAGATTACTCACATGGTGGCAGTGATTACACACCGAGAAACCAGCTTGGAGTTTTACAGAAGGAAGGTTACAAGGTTTACAAGAGAATAATTCCGCTGACTTGGATAATCGCATTCAACTATCAGAAAGAGCCGTTTAACGATGTAAACCTCAGAAAAGCCGTTGATTTGGCTGTAAACAGAGATGAAGTCGTGAAAATCTTTGACAACCAAGTTCTCCCAGCTAAGACCTTGTTTGTGGAGGATGCTCCCGGAATAAAAGAGGCAAAAGCTCAAGGTGTCGTTTACGAATACAAGCCAGATGAAGCTAAGCAAATCGTTGAAGAGAACGGTTACAAGGGCTTGAATGTTAACATGATAGTCGACAAAGCTCAGGGTGACCAGATTTTGGTAAGCCAGCTGATTCAGCAACAGCTTAAAGAGATAGGCATAAACGTAAACCTTCAAATCCTTGAAACTGGTGCTTACAAGCAGAGAAGAGATTCTGGAGACTACGACTTGAGGCTCTACTATATAGGCGGAACTGACAGGAGATTTTACATGAGGATGTTCTGGAGATTCCATCCAGCGAGGAAGTGGAAAGCCTACGTAAGCGATAGAACTGGCAATCTCTGTCAGAAGATACTCAAGGAGTTTGACAAGGAGAAGAGAAAGCAATACCTGATCGAGTTCTACAAGGCTATTCATGAGGAACATGGAGTTGTGCCACTTTACTTCGACATAATGACTGTCGTAACTGCACCAAATGTCGATGCAAGCTACGACGTGATATTTAAGTGGCCAAACGGAATTGGCGTTGGAGAGCCGTTGTTCTACGGTGTGGGAGTGAAGGTTTAGATGCTGAGATACATCGTCAGAAGGCTGTTGCAGGTAATCCCAACTCTGTTGGGAATTTCCTTTATTTCTTTCTCTCTTCTTTACGTATTTCCCGGAGACCCAGCTGAATTTATAGTTGAAGCCAGATACGGAGTAGAACCGACTCAGGAGATGGTAGAAAAGATAAGGATGGAGATGGGACTTGACAAGCCGTTTGCAGTCCAATACTTTGACTGGCTTTCTAAAGCTATAAGAGGAGATTTTGGTGTATCTTGGACTGAAGGCAAGCCCGTAATGGATGTAATCTTAAGAAGACTTCCGATTTCTGCAGAGTTGTTCTTCGCCACATTTGCCATATCAATAGTCTTTGCTTTAATTTTAGGCATAATCTCAGCTGTGTACAAGGATAAGGCGATAGATCACATCTGTAGGATTTATTCACTGCTTGGAATAAGTATACCAAGTTTTTGGCTTGGATTAATACTTATATGGGTTTTCTCCGTTCAACTACACTTGTTGCCAGCTTTTGGCTGTTGTGAACTCAAGCATTTGATTTTACCCGTTTTAACTTGGAGTTTTTCATTTATGGCTATAAAGACGAGGTTTGTGAGGGCATCATTGCTTGAAGAACTTTCCAGGGATTACGTAATAACTGCAAGAGCTAAGGGTTTGCCAGAGAAGTTGGTCGTCTTTAGACATGCGTTGAGAAATGCTTTGATACCTATAATAACATACTTCTCTCTCTCGTTGCATCATTTAATTGTAGGCTCTATAATGGTTGAAGTCGTGTTTTCATGGCTGGGGTTAGGCTCTTTACTCGTTGAGTCTGTCTTCAAGAGGGATTTTCCAGTGGTTCAAGCTTTGGTTTTCCTATCGGGAGTTTTGTTGATTACCGTGAACTTGATAGTTGACATACTGTATGCGATAATCGACCCGAGGGTTAGGTATGAGTAGCGAGTTTGTCTTTAGGGTTATTAAGCTGGAGTTACCGAGAAACAGCTTGTGTGTTGTGGGATTAGTTATAGTTCTGTTCATAGCAACTTTAGGTCTTATAGCCCCTCTGATAGCCAAAGATCCCTACGAAACGAATATGGCTGAAAGGTTGAAGCCCCCATCGCTTGAACATCCATTTGGGACGGATCAACTTGGTAGGGATTTGTTTTCAAGAGTCGTTTACGGTGCGAGAACATCTCTAATCGTTGCCATAACCATTTCGGCTTTGTCAATGGTGATAGGTTGCTTAACAGGGGCGATAAGCGGTTACTTTGGAGGGATAATTGACGATATAATTGGTAGGATAATAGACGTATTTCTGTCCATACCTGAGATTGTCGTTAACATAGCGTTGGTTGGAGTTTTTTGCGTTGTTTACGGCACATCTACATGGAATATCATATTAGCAGTTGTTTTCACGAACTGGGTAAGTTATGCGAGGATTACGAGAGGGATTGTTCTATCGCTGAAAGAGAGGGAGTTTGTGTTGTGTGCAAAAGCCATAGGAGCAAAGAATTCATGGATTTTATTTAAACATATAATACCGAATGCAATAGGACCAATTGTCGTGTTGGCAACTCTGAATGTAGGGAATGTGATAATGACAGTTGCAAGCTTAGGTTTTTTAGGCTTGGGCATTCAGCCACCAACACCCGAATGGGGTCAGATACTTAATTCTGGAAAGAACTACATAGCCACAGCACCTTGGATAACTTTCTTTCCTGGTCTGTTCATAGCCTTGTCCGTTTTTGGATTTAACTTGTTGGGTGAAGGTCTGAGGGATATGTTGAAGAGGAAGAGGGTTTATGTGTGATTACTTCTTAAATAATCTTAAAGTCTGTAAGATATACCTTTAAAGTTTAGAGAGGTGAGTTAGGATGAAGATTCAGATGGATGAAAGGGAATTACACTTTAGACAATTTTTAAAATACCTAATGATCGCATGTAAAAGAATTGGTGAGGATTACTTTCGTTTAAGAGTTGCCTCTTCTAAAGAGCTACTACTTAGAGAAAGGGTTTACTGCTATGAACTGTATCACCAGCTTCGTATAATCCTTGAAAATAAGAGATTTAGATATACGCTACACGGTGAAGTAGATAAAAGAGGTCATAAAATAATACATAGGAACTACATTCCTGATTTTATCGTTCATGTTCCTGGCGAAATGAAAAATTTAGTCATAATTGAGGTAAAACCTTTAAGAAAAAATGTTAAGCTAAAATATGACATCGACAAGCTGAAATATTTTATAGATGAAGCTGAATATTATCGAGGTATTATGCTTGTATTTGGTAATGCAGATAATCAACAGATCAGTAGAGTTAAAGACAGAGTGGAGCAGTATATTCAGGGTTACGAGAACAGCATATTTTTAATTTGGCATAAAGAATATAATAGAAAGCCAGAAATTCTACTACCACAAAATCATCAAAAATTTTTAGATTTTGAAAAATTTAGTATTAATTAAATATACCACATTTTGTATGTTCATATGTCGAATCAGCGAACATCATAAATTCTGTAACACCATTGGACAACGTTTTTATCAGATAAAACATAATGAATCTTGATGAGTCTGGCTGGAAAGATACGGATTGAGATAGAGTATCCAATCTTTAAAAAGATCAGAGAGGAAATTGAGGGCGAAGTTAGCTTGGAGGAAGTTAGGAAGATACTGTCAAAGGCCAAAGGCTCTTTAGCTGAAGATGTTTTGAAGGAGAGGGAAGAGGAGTGGAGATAGCCTACTTAGACACAAGTGCTTTAGTTAAGAGGTATCATGTGGAAGAATATTCAGATCTAGTGGATGAAATCTTTGAAAAACATTCGATCGCAATTTCGGAGCTTTCAATTGTCGAATTCGTATCTACATTGAGAAGGAAGGTTGATGAAAAATCCATTAGAAAGAAGGAGCAGTCTAAAATTCTCCTCAAATTTCACGATGATTTAGCAGATTTCGTAGTTCTTAAATTCGATTCAAGTGTGATCAGCAAAGCTGTGGAATTTGTCTTAAAATACAGTTTGAAAACTCTCGATTCTTTACAGCTATCTTTTGCCATGAAATTAAAGAAATACAACCCTCTTTTCGTCAGTTTCGATCGTAAGTTGCTCGATTGTGCAAGGTCGGAAGGCTTTAGGGTTTTGGAGTTCAAACATCTCTAAACTCCCTCAAATGGGGAGAAGATCGCTCTTTTGCGATTGACATCTCTTTTCACAGATGATCATCGTATTTATCCTTTCGCATGGCAGTTTCGTCACCTCATATCTCAGTTTGAGCTAGTCTGCAATCCTGCCAAATTTATCTAAATCAAATCCCCTACCAAACGGCAAAGCACTTGCAACATCCTCGCTATAGTGGTGCTTTGCTATATCCTTTTTACCCTCGCTTTCAATCAACACAAGTACTCCGTCATCCTTTAAAACCCTTACCCACTCTTCAATAGCTTTTTCTGGATTTGTGAGTGTCCATAAGACGTGTCTTTCAACGACTGCATCAAATGTCTTATCTCTAAACGGCAACGCCTCAGCATCACCACCTTTGAAAGTTATATTCAACCCTTTAGCTTTAGCTTTTGACTTTGCAATCTTCAGCATCTCCTTTGAGATATCTATTGCAAAAACTTCAAAGCCCAATTCGGCTAAAATCGTAGATAAAAATCCCGTTCCACAGCCGACATCGAGAACTCTTCGCTTGTCCTTGAGAACGACGCTTAAAGCAGATTTGAGGACAATTCTCTCTTTCTCTGAGATTCCATGTGCTGGAACGCTTTCGTAGCTCCTAGCGAAGTTATCCCATCTCGACTTAATATATCTCTTGATCATGTTATCTCTTCTTATCACTCAAAATAGTTATAAATCATTTGTGTTATTATAAACAAGTAAATTGCTAAAAGGTGTCATTATGTTACTGAGAGTTGAGAACCTCAAGGTTCACTTTAGAACTGATATGGGTATTGTGAAAGCCGTTGACGGAGTTGATTTGTCTGTTGACACAGGAGAAAGATTTACGCTTATAGGTGAGAGTGGAAGTGGTAAATCCGTTTTAGGTTTGTCTATACTGAGATTACTACCAAAGAACGCTACTATAAGTGGTAGGATTGTCTTTGACGGTAAAGATTTGCTCAAACTCGATGAAAGAGAGATGCAGAGAATAAGGGGTAGAAAAATAGCTTGGATTCCGCAAAGCCAATCGTCTCTCAATCCAGTTCTGACAGTTAGTTTTCAATGTGCTGAGCCCATTATCCAACATCTAAACTACGATAAAAGATCGGCGTGGAGGAAGGTTTTGGAAATTTTTGAGTTCTTGAAAATTGGCAATCGTGCAAGGGAGTATCCACATCAGTTTAGCGGTGGAATGAGGCAGAGAGTGCTTGTAGCGATGGGAATTTCGACCGATCCCAAGCTTATCATTGCAGATGAACCCACTAAAGGGTTGGATGCATCTAAAAGAGAGCAGGTTGTCGAACTCTTCAGAAGGATTAAAGATAAGACGATGCTACTGGTTACTCATGACCTTTACTTCGCAAACGAACTTGCGACGAAAATTGCGGTTATGTACTGCGGTAAGATTGTGGAAGTTTGTAATGCCAAGGACTTTTTCAAAGAGCCTTTGCATCCCTACTCAAGGGGTTTACTCGACTCATTGCCTTTAAGGGGTTTGAAACCTATAAAGGGCTTTCAACCGAGCATGATAAACCCGCCAAAGGGTTGTAGATTTAGAGAGAGATGTGAATTTGCAAGCTCTAAGTGTAAGGAAGAACCTCCTTTGTTCAATTTAAACGGTAGAGCCGTGAGATGTTGGTTGTATGAGGTGAAATCATGATTAAAGGCGTAAATCTGTGGAAGGTTTTCAAATCGGGCATAATTGGAAAGAAGAGAATTTACGCTCTAAAAGGCGTCAGTTTGGAGATTAAAGATGGTGAAACTTTGGCTTTAGTAGGTGAGAGCGGTAGTGGTAAGTCAACATTGGGTAGGATTTTGCTCATGCTCATAAAACCAGATCGAGGCAAGGTTGTATTCGACGGGGTGGACTTAACAAGCCTTGGCAACAAAGAGCTGAGAAAATACAGGTTGAAGATGCAGTTGATACCACAGCACCCAGATGAGGCGTTAGATCCAAGATGGAGAATTTACGATAGCATAGCCGAGCCTTTGAGAATCCACAAACTCGTTGAGAGCAAAGAGGAGGAGCAGAATAAGGTTTTCGAATTAGCTGAGTTGGTTGGACTTAAGGAGGAGCATTTAAGTAGATATCCACATGAGATAAGCGGTGGTGAACTGCAAAGGGCTGTAATAGCAAGGGCATTGGCTTTGAATCCAAAATTTATCGTTTGCGATGAACCCACTTCAATGCTCGACGTCTCAACTCAGGCATCTATAATCAGGCTTTTGTTGGATCTGCAAAGGAGGTTTAAGATGACGTACCTGTTCATAACACACAACTTAGAGCTTGCAAGTGTTATAGCGGATAGGATAGCGATTATGAATGGTGGTAGGATTGTTAAAAAGCTAAAACCAGAAGAGTTGCAGTCTCAGTTAATGAAGGTAGCAATTTTTAGATCAAGCGATTAGATCGATCGTAATAAAAATCGCAATAGCGATTGAGAGACATCTACAGACTAAGTCAACAAGCAAAAGCTTAATACCAATTCTAAAGCCAAAAAATGAAGTATAAATTGGCATAGACATTCTCATAGATTCGATGAAGATGTGAAAAAACCTCGACACGAATATGGCAAACAACGCCGTTTCGTCATCTATCACACCTTTGGCAAGCAAAGAGCCAGCAACACTTATTCCAGCTGTGGTGCTTGCAATTCCAGAGAGGATTATCATCAACATTTCCTTGGGTATGAAGCTGAGATATGAAGATAAGAAATCCAAATTGAGTATTACTGACACGAAAAAAGCCGATACAGACATTATAGTAATTGTTCTAAGAAAAACCTTGATAGTTTCTCTAATCCTAAAACCTCCGCATTTGTATTCATCTATTTGCTCGAAATCATCGCCTGACAACAAAGCTTTCCCAATTAAAACACCAACAGCCACTACAATCAACTTTGACGCTATTTCAAGCGTTATAAACTTTAAACCCAGTTCAAAGCCCAATATCGAAATCGAAACCGGTGCTAAGAATAAAACTATAGCCCTAATGCCACGTGGAAGTATTGAGATGATAACTGCTATTACAGTCTCCTTAAAGTTTATTAGCTTGTTCTTATACATTTGCGATAACATTGAAATTCCGACAATTGGATGAAGCAGAAAAGCGGAAATTGCAACACCACTCTTCAGATTTGCAAACCTTGACAGCTTTTCAATCGGCTTTAGGATGAGTCTAAACTGTGGTAGGGAAAACAAGAAGTTCGAAATTAGCAAACCTATTAACATTATTGGTGCTACCGTTTCAACAAGTCTAACAACATCCAATAGTGCTGTTTGTATATCCATTATTCGAATTTTCAGAACTTTTAAGTTTTAAAATATTAAGATTTCTTACCTTTTAACACTGGTATTAGATCGCTCCTACCTATCTCCATAAGTCTACCCTTTATCGCCTCTCTCAAGTTGTCTACCTTTCCATCCTTTGCAGAGATTGGAAATATCACGTGAGTCCAGTCCCTCCAAGGTGGAGTCATTCCAAGTTTTAGGGCTATTGCATCCAAAACTTCATCGGGATTATCAACCTTATCCATTTTGTTTACGGCTAAAAACACCTTTGAGCAAACCTCATTCAAAAACTCGAACAT
>Ga0256842_1003640_pt1 | contig 10150 bp, 7 predicted proteins | sample 4559240metaG_FD_185973 | JGI IMG/M metagenome (GOLD analysis project Ga0256842, IMG submission 185973) | Hydrothermal vent microbial communities from Guaymas Basin, Mexico - 4559-240 | ecosystem: Environmental > Aquatic > Marine > Hydrothermal vents | place: Mexico: Guaymas Basin | collected...
TTGAAGGCTCTAAAGTTTATATGAAAAACTTTTTAGCAAAGTACAATATCCCAACTGCAAGATACATAGAAACTGCTTCAATCGAAGAAGCTTTTAAATTTACAGACACTCTAAGCACTCCAATCGTTGTAAAGGCTGATGGACTTTGTGGTGGTAAGGGTGTAATTATTGCACAAAACCATGATGAAGCAAAAGTGGCAATTAGCGAAATGTTAAGTGGAAAAAGTTTTGGTGATGCTGGACTTAAAGTAATTGTAGAAGAATTTCTTGATGGTTATGAACTAAGTATGTTCGCTATTTGTGATGGTGATGACTACATACTTCTTCAAGCTGCACAAGATCATAAAAGACTTCTAAATAATGATGAGGGACCAAATACTGGTGGAATGGGTGCTTATGCTCCAACACCGTTAGTTGATGATGAACTTTATCAAAAAGTAAAAGAGAGAGTGATTGTTCCAACACTTAATGGTATGAAAAAAGAGGGTGCCCCTTTTGAGGGTGTTCTTTTTATCGGAATTATGGTTGTAAATGGTGAGCCAATTACTTTAGAGTTTAATGTTCGTTTTGGAGATCCTGAGTGTGAGATACTTATGCCACTTATGACATCTCCAGTATCTGATATGTTTTATAAAGCTGCTACAAATAAACTAAATGAAATCAAAGTAGAATTCTCTAAACAATATGCAGTTGGTGTTGTAATGGCGTCTGAAAATTATCCATATAAAAGTTCAACTCCTGCAGAGATTATTTTAGATGATGTCAAACATGAAGAGATTGAAAAATATACTCATATCTCTTATGCTGGTGTTAGTGAAGAGGATGGTGTTCTTTATGCTGATGGTGGAAGAGTATTAGTGTGTGTTGGTTTAGGTGATACAATTAAACAAGCAAGAGATAGAGCTTATTTAAGATGTGGGCAAGTTCACTTTGTTGGTAAAAAAATTCGTACAGATATAGCTTATCAAGCTCTTTAAAAGTTAGATTAGTGAACGAAGAGATAGAACAAAAACTACATTCTGAAGGTATGACCTTAGCTAGTATAAAAAGAAGAAGTCTGGCATTTTTTATAGATGAGATGCTTCTCTCTTTTTTACTAATCATAGCTCTTGGTGATTCTTTTTTTCAGGCTAGAACAGTTGAAGAGATGATAATACTGACAAATCAGTTTATTCTTGAATATATGGCCATGAAAATATTTTATCAAGCCTTTTTTGTTATGAAATATGGTGCTACTTTAGGAAAAATTGCTATGAAGATAAGAATAGTAGAGGTAAAGACGCTTCAAACTCCAAATGTGATAGTAGCACTAAATCGTTCAATAGTTAGAATAATATCTGAGATGTTTTTTTATCTTGGTTATATCTGGGGGATGATGGATCCAAATCGTCAAACTTGGCATGATAAATCTGCAAGAACGTTGGTAATAGATGTTTAAATTATTACTCTCATTTTTACTTTTAGTCTCTTTTTTAAATGCAACAGATATAGAAAATGAAGCAAAAGTTGAAGTGTACGCCACTAGTATGGATACTAAAGATAATGTAGTAACAGCTAAAGATGATGTTGTTGTTGTATATAAAGACTACCATTTAAGTGCTAAAAAAGCAATCTATGATAGAAATACTGGATTACTAGAACTTTTTGAAAATGTTCGTGCTACAAAGGGCGATAATATTCAAATTCTTGGTGATTATGCCAAACTAAATATTGCACAAAAAGAGCGTAGCTTTAAACCTTTTTATATGTTAGAAAAAACATCAAATGTTTGGATGTCTGGTTGTGAAAGTTATGCCAAAGATATGGAAGTAAATATTAAGTCTGGTGTTATGAGTGGCTGTGATCAAAATGATCCTTTTTGGACTATGGAGTTTTCTTCTGCTGATTATAATACTGATACAATGTGGCTAGATTTGTATAATGCTCGTATATATATTTATGATATACCTGTATTTTACACACCATACTTTGGATACTCTTTAGATACAACTAGACGAACTGGTGTCTTACCTCCTAAGGTCGGTTGGTCTAATGATGAGGGTATGTTTTATCAACAATCATTATATATTGCTGAGAGTAATTGGTGGGATTTGGAGATTACACCACAGACTAGAACGCTTCGTGGTTCTGGTGTTTATTCTACTTTTAGATGGGTTGACTCTAAGTATTCAGAGGGTAGTTTAACTGGTGGGTATTTTAAAGAAAAAGATAAATATTTTTATAAAGAAGATTCTGATGGTAAGCGTGAGAATGATTTAGCAAATCAAAAGCATTATGGTTACAATTTTCATTATGAACATACAGATGTATTAAATCAATGGTTTGATACTAATCTTGAGGGACAATCAGGTCTATATATTGATGTAAACAACATGAATGATGTAGACTATATAAATCTTTCTTCTTCAAATGCTATTGAAACAAATACTGCAACTCAAGTAATTTCAAGAACAAATATGTTTTATAATACTGAAAATAATTATATTGGTATGTATCTTAAATATTACAAGGACTTAGAAAAAGATTCAAATGCTGAAACTTTGCAAAATCTACCATCTGTCCAATATCATAGCTATTTAGATACTTTACTAGATAATCATTTTCTTTATAGTTTAGATATAAAGAGTAATAATTATCATAGAGATGAGGGTCAGGGTGCTGTTCAAACGGATCTAAATATACCATTGCAACTACAAACATCACTGTTTGATGAGTACATGAATGTTTCATATACCTCATATATATATGGGCAAAATACATCTTTTAATGGTGAAGACAAACAAATCCCCCCAACAGAGGTGGAAAATGGTACCTTTCTTAGAAATTATCATGTGTTTGATGCATCATCTCAATTGACTCGTGCTTATGATGATATTACACATGTTCTTGATTTTGGGGCACGATATATTATTGATGGAGAGAAAAGTCGGGATGGTTTTTACGAAGATGAGAAAGACTACTGTTTAGATAAGAAATCTAACGGAAGTGATCCTGATTATGCTTCAAGATGTGAATTTTACAATGTAAGTGATATAGAAGAAAATGTTCAATTATACTTTTCTCAATATATTTATGATTCAACTGGAGAACAAATCATCTATCAAAGAGTTGCGCAAAGTTTTGTATATGGTACACCCCAAAAAGAACTTGGTGAGATAGAAAATGAGCTTGATTATAAAATAACTGATCATATAAATTATTATAATAATATGTTTTACAACCATTATAAAGCTGCATTTTCAAAGAACTTTAATAAGATATCTTATAAAAATGAGATTATAGATTTAGGTCTCTCTTATATGTATCAAGAAGATTTTGCACTTAATCCTAATGATGTTGGTAAATATACTAGATACATTACCTCTAGTTTAAGCTATAAATATAATAATCATTATTCTTACAACTTTCGCACTGATTACGATATGGAAATTAGAAAGAAAAAAACAACATCTATTGGGTTCTTATATCAGAAAAGATGTTGGGATTTTGGTTTGAAATATGTTGAAAATAATAGACCAACACTTGACTCAAGTGGAAGTGCTTCCTCTCAGTATGAACGATTTATATATTTTACAATAGCATTAAAACCTGTAATGAAATCAGGTGCAGAGGCTGGACAATTTATATACAAACTACCAGAGCGTGAGAAAGACTAATGAAACAATATAAACACATACTCCGTGATCGAGAAGATGCAGCTACTAAACTTAGGGAAGTTATACCTATGCAAAAGTTTAAAGATGAAAATTGGAAGTTAGTTTCAGTATCTCGCGGTGGTTTAGAATTGGCAGGTAAGATTAGAAGTAAACTACATAATGATATAGATTTTTTGTTTTCAGAGTCTATTATGGCACCCAATAATGATGAGTGTGAGATAGCAAGAGTTTCTGAAACTGAAGAGATAGTTATCAATGATAACCTTGTTTCAACTTTTGATATTCAGTATGATTATATTTATGGTGAAGCCCATAGAAAACATGAGGAGAAGATACTCTCTTATATTTATCAATATAGAAAAGGGATGCCATTTGCCTCTATGGAAAATGAGATTGTTTTACTTATTGATGAAGGAAGTGAAACTGGTATGAAGTTTATGACTGCTTTAAAAACAGTACTTGCTCAAAAACCAAAGGCTGTTTATATCGCTGTACCAGTTATTCCTAGTGATGTATTGGAACTTTTAGAACCGTTTGCAGATGAAGTTTTTTTTCTGCACAATATAGATGATTATGTTGAAACTTCACTTTATTATGAAGATTTAGCAACGATAGATGAAGAACAAATTGAAAAAATTTTAGGAGAAAAAAAATGAAATATGATGTTAGTGTAGAATTATTAAACAAAATTGAAGAGTATAACTTTAGCGATGTAGCTAAACAAGCAAACGGTTCAGCGTGGATGAAAAGTGGTGATACTGTTATCCTTGCAACTGTTGTGATAGATGAAACTGAGATAGTAAAAGATGATTTTTTACCATTAACAGTTCAGTACATCCATAAAACATATGCAGCAGGAAAGATTCCAGGTGGATTTTTTAAACGCGAAACTAAACCAAGTGATTTTGAAACTTTAACATCTCGTATAGTTGATCGTTCTCTTCGTCCACTTTTTCCAAAAGGTTTTGGTCATCCAACACAGATAACTATTATGGTATTTTCAGTTGATAAAGAGAGTGATTTACAAGTACTTGCTTTAAATGCTGCTTCAGCAGCTCTACATGTAAGTGATATAGACATCAACACTTCTGTTTCAGCAGTTCGTGCTGCAAAAGTTGATGGTGAAGTAGTTTTAAACCCAACACTTTCACAGCTTAAGAACTCTACTTTAGATTTATATCTATCTGGAACAAAAGATGACTTACTTATGATAGAGATGCGTACACTTGGAAGTGAAAAAGTAGACACAATTATGGCACTAGATCCTATGATGGATTCTGCTATGAGTATGCCTGTTATCACTTCACATATCTCTAATGCTTTAGGCGAAGATGAGTTAATTACAGTATTTGAAAAAACTCAAGCGCTACTATTTGAGTCAAATGCTAAGTATGAAACTGCTTTTGCTCCACATAAAAAAGAGATAGCAAAACTTGAACTCAAAGCTCATCTATTAAATGAAGAGATGGTTACTTTTGTTAGAGATAATCATATGTCAGATATAAAATCTGCAATGAATCAAATGGCAAAATCAGAACGCTCAACAGCACTTAGACAACTAAGAAAATCAATAATGACAAACAATGATGCTTGGGATGAGCTAGAGCTTAAAGATGCGATAGAAAAAGTTAAAAAAGAGCAAGTTCGTGGACAAATTTTAAACGAAAGAGTTCGTGCTGATGGTCGTGCTTTAACAGAAGTTAGACCTATTAGTATCAGTACAAATGTATTACCTGCTGCTCACTCATCTTGTTTATTTACTCGTGGACAAACTCAAGCATTGGTAGTTTTAACAATGGGTGGACCTAAAGATGCGCAAATGTATGAAACTCTTACAGATGAGGGTACTCAAAATGAAAACTTTATGGTTCACTATAACTTTCCAGGATTTTCAGTTGGGGAAGCTAGTCCTATATTAGGAACAAAAAGAAGAGAGTTAGGTCATGGAAATTTAGCTAAAAGAGCATTAGAACCTATTGTAGATTTAGATGGTCAAACTGTTCGTTTAGTATCTGAAATCTTAGAATCGAATGGTTCAAGCTCAATGGCTACTGTTTGTGGTGGTTATATGGCTCTTAAAGCTGCTGATATTGAAACTTCTGATACTATCGCTGGTATTGCTATGGGTATGGTAAGTGAAGGTGATAAATACGCTATTCTTTCTGATATTATGGGGCTTGAAGATCATGATGGAGATATGGACTTTAAAGTAACTGGTTCTAAAGATGGAATCACTGCAATGCAGATGGATATCAAACTTGGTGGAATCTCTTTAGATGTTTTAAAAGAAGCGCTTTATCAAGCAAAAGAGGGTCGTTCTCACATTATAGATATCATGCTTGAAGCTGAAGAAAAGATAGAGTTTAATGATGGAGTCCTTCCAAGTGTAGATTTTTTCCATATTGATCCATCTTTTATAGGTGAGATTATTGGTCAAGCTGGTAAAACTATTCGTGAGATGATTGAAAGATTTGAAGTAGCGATAGATATCGATAAAAAAGATGGAAAAGTAAAAATCACTGGTAAAAATAAAACTGGTGTGGCAGGGGCTAGGGAGCATATCGAAGGAATAGTAAATACTCCTAAAGTTGCTAAAATTAAGTATGAAGTTGGAGATAAATATCCAGGAATAGTTAAAAAAATAGTTGATTTTGGTGCATTTATAGAACTTCCAGATGGAACAGATGGACTACTTCATATATCTAAAGTTTCAGATAAACGTGTTGAAAAAGTAAGTGATGTTTTATCTGAAGGTGAAGAAATTTCTGTAGAAATACTAGAATTTAAAGGTAACAAAATATCACTTGGTAGAGCTTAATAGCTCTACATGTAGACAAACTTCTTCACATTAAACTCCATTTTATAACTTTTTCGATATAATTGCGAATCAATTTTTAGTAGGGAAATCGTGGCATTTATGTTTCGGTTGCTGTCTGTAGGGCGGTTACGCTATCCGAGCAAAATTGTAATAAATTTAAAAACGGAGATTTTTTATGAAAAAAATTCTTATTCTTTTAGTAGCTCTTTCTGCTGCTGCATTCGCGTCTGATGGTGAGGTTGCTAACCAAACTCTTAAAGCTTATTCTATGATCGCTGCTGGTCTTGGTCTTGGTCTTGCTGCTCTTGGTGGAGCTATCGGTATGGGTCATACTGCTGCTGCAACTATCGCTGGTACTGCACGTAACCCAGGTCTTGGTGCTAAACTAATGACTACAATGTTCATCGCTCTTGCAATGATTGAAGCACAAGTTATTTATGCACTAGTTATTGCACTAATCGCTCTTTATGCTAACCCATATTTAGGTTAATCTTTAAGATTTAACTAAATATACCTCAAAAGCCTAGTTCGTTTTTCGAGCTAGGCTTTTTTTTATTCTTTTTTTTATGCACCAGTGGCGGAACGGTAGACGCGCGGGCTTGAGGGGCTCGTTTCGAGAGAAGTGGAAGTTCAAATCTTCTCTGGTGCACCATCCTTACAATTTTGTGATTCACTTACTATTCTCTTTAGTTGATTTTAGATAAAATAAGCATAGATAACCTCAATGGAGATATTAATGAGTGGAAAAAATAAAACCTTAATTTTTGTTATATCAATACTTATACTTTTTTCAGTATCAATTTTAGCAGTTTTAAAGATGCAGCAAGAAAAAGAGATTGCTATTTTTGAAGAAAAGAACTTTCAAAATATTCAAGAATCTTACAAAAACATTTCTAAAAAATATGAATCTTATTATGTAGATATTGTAGATAATTATTTCCTTAGTTTAACTATAAAAGAGATAATAAGAGATAAAGATAAAAATGCTTTATATGATTATACAATCAAAAAATATGCGATTTTAGGAAAAGAAAATACTAACCTAGTTAGCATGAAATTTTATACTCCTGAAAATAATTTACTTTTAGATATGGATAATAAAAATGCACCAAGTAGTAAAAAAGGTGATTTCTTAGTCCAAAAAGTGCATAAGCTTCAAAAACAAACTTTTGGAGCAGAACAAGCTAGTGATGGCATAGTGTTTAAAAGTGTTCAACCGATTTTTTATGGACAAGAGTATCTTGGTGCTATTGAGTTTGGGATAAATATTGATTATATTTTAAAAGATATCAAATCTTTTGCAAATATGAGTGGTGCTTTATTTGTACTGAAAAAAGATGCAACATCTTTTGAGTTGAATTCTAAAAATATTAAGAATATGGCTATCATAAACAAAATATCTAAAAAATCAAAGTATCAACCTGTAGAAAATATACAAACAAGAAAAGGTGTTATCTATTCTATATACACTTTTGATATCAAAGATTACCGTGGTATTAGTATCGCTAGATTCCACTTTTTTAACAATATAACAACAGAAGTCAAATCTTTTGAAGAAAATTTAAATCAAATAGCTATGTTTTTAATAGCTATGACCTTAATCTCTGTGATAGTTATAAATGGTGGTGTTAGTAGAAGTTTAAGAGAGTTACAAAGTAGATTTGATAATTTAGCTGATTATACTGATATGATAGATACAAATATTATGATAGTTGATACATCAGTAGATGGTCTTATAACGGGAGCAAGTAAAAGATTTTGTACAATTAGTGGTTATTCTCAAGATGAGTTAGTTGGTAAAAATTTAGATGCTTTTAAAGCAGATGATGAAAATGAAGAACTTTATAAAGAGATGGCAAAAGTACTTAAAAAAGAAAAGTCTTGGAAAGGTGAGTTTAAAAATATAACTAAAGATAATAAACCTTACTGGCTAGAAGTAAGTGCAAATGTGAAAATGAAAGACAATAAAGTATTTTGTTATAACTTTATTATGCACAATATTACAGCTGCAAAACAAAAAGAAGAGATGTCTTACATTGATGAACTTACAAGCACTTACAATAGAAAATCATTTACTGATATATATCCAAGAATGGTACACAATATAAAACGAAATGGTGGTTGTGTGAACCTTATTATTTTAGATGTAGATTACTTTAAAAAATATAATGAAATTTATGGATTAGAAATAGCTGATGAGGCACTTGTTAAAATATCAGATAAATTAAAAGAATCTCTTCGTCGTCCCGATGATTATTGTTTTAGATTGGGTGGTGGTGAATTTGCATTGTTATATAGAAGTAAAAGTGAAGATGAGGGTTATCTTTATGCGCAGGTATTAAAGAAAAATATTGAGATGCTTGGTATAAAACATGAAGGAAATAGAAAGTACAAAGTACTAACAGTGTCACTTGGATTAGTATCTAGGGATAAAGATCGAATAAACGAAGAAAAAGAGATATATGCACTCGCGTACGAATATCTAGCAAGAGCGAAAGATGATGGACGAAATAAAGTAATTCGTAACTTAGTATAAGGTATAAAATGAATATTGCTGATAATATTACACAACTTGTAGGAGATACACCATTAGTTAGATTAAACAAAGCATCTAAGGTATGTGGAGCTACAATTATAGCAAAGTGTGAGTTTATGAATCCAACTTCATCTGTAAAAGATAGAATAGGTTTCAATATGATTCGTAGAGCACAAGAACAAGGTCTAATAAATAAAGAGACTACAATCATAGAACCAACAAGTGGAAATACTGGAGTAGCTCTTGCTGCTAATTGTGCGGCGCAAGACTTAAAACTAATTTTAACTATGCCAGAATCTATGAGTATAGAAAGAAGAAAACTACTTAAAGCTTTTGGTTCAGAACTTGTTTTAACTCCAGCACACGAGGGTATGAATGGTGCCATAGCTAAAGCAAATGCTCTACATGTAGAGATAGACAACTCTATAGTTTTGCAACAGTTTGAAAATGAATCAAACCCTGAGATACATATGCTTACAACTGCTAAAGAGATTTTAAAAGATACTGATGGAGAGATTGATGCTTTTGTAGCTTCTGTTGGAACGGGTGGTACATTAACTGGAACTGCTAAAGTATTGTTAGAGGAACTAAATGAGATAAAAATATTTGCAGTTGAGCCTGAGAGTTCAGCAGTTTTATCAGGTGAAGATTCTGGTGTTCATGCTATTCAAGGAATTGGTGCTGGATTTATTCCTAAGATACTTGATGTAAATATTTATGATGAAGTTATAAAAGTATCAAATGAAGATGCAATAGCTACAGCAAAAATGTTAGCTCGTGAGGAGGGTTTACTTGTTGGTATCTCAGCTGGTGCAAATGTTTATGCAACTATGCAAGTAGCAAAGAGAGATGAGTTTAAAGGTAAAACTTTAGTGACTATACTTTGTGATACTGGCGAGCGTTATTTAAGTACTGCCTTGTTTGATGAGTAAGATTTTTTTAGAAACTATCAAGATTCTTGATGGTGAAGTTTTTCATATAGATTATCATCAAAAAAGATATAAAAGTGTTTTAAAAGAGTTTAATGTAGATGAGACACAAGTGTTGAAATCTTTTATTAACCCGCCTGATTTTGGCTTATATAGATGTAGATTGACTTATGATTTGTCTATTAGTCCGCATGAGATAAAAGTAGAATAT
>Ga0256842_1003641_pt1 | contig 10148 bp, 8 predicted proteins | sample 4559240metaG_FD_185973 | JGI IMG/M metagenome (GOLD analysis project Ga0256842, IMG submission 185973) | Hydrothermal vent microbial communities from Guaymas Basin, Mexico - 4559-240 | ecosystem: Environmental > Aquatic > Marine > Hydrothermal vents | place: Mexico: Guaymas Basin | collected...
CCACTTACACTCGATGACGAAGAAGCAATATTTTCAGAAATTGGATTGGACTCTGATATTTTAGAAGCTATCATTGGACAGATAGGATACTTCTTTAGGTTTGCAGAAGAGACAATAGATGAAGTGCAATGAGACATTAAGCAAAATAATAGAGATTACAAAAAAAAGAACCGGCATAGACTTCTTTCTATATCGCTGCAATACGCTTATAAGAAGGATTAGACACAGATATATAACCTTGCAAATGTCAGACGAGAATGAGTATTTCGATTATTTTATGAAAAATATCGACAAAGAGACCCAAATACTAAAAGACCTTTTCCTTATAAATACAACCCAATTCTTTAGAACACCTTTACACTTTGCCTATCTCTACACTGTTTTAAATAGAGAAACAAAACTCAGAAAAAAATATGTCAAGGTGTTAAATATAGGATGCTCAACGGGAGAAGAGACATACTCCATAGCCATAACCTTAAACGAACTCGCATTAAAGAATCAAAACTTAGATTACCAGATAGATGCCATTGACATAGATAAAAAAGCTATAGAAACGGCAAAGAAAGGGATATACCACAAAGACAATTTATACAATATTCCCTTATGGGCTTTTGAGAAATACTTTGAAAAAATAGATAATGGCTCTTTCAGACTAAAGAAAGAACTTATCCAAAACAACATAAACTTTTACAATTCAAATATCCTAAACTATCCTTTCAAAATTCACGGCATATTTAAATATAATGTTGTTTTTTGTGAAAACTTGCTTATATATTTAAAAGAATATGCCCGAAAAAGGGTGTTTGAGATTATCGTAAAGTTTATGGAAAAAGACGGTTTGCTGTTCATCTCTGAAAGCGAAGAGATAGAAGAAGAGTTTAAACCTTACTTTAAAAATATCGCCGCTCACGCAAAAATATTTAGATTTTTAGGATGGAAAGATGAAGGGAAAACTTAATAATTACATGATTATTGCTGTGCCATTCATACTATTTTTGCTAATTTTAACTTCTCTCATTTACACAAAAAACATTACAGAAACTAAGAAAATATTATATATAGCTATTACGAATTCAATACTATTTATAGCATTTGTGATCTCCTTAGTTTATAAAGCTATCTCAGAGAAGGAAAAAGCTCACGAAGAACTCAAGGAAGCAGAAACATTAAATAAGATTTACATACAAACACTGGAAAAACTAAACAAAGCAAGAACAGAAAGGGAATTATTCAAAGACACAATTGAAGTGCTGATAGAGAACAAGATAGCATTTGCAGGAAGTGGCTATATATTAAACGACAAGTCAAATCTATTGATGGTGTATGAGAGTTTTGAAAAAACAAAAAACAGGGAAATTCCCTTAAACGAATTTTTGGGCAAAGCCTGCATAGACCTAAAAAAGACCCACTTCGTTAACGCCTTACCTGACACTTTAAAGATAAAAAGCTCCTTAGTGGAAAAATTAGGCCACATTTACATTTATTATTTCCCAATTATATCAAAAAACAAAGTGATAGGTGTTCTTGAGTGTCTCTCGGATAAAACGATAGACGACAAAAAACTTCAGATGCTTGAAAAAACGATTCATCATCTCGGTATAGGTATAAATCAGATTAAGTTGAATATAAAGATAAGAAAACTTTACAAAGATCTGGAAAAGAAAAATGCATTACTTGAAGCACAATACAGAGAATTACAAGCTCAAAGTGAAGAACTTGAAGCACAAACAGAAGAATTAAGAGCTCAAAAGTACGAACTTGAAAACTACAGCAAAAAACTCTCTCAAGCCGAGAAGTACAAAAGCAATTTCATAGCCAACATGTCTCACGAATTGAGAACTCCACTAAACTCCATAATTGGTCTGACTGATGTACTTCTTAGGGAAAAATCCAGCTCGTTAGATGAAAGCACAAAAGAGAAACTCAACATCATCAACCTAAGCGGCAAACAGCTATTAAGTATCATAAACGACATTTTAGACCTTACAAAAATCGAATCAGGCAAAATGGATATAGAGATAGAGAGATTCAACATAAAAGACACTATTGAATATGTTGCTTCCATCATAAAGCCACAGTGCGAAGAGAAGGGATTGTACTTAAAAATAGACACCCAGATAGAAGATGGCAATATGGAAACAGATCAATATAAAGTAAATCAGATACTTCTAAACATATTATCAAATGCCGTAAAATATACAAATCAAGGCGGGATAACAATAACAGCAACAGAGACGAAAAATACGGTAAAGATATCAGTAAAAGATACAGGTATAGGTATAGACGAAAAGATAAAGGACAAGATATTTGATCCATTTGTGTCAACAAGTGGTAAAATTCATATTCAAGGAACAGGTATAGGATTGGCACTAACAAAAAGACTGGTTGAACTATTGGGCGGAAACATAGGCTTTACAAGCAAAGTTGGTGTAGGAACAGAATTCTTTGTAACATTACCAAAAAAGCTAACAAAAATAGAAAAGATTGAAATCAGAAAGGAAGAAGACATACATCAAGAGATAAAAAAACAAACCAAAACAAGAACGGATAAATGCAAACCAAAGATATTAATAGCAGACGATGATCCAATATACCTAAAAGAGATTAGTCATCTATTAAAAGAGATAAAAGAAGATATAAATATCCTAACAGCAGAAAACGGCGAAGAAGCAAAGTCAATAATAGAAGAAAATCCAGATATAGACCTTATACTACTTGACCTTGATATGCCCAAAATTAGTGGGTATGAGCTTTTGGATTATCTAAAAAAGAAAAACTTAAACATAAAAACCATCATAATTACAGCTTTGGATGTTGATAGAAAGCTAATTACAACCTATCAAGATCTGATAAAAGGCATATTCGTAAAAGGCAAAGACACAAAACACTATCTAAAATTTTTAATAGATAATACACTTTACAAAAAAGAAGAATTAACCAACAAAGAAAAACCATACAAAAAAGAAGAAAAACCAAAGAAAAAAGATAGCAAAGAAACAAACAGGATTCTGCTTGTGGAAGACAACTTTGCAAATAGATATGTAATAAAAGAGATGCTGAAAGAGTACAATCTCCAAATAGACGAAGCAGAAAACGGCAAAGAAGCCATAGAAAAACTCAAATCAGACAGCTACGACCTTATTTTACTTGATATTCAAATGCCTGTGATGGACGGATACGAAACATTTAAGAAGATAAGAGAAGAACTCAAACTAAACACACCCGTTATAGCACTAACAGCCAAAGCCCTTAAAGACGAAGTGGACGAATTCAAAGAATTAGGATTTGACGAAATACTGATAAAACCTATCGTTTATCAGAAATTTATAGAGACTCTGCAGAAGTTCATAGAACTTAAAAGCAAGAATTAAAGTATCTGTTTTTGGATGAAGTCTGCAAGCCTTTTGTAATCAGTTGCACCACGAGAGTTGCTCTTATAATAAAAGATTGGTTTTCCTTCGTGAAAAGCCTTAGATAGATTAAAATCCTTCCTTATATAAGGCAAAACCCTTTTTTCTCCTATAATCTTTTTCAGCTTATCTATGACAATCTTATGCTCCTTTATAGACTTGTTAAAAAGCGTTGGCACAACACCCAAAAACTTAACACCCACATCAGGATCTGAAGTTATAACATTATAAAATGCCTTCAAAAATTGAGATGCACCAACAAGGGCAAGATACTCTGTCTGCATCGGTATCAATGCATAATCCGAAGATTTAAACGCATCATCCAGCAGTTTCCCACCTATTGGTGGTGTATCGATAATACATATATCAAAATCGTTATCAAAGTTTGATAGTATCTCTCTAAGGGATGACTTCTTATTGGCTAAAAGCGTTATATCAAAATTTACATCTCCAGCTATCAGATAGAGATTATCAAATGGAGATTCATGTACAATGCCTTCTACATCTCCATCCATTAATGCCTTGTGTATGCCTTTCTTGAATACCTTTTTAAAGCCCAACCCAATCTGCAGATGACTCTGCGTATCTAAATCAACAAATAAAACAGTCTTGCCTTTTAAAGAGAACGCAGCACCTAAGTTTATAGCCGTCGTCGTCTTTCCAACGCCACCTTTTCTATTCGTTATAAGGATTCTTATCATTTAACAACAACTACATTCTCAAACAGTTTATTCAAAAAGTCAGACTCACTCTTTATAGGCTTCTGGCTACACCATAAAAGTTGTATTATACCGCTACTTAGATTATCGTTTTCTATGATTATCTCATCTATACCATCCTTTTGTATAATCTCATTAAGCTTGCCTATATCTTCGTTTGTTAGCTCTTCATTGAGAAAAAGCTTGCCATCTTTAACTTCCATAACCTACTCCTTCTTATAAACAATAGACTCTCCAACCTTGATGGTTTTAAATACAGAAGTTATCCTACTCATACTCTCTGCATGCCCTAAAAATACATAACCACCGGGTTTTAGAGAATTATAAAAATTCATAGCCGTTTTCTGTCTGCTTGCATCATCAAAATAGATAAGCATATTTCTTGAAAATATTATATCAAATTTACCCAATCTTCCAAACTGAAGTGTATCAACAACATTAACAACCCTAAAATCAACGACCTCTGTTAAAAACTCATCAATCTTATAGAGAGAACCTTCCTGTTTAAAGTATTTTCTCAAAAGCATAGGCGGGACGAATTGAACAGACCTTTTGGTAAAGTATCCCTTTTTTGCTTTCTCGATAACATTGGAATCTATATCTATACCAACTATCTCTATATCTCTCTCTTCTACAATCCTGCCTTCTTCCAATAGCTCTATGGCTATACTGTATGGCTCTTCACCTGTTGAACTTGGCGCACACAGTATTCTTATAACCTCAGACGGCGGTCTTTTCTTGTGTATCTCTGGCAATACATAATTTATCAAACTATCAAACTGATACTTCTCTCTAAAAAAGTATGTCTCATTTACCGTAATTAAACTTATAATATCTTGAAAAAGCTTATCGTCTTTTGAAAATCTCAAAGAGTGGAATAGACTTCTGAAATCGTCAAACCCCCTATCTCTCATTAATTTATCTATCTTTTTGCCGATAATTGGATACTTCTTCTCTTCCATAAATATGCCAGTTTTTTTGTAAATAAAATCGCGTAATTTTAAAAATTCCTTTTGCGTAATCATAATGTCTTATCTCCGAATCAAGATTTCAGCCTCTCTATAGCCAAGTTCACGCCAAATTCGACATACGGATCACCCTTAAATCTCTCTTTAACCTCATTGAGAAGTTCTATATCGTTTTCATCTCCAATCTCTCCTAAGTAATCAATAGCCGTCATCAGGGCGTTTACATCGTTTTCTCTTCTTATGAATTCTCTAAGCATCGTTGCGCTATCTTCAAATCTCACATTTCCAAGAATATTAACAGACAGTATTCTTACATCCCTATCTTCGCTATTCAACAGATCACCTATAAAATTTTTAACTTCTTCCCCATACAGCTGCAAGAAACTGATAACGGCATTGCGAAGATAGGCGTTATCACTGCTAATCATCTTAAAAAGCTCTTGAAAGTCCTCTTTTCTTCTTGGTTTATGCTCAAAACTACTGAAAGCATAGTCAATATACACATGATCTTCCAATCTATTCTCTTTAAACAGCTCATTAAGCATTCTAAGCACATAGTATATCTCTTTGTGCCTTATTATGTAATCCAAAGCCCTTATCCTATCTTCTTCTGGGCAATTCTCATCTTCAAAACAGTTCTTTGCGTCTTCAAACTCTTTGAAAAACCTTACATCCTCTGTCTCTTTTGAGCCTTTCTTTAGCAAAGCCATTAAAAACCTCCGTATGCGAGAATCTCTTTTACTATCTCATTAAAAGGCAATTTCTTTACGGCTCCACCCCTTTCGTAGGCTTCCTTTGGCATACCATACACAATCGCTGTCTCTTCACTTTCTGCTATAGTATAGGCACCCTTTTTTCTTAATTCTACCATCCCATCTGCACCATCATCACCGATACCTGTAAGCTCAACAGCCATAATATTTTTTGGGTCAAACACCCGTGCAGCAGAAAAAAACAACTCATCAACAGATGGAACAAAAAACCTGTTGTTTGTATTCGGAACAAGTCTGACAACAAGCAATCCACTGGCTTTCTTTGATATATGAAAATGCCTTCCGCCTTTACCAATTATAGCCTTGCCAGGCACAATCGGATCGTTCTGCTTAGCTTCAACTACTTCTATGGCAGATATCTTATTAAGCCTATTGGCAAACTTTGCCGTAAATGTCTCTGGCATATGTTGAACAACACATACCGGATATGGATAATCAGCCGGAAGCGACGATAAGATCTCCTCTATCAAACCCGGTCCACCCGTTGAAGCGCCAATCAAAACCAACTTCTCTACATTTTTCGATGGACTGCTAACCTTTTTATCTTTATTTATCAGACTTTTTTTCTTCTGAACAGCCTGCTTTCTTATATAAAGCCTGTTTTTTGGAATTTTAAGGGCGGCTTTGACCTTATTTAAAATATCATTTTTACTCTTTTTTAAATCTAAGCTCATTGTGCCGGGCTTTGCAATATAATCAACAGCACCAGCATCTAAGGCTTCAAATGTTATATCCGCTTCATCCTGCGTTAGCGAACTAATCATAATAATCGGTGTAGGATTTATTCTCATTATTTCTCTAACAGCTGTTAAGCCATCCATAACGGGCATATTTATATCCATTGTTATCACATCAAAATCCACTTCCTGGACAAACTCAACAGCTTCTTGACCGTTCTTTGCAAAACCTATATCAAACCCTGCCTCATCAAACAGCTCACCCAAATACTTCCTTACAAGCGCACTGTCATCTACTATAAGAACCTTTTTTGCCATTAACTTTACTCCTTTATCGTTGCAATCGATTCAAAAAACTCATCATTAAACAGCTGCTGCGGTTTCAATTTGAGAATCACCCTTTTATTACCATCAAGTGTTATAACCTGATTGAAGACTGCATCTTCACTTTTTGCATTTGATATATATTTATTATCAACAAACAAAACTTCATTAACTTCATCAACTATAAAACCCAGCTTCTCGTTTTTTATATTACATACAATTATTTTGCTTTTCTCCGTTATCTTTTGCTCAAAACCCAATCTTTTTGGCAGTGATACAATAGGTATGACAGCACCTCTTAAATTTAAGATGCCTTCTAAAAACTCCGGTGCATCTGGTATAGGTGTTAACTGCGCATACTTTATTATCTCCTGAACATCATCAACATCAAACGCATATTCCTCACCATTTATAGAAAATACTACAACTTCACTCATATCTTCATCCCTTACCTGAGTATTATTTGAAGTCTCTTTCTCTTCCTGTATGTAATACTCCTTAATAAGAGAAGAGACAAAATAAGAAGATAAAATAGATATAACCTTATCATCCTCTTTGAATATACCCTCAACAAAATCACTCTGAAACTCTTCAGTAACCTTCTCTATTAGAGAGATGGGTATATCCTTAACTTCCATAACTTCATCTACGACAAGTCCAACTTCTCTATTCCTATCTTCTGCAATAAGGCATCTCGTTTTTGGTGTAAAGCCTATTGCATCAAACCCTAACTTCTCCCTTAAATCAACCAGCGACAGCACCCTATCCCTTAGCTTCATCATTCCCATAGCATCGCTTCCGGCTATAGGTATAACATCGTCTGGCAGAAAAACAATCTCCTTTATAATGTCTATATCAACGCCAAATTCTTCATCGGATATTCTAAAAAGAAGGTATTTTTTTGTTTCGTCTAAAACACCTTCAGATTTTTCATTACCTTCTTCTAATCCTATTGTCGATATGCCAATAGGTGTAAACTCCAATACTCCTATACCTTCAAACAGTTTAAAAGGGTCAATAATCTGGACAAGGCCATCATCATCCTTCAAAAAACCAACAATTGCACCATCATCCTTGTTTTGCTCATACTTATCTTCTTCAACATCACTTATAACAACAACTTCATCAACACAGATGGCATCTATATTATCTCTTAGATTCAGAGTGATAATCCTACTCTCTTTGCTCTTTAGATTAACACCCTCTAAGCCAAGCAAAAGGCCTGCATCCAAAACATTAACAATTTTTCCAAAAAGTACACATACACCCAAAACCCTTTTATCACTCAAAGGTATGGGAGTTATCGGTGGAACCTCCAATATCTTGTCAACTATCTCACCGTCTATTCCAAATAACTTACCATTTACCTTAAACTTTAAAATTTTTTTGGGAATCTCCATTTTTAGGACCCCTTTTAACTTTGAAGCTCATCAGCCAGCACTGCCAGATCTTCAACCAGACTACCCATCTGAGCCACAGTCTCATTTATAAGATTGGCTGCTTCCTTACTCTGAGCCACATTATTTTTAGCCAAATCCGTTGCCGTCTGAATCTCTTCGCTACCCTTCAAAGCCTGTTCAAACGCCTCTTTATTCTGCTCATTAGCCTTCGTTAGTTTCTCCATCATACCCTTGGATTCCTTAAATTTGTTTATTATATCATTAAATTCTTTAACAAGAGCAGAAATCTCCTTCTTCTCTTTTGACTGTATATCCACTAACTCTCTCCAGCTCAGATCCATTGAATATATGGCATCGTCAAGAAGCATGGCAACATCGGCTATTTTGTCTATATTGTTCTGCGTATCCTGAGCAAGGTTCCTGATGTCTGAACTTACAACAGCAAATCCTTTACCGAACTCACCAGCCCTTGCTGCTTCTATATTACCACTAACGCCAAGCATTGTAATTTGAGAGACAATACCTTCAATCTTTCTAAGCATCTTATTTATAGATTTCGCATATTTGGCAATTTTCTTTATCTCGTCAGTTGTTATAGAACTTTCAGAATTAGATCTATCAAGTTCATCGTATATATCGTTCAACATAGAAGATACAGTTTCAAGATACTTTAAAATCTCACTTATAAGCTCATCAAGCTGTCTGAGTTTCTCTCCCATCTCAGATGCATAGTCTGCACACTCCCTTGCAACAGATGCACCCTTTGAAGCATCGGCATTGGCTATGTCGGCAGCTTTCTCAATCTGCTCAAGTGCATTGATAACTTCTCCCATACTTCTTTGTATCTGCTCAATAGCACTGCTTAACTCTTCTGCTGCACTTGCTATCTCTACTGCATCCTTGCTAACATCCGTTGATACCTTTAGCTCTTCTGCCAGCTCATTTATGTTTGTTGCGGCTTGTTCTGCTTCTGTTAAAGCACTCACCTGCATATCTATGGATGTCGTTATCTCTGTAACAGCGCTTGCTTGCTCATCTGCTGCCGTGCTAATCTGTTCGGACGACTTCTGAAAATCTTCAGTCCTATCCATAAGCTTATTTGCAACATCAAACATATCGTTCATCGTATCTATCATCTTCTTCGTTAGCACTGCAACACTATTGACATCATCTGCAACTTGCTTGGATTTATTAGCAGAATCACTAATAAACTCACCTATATTTTTTATATTCTCTTCAGCACTATGGACGGACTTTTGAATAGACTCAACAATATCTGCTATCTCTTGGGCGCTTTGAGCACTTTGAGCAGCCAATATTCTTGTTTCGTCTGCTACAACGGCAAAACCTTTACCGTGCTCTTTTGCCCTTGCAGCTTCAATTGCAGCATTCAAAGCCAACAAATTTGTTTTATCTGCTACCTTTGATATAACATTAGTGGCTTCACTGATACTTTCACCAGCATTTCTTAATTCATTAGCATTGTTCTGCACATCGGTAGCTTTTTCCATCGCATAGTTAAGCCTTTCGCCACTCTCCTTAGCGTTTTCAACACCTCCAAGTGCAAGCTTATAGGTATCATTAGTGGCTTTTACAACATCAGCCGTCTCTTTGAGTATCATCTGTGTGTTTTTTGTTATCTCATCAACGGCACTAAGCTGCTCTTCTGCGGCGCCTGCATTCTCTTCGCTTGCGGCTGAAATCTGTTCCATAGCACTTTTTAACTCTTCTATAGCACTGACGCCTTCCTGTGTCTTTGCCAAAAGTTCTGCGGCAATAGAAGATAGCTGTTCACTAATCTGCTGCTGCTTTGCCAATGTTCTCTTTTTTCTCTTATCAGACATAGATAACTGCTGCGCCTGGATGGATGGTTTTGA
>Ga0256842_1003642_pt1 | contig 10148 bp, 7 predicted proteins | sample 4559240metaG_FD_185973 | JGI IMG/M metagenome (GOLD analysis project Ga0256842, IMG submission 185973) | Hydrothermal vent microbial communities from Guaymas Basin, Mexico - 4559-240 | ecosystem: Environmental > Aquatic > Marine > Hydrothermal vents | place: Mexico: Guaymas Basin | collected...
AGATTTTTAGCTGATTAGGGGTTTTCGATGTTTTCGCAAGAAAACCGAATACCCTTGAACTATCTAAATATACCTCAAGCTTTAACTCTTTTTTGAGTTAAAGCTTTTTTTTTCTTCTTTAAAAATGCGATTGTGGTGGAACGGTAGACACGCTACCTTGAGGGGGTAGTGCCTTACGGGTGTGAGAGTTCAAATCTCTCCAATCGCACCATCTTAAAACTTTTTCAACATATAAATTTACTATAAATTATTTTACTTGGTGTCCATTTAGGTGTCCAATACTAGGTATATTTTATAAAAAAGTCTTCAAATAACTCTTAACTATAATTAAGAACTATCTGAAATATTGCTCCATCATTACCATTGGATACACTTAATTTCCCAAAACAATGGTCTTCTATGATTGTTTTACTCATATATAAACCAAGCCCTGTTCCATCTTTTTTAGTTTTAGTTGAAAAGTAAGGTATAAAAATCTTATCTATTATATTTTCATCAATACCACCACCATTATCGTGTACTTCTAAAATTAAGTCATTATTTTGTTTGTATGTTAGAATCTTAATATAAGGATTTTCTATCTTTTTTTCAATTAAAATATCTTCAGCATTTTTTATAAGATTTAGTAGAACTTGCATAATTTCATTGGGATAAGTTTTAAAGGTATCTTCACAACTATAGTCTTCAATTAATTCTATCTTGTTATTTTGAATTGAGATATCTATAATTTTTAGTACATTTTTAATAATAGCATCATAAGAAGTTTCACTTTTTTCTTTATCTTCTTGAAAGAATCTTCTAAAGTCATCAATTGTTTCGCTAAGATGTTTAGAGTAAGTGTTAATTTTGGTGGTTAGTTCAATAGCTGTTGAACTGTCTAGCTTATTTAGTTGCGCTTTTAGATTCATACCTGAACTTGTAGAACTTATAGCTGCTAGTGGTTGTCTCCATTGATGTGCTATCATCCCTATCATCTCACCCATTTGAGCTAGACGATTTTGTTGAAACATCTGTTTATCTTTTTCTCTATTTTTCTTAACTTCATCTTCAATTCTTTGTTCAAGTGTTAAATTAAACTCTGAAATCTCTTTATAAAGTTTTTCATTTATTTTTGCTCTTTTAGAATCAATATATGAAAAAAGTAATATGATAAAAAATACAATTAAGATAAAAGCTATTGCTATTTCAAAAAAATCTTCAAGTTTTAATAAAGATTTAACAATTTGATGATGTTCTTTTAGTGAAAAATCTACTACAATTAAAGCTTCTGTTTTTCCATTTATGACAATAGGTTTTAGGTAAGTTAACCAAATGTCATTAACATCAGATGTTTGTTGAAAATACAATGCTTTTTGATTTTTATAAGCATCATTCCATTTTTCAATATTTAATGGAGTAAAAGATTCTTCAAATTCACTTTTTTCATTTGTATTTTTAGTGCCATCAAGTAAGAAGACGAATTCAGAATTATCTTTAGTTGGTTTATTTACAACATATATATATCTATATCTATCTGTAATGAAAAAGTATAGAAACTGTTCTAAATTATCTCTTAAATTAGCATTTTGTTTAAGAGTAGTATATATACTATTATTTGTTTTTTCTTTTACAATTGTAGCTATGTTTTTTGTAACATTATTTATATATGTTATATGAGAATCTTTATTTGTTTCAATAATACTTTTTTTGGTCTCTTCAAAAATATTATAGATACCAAAGGTTAAAACAACTAAGACAATAGCAAGAAGGTTGAAAATATTTGATACTTTAAATTTATTTAACATAATTAACCCTTTTTACTTGACATATTTTTGTAAATTATTAGGAAGAAGAAAATTTAATTTTTCAATAACATCTTTTTTAAACTTTAGTTGTGGTCTACCTTTTCGCCAATAAAAAGCACCAAAAGAATCTTTATTGTTTTTGTAGCTTTTATAACTTGTAGTGAAAAGAGGTTTTTTCTTACATAGTTCATCTAAATTATTAAAATTTTTACCAATCAATAGATTCGCTTCACTACATTTATCTACTATTGTAAGAATTTTACTATTTTCCAATATCTCTTTACTTTTAGAATCTGTATATATAAGAATTTTACCTTTAAATATACTTGGTAAAATATGCTCATATAATTTTAATTCATAATTATTAGAAAATAATAATTTAGTAAATATAAAACATAATATAAAAAATTTCATCAGAATAGATACTCAAAACTAAATGTAATTTTTCTATCAATTGGTGAAATAGCAACTGATTCCATAAGTTCTAAAGTGTCTGGTGACCTCATATTATAATTTGTTTCTTTAGCTTTATTAAAAAGGTTTTCACCTTTCAGTGAGAATGTAATATCATTTGAATATTGATACATTACACCGTTACTGTAGTCGTAATATGCTTTATTATATACATTATCTTTATAAAAAACAATTTCATTAAAGAAGTCAAATTTTTTATATGTATTTAAACTTCTAAGAACTACTGAATAAGTTTTATATTTTGAGGTATTTGGCATATTTGTAACTTCTTGGTAACTAAAGTCAGTAAATAATTTATCGTAACGATTATATTTATATGTCCATCTAAAAAGTGCTGATACCATATTTAAATCATCTTTTAAATTATTTATTTTTCCTTTGTTTATAAAATCTGGCATTAAATAATTTTTTACTTTCATAACACCAACTAATAGTTCATATTTATTATTACCATTTGTATATATGATATCACTATATAAATTATCTGCTTCTTGTTTTTTTATTTTTCTATCTACAACTATTTCACTATCTATAAGATATGGTTCAAGGGCTGTTTCAGAGTGCGCTCCAAGTAGTTTAAAAATCCAATTATCATATAGATGGGTATAACCTAATTTATACATAAATAGATTGTCATCTTGGTCGGAATTATTACTTAATACTTGAGAATATTGTAATCCAGCTGTTATAATTGAGTTATCTGCTATGCTGTATTTATTTTCTCCAAAAATTGTTGATACTGTTTGAGTGTCATTATCTTTTTCTGGAAGTTTTATACCATTAACAATTTCATCTTTAAAAGCATAAGTTTTATATCTATATTTTATACCTGTTGTAAGTTTATTAAAATCTGTTATGAAATTATGTTTAATCTCTAAAGAATATACTGAAGAGATACTTTTTCTATCTTTTTGGGCTACTGGAAATAATGGTTTAGTTGGTGTTACATCATCAGAAAAATAACCATAAGTAGCAGAATAATCATAAGTTACTAAGAATGAAAAATTATTGAATGTAGAATCATAACCTAGATGTATAGAATCTGTATCTTTTGTATTACTTAGAGGTGTTCCATCTAAACTAATGCTCATAAAAGAATCTCTTTTTTGTTTTGTTAAATCAAGAAGAATATGTTGATTGTCATTATATATGGAGCTAAAAAGATGTGTAACATCTTTATCTCTAGATAATTCTGTCCCTAAATTCATATATTTTTTACGGTTATCGTGGTTATGTGAAAGGTATGTAAAATATGACCAATCGTTATCTAACTCTTGTGAATAGTAAGCACTTACTCGACCAGCACCATAACTTCCACCATTTAATTCTAACTTACCACCCTCATCTTTTGAAGCTTTCTTAGAGTAAAGTTTTATCATCATATATGTTGCTTCTGTTGTGTACTCATAAGTTGGGCTTTGTGTATAAATTTCGATATGGTCAACAAAACCTATGTCTATATCTCCAAAAAATACAATTCCACTACCAAATAATCCTGATGTTATCTCTTGATTGTCTATATAAACTCTTATAATTCCACTTACATAAGGAATTTTTGTTCCCATTGTTAAAGGGTCAGGGATTCCATGTCTGTTTTCATTGTACCCATAACTATAACTAGATTTTAAAATATCTTTTAAATACTTTGCTTGCATTCTTCGTAAATCATCTCTAGTATATATAAAAGAGATTCCACTGTTTTCCAATTTTGTTTTTTCAGATAAATCCGATTTTTTCTCAATATCTTTAAGTAAATCATCTATAGCTAAATCATTTGCTCCTAATTTAGTCATAATTAGTAGAGATATTATAAAACTTTTATATATTAAAGACACTCTACATCTCCATTTAAATTTTGTTTATTCATAGTTGTCTTCCTCTAATATAATAGTAAATACTGCTCCATTTTCATCATTATGAACACATAATTTACCAGAACAATGCTCTTCAATAATAGTCTTACTCATATAAAGCCCTAATCCTGTTCCATTTTTTTGTTTTTTAGTAGAGAAATAAGGGTCAAAAACTTTATCTATAATATTTTCGTCAATTCCTCCTCCATTATCACTTATAGTCATCTTATTTTCGTAAGTATTAATTTCTATTTGTGGATTTTCTATGTTCTTTTCAATTAAAATATCTTCTGCATTATGAAGTAAATTTAAGATAACTTGTTTTATTTCATTTGGGTAAGTGTGAAATGTTTTATTACTAGAAAATTTCTTGATTATTTTTATATTTTTATTTTCTATTGAAACTTCTACAATTTTTAAAACACCATTTAGTAGTTCAGTAAAGGTTGTTTCTTTTCTCTCTTTATTTGGTTTAAAAAAATCTCTAAAATCATTAATTGTTGAACTTAAATGTTGAGCATAATCTGAAATTTTATCTGTTAACTCTATACAAGTTGTTTTATCTAGTTTATTTAACTTTGCCTTTAGATTTATACCAGCACTTGTTGAGCTAATAGCACTAAGTGGCTGTCTCCATTGATGAGCAATCATACTCATCATCTCACCCATCTGAGCCATTCTTGACTGTTCTAAAAGTTGTTTGTCTTTTTTTCTATTTTTTTGAACTTCTAAAGTTATTTTTGATTCTAAAGAGTTGTTTATCTCTTCTAATTCTATAGAAGTTTGGGATACTAAATGTGATAATGCTTTTAATGTCAAATTATTTTTATCTTTAAATTTAACACGACATCTATCAGATTCTTTTATTATTATTTGTGGTTTTTTAGATTCTGAAAGACTAAGAATAGTCATAGTTTGATTCAATAACTTATGTTTTGATGACTTACAATCTGAATAAAATTCTCCATAAGTAAAAAAACCACTAACAGGATTCTTTAAAGCTAAAGGAGCTAATTCATCTTCAATACTGTTTCCCATTAAAGCTTTTCTTGCCATACATGAGTATACAAATATAGCTTCACTTTTTTCAGTTATAGTATTTTTATATATTTCATCTCCAAAATTTAAAATAGTTTCAATATTTCCATAACCAAATGTAACTTTATCACCAACATTTAAATTTCCAGCAAATATTAAAGAAGCATCATTATCATTTTTACCAATGACGGCTCTTGGTATATTTAAACCATCTCTTTTTACAATCAATGGAAATTCTATACCTATTTTTGGTAGTTCTTTAGCAATATCGTTACCTAAATATTTAGCATATAAATCTATTATATTTATGTTGTCAATTTCATATACTATATTTTTATTTGATTTTGTGATAGTCATAGTTTTACCTATGTTCTCCCAACCAAAACTAGCATTTGTAGCAACTTTAAGATTTTCATTAAAAAGTAAGGCAACAACAGCACCATCTTCTTGTACTATATTTTCATTAAAAACTATTGTATTTTTAAATGAAGCATTATCCCCAGCAAGTCCACCAGATACTATAAGATTCTTATCATAATCACTAAAAGCATTTATGTATTCTTCACCGTTTACATGTAATCCATCAGCAAATGTTATAGCTACTTTAGGGTTTAATGTTGAATCAAATTGTTTTATAAGTTCAGTAGCTGTTTTGTAACTATCTGTATTTATTTTGGTTGAATATGTGGTAATTTTTGTATTTTCAAAAATAGAAAAAGATAAGATAGTAGATGCTTCAAATGTTCTAGATTCTAGAATCTCACCACTTGTTGTGCTACCTACAATTTTAATATGTGGAATTATCTCTTTTATGGTTGATACTAATTGTTTTATAAATTCAATTTCACAAATACCTGTAAAAATTTGTAATAAAATTTCTTTTTCTTCAACGATTTTATGTTTTTTTATAAAATTTAATAGATGAGTATCTCCACTATATTTTGTGTTTAATGTTCTCATACATTATCCAATAGTAATGTAGGTTTACCAAAATAATAACCTTGAGAAAAATCTACACCTAAACCTCTTAATATATTAAATATTTTTTCATTTTCAACATATTCTGCTATTATGGAAATATGCTGTTCTTTAGCAAATGAAACTATTGTTTTCACGACTGACAATGAGTAGTTGTTTGTTTCTAAATCTTTAACTAAACATCCATCTATTTTTAAAATATCTGGTTGATAATCTAGTAGTCTTTCAAAATTAGAGTAACCAGCCCCAAAGTCATCTATGGCTATTTTGACACCAAGTTTTTTTACTTTTTCAATAAATTGTTTAATAATTTCAAAATCTTTTACACTCTCATCTTCAAGTAATTCAAAAACAACTCTTGAAGCATTTTCACTATTTTTTTCAAGTAATTCAAAAACTTTATCTCTTGTAGAAACTTTTTCAATATCTAAAGCAGAAAGATTTATAGATATATCTTTATCAGTTTGAGCCAATGCTTTAAATGAGTTATCTAAAACAATAGAAGTTATTTGAGAGTAATATTTCCCTTTTTTAGCAATATCTAAAAAGAAAAAAGGTGAAATCACATTTTCATCTTCATCTATAAGTCTTACAAGAGATTCATATTTAACAATTTTTTGTGTAGTATTATCTACTATGGGTTGAAAATATGAAACTATTTTAGAATTATTGATAGCTTTTTTTACTTTTTTTAGAGTTTCAATATTTTTCTTAGCCATCAATTGCTCATTTTGAGCTAAATCATTCGCTACTATAAAACTTTGTTTTGTTTCTTCTAGTTTTTTAATTCCATAGTTAATATTTTCTAAAACATTTTTACCATAAGATAAGCTAACTAAAATTGATAAATCGTATTCTATATCACCTATATCAATTTTCATACCATTAATATTTTGTTGAAATTTTTTAATTCTGTCAATTAAATTGTCTATTCCTATTTTACAATGTTCAGCATTTTTAGCAAAAACATATTTACCATATCCTAAAGTAAAAACTCTTTCAAATTCACAATCTTTAGGTCTATTCTCCATTAAAATTAGGCTAAATTCATCTTCTATTTTTTGTACAACTTTTTGATTGTAAAATTTTTCTATATATTCAAAATTTTCAATTTTAATCATTATAGCAATAGAACTCTCTATAGAATCCACTAAACCTTGTAGTTGCTTTTTAGGGTTCATAATATCTGTAATATTATTTCTTAAAGAGATATACTCCACAACCTCACCATCAGCATCTAAGATAGGTTTTATGGTTGTGTCTGTATAGTAGCTTTTTCCACTTTTAGAAAGATTTCTAACTAATCCTCTCCAAATTTGTTTATCATCTTTTATGATTTTCCACATTTGCTTATAAAAGTCATCTTTACTATCTGGATGTCTGACTATACTATGGTTATGTCCTATAAGTTCACTTTCGGAGTATTCAGAAATTTTACAAAAAGCATCATTAACATAAGTGATAATTCCATTAGCATCTGTTTTCGACACAATAGAACTGTTGTTAGTAGCATCTTCATATTGTTTTAAAAAATCTAATGTATTTTGAACTTGGTCTTTTAGTTTTAATTTTTCTGTAACTTTTACTAAAACACTTAAAAATTGTTCTAAATCTATTGGTTTTAAAAGGTAACCCTCAACACCAAGTTTTATACTATCTATAAAATAACCACTCTCATTGTAAGCAGATAGTACTAAGATGGGAACATCTGAGTCTATCTCCCGTATAAGTTTAGTCATCTCTAAACCATTCATTTTAGGCATATTTATGTCTGTGATTATAAGGTCAATATTTTCAGATTTGTATTTTTCTAAACCATCTGAACCATCAACAGCAATTACAATGTTTGTAAAAAATTCTTCTAGTATAATTTGTGTAGATTCTCTTGCTTCTTGATTGTCTTCTACATACAACAATTTTAAATTTTGTGAATACTTTATAATCTCTTCTATATTATCCATAATATGCCTCTAAATTTTGTCTGTAACAGTTCCTTACGATTATATCATATTCTTCATTTTGAAATAACCATAGAGAGAATATTTTATATGAATTTTGTACTTACATAATCTATTTTAATAAAGATAAAGTTCTAAGTGCTAAAATTCGGTTTAAATTAATATTACTATTAGTTATATTTAAACTAAGGAAAATCATGGCGTTTAGTAGAGAAAATCGTAAAGGGACTTTTAGTGGCTTATTTTTTGTAGCTATCTTCGCAATATCTGCTACGGCAATATCAAAAGTTAGTTTTATTAGTGTGTTGGGAATCTCTCCCCTTGTTATAGGGATTGTTCTAGGTATATTTTATGCTAACACTTTACACAATAAGATTCCAAATGAGTGGAATATGGGCATAACATTTTCTGCTAAAAAAATCCTAAGATTCGCAATAGTTTTTTATGGTTTCAACATAACTTTTCAAGAGATTATGGCAGTTGGTTTAGATGGTTTTTTAGTATCTCTCATAATGCTAACTACAACTTTTATACTAGGCTCATTTTTAGGATATAAAGTTTTTAAGATGGATAGAGATACAGCGATGCTAACAGCTTCTGGAGCTTCTGTTTGTGGAGCAGCAGCAGTTTTAGCTACTGAACCAGTTTTAAAAGCAGAGGAGCATAAAACAGCCATAGCAGTTTCAATGGTTGTTTTGTTTGGAACTATATCTATGTTTTTATATCCTGTTTTATACACTGTAATCATTGAACCAGCCTCAGGATTCTTACATATGACACCACAACAGTTTGGTATCTATGTTGGTGGAACAATTCATGAAGTAGCTCAAGTTGTAGCAGTTCCAGCTTCTATACCAAACTTTAGCCCTGAGATGGCAAATAGTGCCGTTATAGTGAAGATGACAAGAGTTATTTTAATAGCACCAATGTTGATTCTTTTAGGGCTATTTTTATCTTACGAAGCTAAGAAAAATGGTGGTGTAGGTGATGGTGTTAAGTTAGTTATACCTTGGTTTGCTGTTTATTTTGTTGGTATGGCAGGGTTTAACTCTTTAGGTCTTGTTCCTGAAAATATTGTTAGTGTGATTAAAAATATAGACACTTTTTTACTTACAATGGCTATGACAGCACTAGGTATGGGAACAAGATTCGCTAAATTTAAAGGTTTAGGTTTAGCTCCTCTTTATACAGCAGGAGCTATGTTCTTGTGGCTTGTAGTTGGTGGGTTTATTGTAACTAAGTTAGTTGCGTAAACTTATCTGATAGATGGGTCATCAACAAAAGTTGACCCATATTTTCAAAGAAATCGCCTAGTTTATTCTCTTTAGTCTCTAGTGATGTTTTTAAAGCATTTAAAAATATCTCTTGCGATTCTTTAGAGGCTTCCATATAAGAATCTACAATAGATTCTATTGTTAGTGAGTGTATCTCTCCATTTACATCATACTCTATAACTGACTGTAAGTTAATCCCTTCATTTTTTATAATCTTTTTACACTTTTGTTTAGTCGACTCCATATTTATATAACTCCTATTAAATTTAACATAACTATAAACATAGCTACTGGAACAATGTATCTAAGTGAAAAGTACCAAGCCTCAAAAAAGATTCCTAGTTGAGGTTTTAAAACAGATTCTACTCTTGATTTTTCTATACTATAACCAACAAATAGTGCCATCAGTAATCCACCAAATGGTAGTAAAATTCCAGCAGTTATAAAGTCCATCCAATCAAAAAAGTTTTTATCTCCAAATGTAAGAGATTCTTTAAATCCATCTATATTTGAGAGTAGGGCTACGATTCCAACTAAGTAGAAAAATAGACCCATTAATGTAGAAGCTTTTAATCTATTCCAATTAAATCTATCTATAAAGTACTGAACCATAGGCTCAACTAATGAAACAGAAGATGTTAACCCAGCAAAAGCGAGAGCTATGAAAAATATAACAGCAAAAATATTTCCTATGATTCCCATCTCATAAAATGCTGATGGTAAAGAGATAAACACTAACCCCGGACCTTTAGCTGGACCTGAACCATACTGGTAAAGAAATGTAAAAAG
>Ga0256842_1003643_pt1 | contig 10145 bp, 8 predicted proteins | sample 4559240metaG_FD_185973 | JGI IMG/M metagenome (GOLD analysis project Ga0256842, IMG submission 185973) | Hydrothermal vent microbial communities from Guaymas Basin, Mexico - 4559-240 | ecosystem: Environmental > Aquatic > Marine > Hydrothermal vents | place: Mexico: Guaymas Basin | collected...
TTTTTAAAATTGAATTCCGGATAAATTTTATCCATTTCAATCATAATTCTATCACGAGTAACTTTAGCCAAAATTGATGCTGCTGCAATTGAAGCAAATTTAGCATCACCTTTAACAATATATTGAGAATAATGCTGTATCTCTTGCGGAATTTTATTCCCGTCAATCAGACATAAATCGGGACGTAATTTTAGATTTTCAGCACAAGTCGCCATTCCTTTTAACGTGGCTTGTAAAATATTTAATTCGTCAATTTCAGCAGGTTCGATTCTAACAATCTGATATTCAAGAGCTTTTTCGAGAATCTCATCATAAAGATAATTTCGTCTTTTGGCAGTCAATTTTTTAGAATCATTTAATCCTTCAATGCGTAAATTATGAGGTAAAATTACAGCTGAGATCAAAACAGGTCCGGCCAAAGGACCGCGACCCGCTTCATCAATTCCGGCAATAATCGGATATTTTTCTTTTAATTTCCATTCTTCTCTAAAAATCATTTTTCCTCAAAAAAAAGAAAAGTCGATCGTTAAAATCTTCCAAATCCTTTCGATCAGATTCGATAAAATTTTCATTATCGTTAATGTTGAAAATTCCTAAAACTTCATAATTAGTTGTTTCTAAAGATTTTAAAACTTCGTCAACCGAGAATATTTTTTCCTTATGAATTTCATCATATCTTTGGAACAAAAATCCTTTCTTTTCAAAAATAGTTAGTTGAGTTTCCTCAATATTAATTTCAGGTAAAAATTCCGAAGTGTGAATAAAGAAATCTTCTTCATTATCCTCAAGATTTACAAATCCGTCAAAATTCTCAATACAATTAGATTTTGTTGAAATATCGAAACAAAAAATACCATTTTTTTTCAAACCGATAAAAGTATTTTTAAACAAGATTTCCAATTCATCAGTATTTTTCAAATAATTAATCCCATCAAAAAGCAATAAAATTGAGTCATATTTTTCCGCAGGAAGTTCATCTAACATATCAGCTTGGAAGAGATTAGGTTTAAATTCTTTTTTATCTGCAATTTTCAGCATCTCACAAGAAATGTCCGAAGCATCGACATCATAATTAAGTTCCGATAATTTTCCCGAAATATTCGCTGTCCCACAACCCAATTCAAGAATTTTTTTAGGATGATTTTGTCCAAAATATTCTAACTTTTTTAAAATAAAACTAATCCATTCATCATAATTAACGTTGCTCATATATTCATCATAATAATCGGCAAATTTTCCATAATTGTGAACCGGAGCTTTTTTATTTGTCAGCATAAATTCAGCTTGTTTCATCGCCACAATCAAACTTTTTTCCGAAGCAATATTTTTCCCGGCAATGTCAAAAGCCGTACCATGATCAACCGAAGTCCGAACGTACGGAAGTCCTAAAGTAACATTCACGCCTTGTTCAAAGGAAATCATTTTAAATGGTATCAAACCTTGATCGTGATAAGCTGACACAACCCAATCATATTTGGAAAATTTACCGGCAAAGAAAGTATCGGCAGGAAAAGGTCCATAGAAAACAATATCTTCTTCAGCTAATTTATTCAATACTTTTTCCAAAACAATATCATCATTTCCAAATGCTCCATTTTCGCCGGCATGAGGATTTATTCCTAAAACAGCAACTTTTGCATTATGGTTGTATTTTGTAATTTCAGAATGAATTAAGCGTAATTTTGTTTCCATATATTCTTCAGAAAGGACTTTAGATAATTCACTCAAAGAAACATGAGTTGTCAGCAATGCCAAATTAAAATACGGTCCCCAAAATGACATTATCACATTTTCTGATGACGATTTTTCAGCAAAAAATTCAGTGTGTCCGATAAAATCAGGATGAGATAGTTGGATTGATTCTTTACAAACAGCAGTTGTAACCACAGCATCTATTTTTTTTGAATTCAAATCATCGGCAATTCTACTTAGAATTTCATAAGCAACTTCTCCGGATTCTTTTGAAATTTTACCAACCTCAACCTCTTTATCTATTTTAATCAAATAGAATTTCCCGGGATCAATAGCTTCTTCAGGAATTGTAATTTGAACAATTTGTTTCGATTCCGAACTTACTTTTCCATAGATAATGTAAATTACTTCATCATTTTTTGAATAAAATTTAAGAGCTTTTGAAATTATTTCCGGTCCAATACCAGCCGGATCACCGGAAGAAATAGCTATTTTTTTCATTTTTTATCACTCGATCCGGGAGTATTTATGGGAATATTTTTTTTACATAATGGACAATCTTCAGCTTCCCAACTTTCTATATTCACTTTAAGTAGAGATTCCGTTCGCACGCCGAAATCAGCTTTTCCATTTGACCTATCAACAATCAAACCAACAGCTTTTACTTCAACCTCACGTTTTTTCAAAGCAGCCATAACTTCCATCACACTTCCACCCGTTGTTACAATATCCTCAATAATGATTGCTTTGTCGCCTTTTTTAACTTGGAAACCGCTTCTAATTGTCATTTCACCATCTTTTCTTTGAGTAAACACAAATCTTTTCCCAAGATTTTTTGCTACTTCATAAGCTAAAACAATTCCGCCGAAAGCGGGTCCAATTACAATATTCGCATCAACGTCTTTTAATTTTTCAGCCAACTTTTTGCATAAAATGCTAACTTTATCAGGTTGATTTATAATTTTGATTTTTTCAATATATTTATTGCTGTGACGTCCGGAAGTTAACTTAAAATGTCCTTCCAAAAGCGCATTGGAATCTGCGAGAATTTGTTCAATTTCATTCATAATAATCTCCACCTATTTATTTTTTTTATTTAAAATTTCTTTTAAGATTGGCAAAATATTTGTAAAAGCACGTCCTCGATGACTGATAAGATGTTTTTCATAATCTTCCATTTCACCGAAAGTACGTCTGGTTTCATCAGCAAGAAAAATATTATCATACCCAAAGCCTTTATCACCAATTTCTCGTTCAGTAATTTTCCCCTCAACTTTACCAAAAACAGAGGCGATAATTCCAAATTTATCAGCTAAACAAACAGCTGTTTTAAAACGGGCATCTCGATTTTTCTTACCTTTCATTTCTTTAATAAGTTTATCTCTATTATCTTTGTAACTACAATTATCACCTGCATATCTTGCCGAATAAACACCAGGTTCACCATTTAAGGCATCTACAAAAAGTCCGGTATCATCGGCTAAAGTTAATAAACCTGTTGCTTTTGCATAAGTTGTAGCTTTTAACTCGGCATTTCCTTCAATAGTATCCCTATTTTCTTCCACATCCGGCAAATCCGGAAAATCTGCAGCTGAAATAATTTCCAAGTCTAATTCTTTTAAGATTTCCTTAATTTCAGAAATTTTATCTTTATTTTTTGAACCTATCAGAAGTTTCAAAACTCCTCCATTATCTTTTTATTTTTATCCAATTTTTAATTTTTGAAAGAATATTTTTATCTAAAAACTTTTCAGACATTGCGGTAATATTTTTTAGTAAGTTAAGCAAGTCTTCCGTACCACTCCAATTTTCGATCAATATTTCCGGGTCAACATTATTCAAAATATGGTTAAGAGCGTAAACAACCAAAACCAAGTCATCAACGTAACCGATTACCGGAATAAAATCCGGAATAAAATCTATCGGTAACATTACGTAAGCAATTGCTGCGACAATATATCCCTTTGTAGGAATACTAACTCGTTTATCAAAAGATAATCTAATTAGCAACATAAAAAAATCGGGAAGCAAAAATAAGTAGTTAGAGATTTTTTTGTAATTTCCTTTGAAAGGTTTTCTAAATTTTCGCCTCAGTTTTTCATAAAATTCAAAATACTTCTTATCTTCGGTGAAGATATCGTCATCATCAATTTTTCTACGTTTTCCTTCGTCTATTTCTTCAGCTTCAACTTCTTCAAAATCATCTTGTTCTACCATTTTTCCTCCAATTTTGATTAATTAGTTACACCTAAAGCTCTTCTCAATTTTCTCATTTTTTTAGAAGCAATATATCTCGCCTTTTCTGAACCTTCGAGAAGGATTTTATCAATATATTTTTTATCTGAAATTAATTCGTTATATTTCTCTCGCATCGGTTTGAAGTGACTATTGATTTTTTCAAAGAGAATATTTTTTGCATACCCCCAACCCATTCCACCTTTTAAATATTGATTTTTCAAATCCTCAATTTCTTCAGGAGTTGCAAAAAGTTTGTAAAGACTAAAGATATTACTTTCATCAGGATTTTTAGGTTCTTCAACAGTTTGAGAATTTGTAACAATTCGCATAATTAATTTGCGTAATTGGTTCTCGGGCAAGAATAAAGGAATGACGTTGTTATAACTCTTGCTCATTTTACGTCCATCTAAACCTATCACCAATTGAGTCTCTTTTTGAATCAAAGGTTTAGGGATTTTAAACAAATCTTTTTGATAATTATAATTGATACTTTGAGCAATATCGGTCGCCATCTCAATATGTTGAACCTGATCTTTTCCGACCGGAACAAGGTCAGTATCGAAAAGCAAAATATCGGCGGCCATTAAAACCGGATAGGTAAAAAGTCCAATATTTACACCATCATCAGGATCTTTTCCCGAATTTTTATTTGAATCAACTTTCGCCTTATAAGCATGAGCTCGATTCATTAAACCTTTTGGAGTAAATGCTGACAATATTACTTCCAGCTCAAATGTTTCAGGAACCATAGATTGTTTGTAAAAAACAACTTTTTCCGGATCTAATCCACAGGCAAGCCAAGTCGCTGCCAAATTATAACAAAGCTTCTTCATATCCTGCTTATTTTTAATAATATTTAACGCGTGATAATCAGCGATAAAGTAAAAAGGATTATAGTCGTTTACAAGTTCCAAAGCCGGTTTAATAGCTCCGAAATAATTTCCAATATGTGGGATGCCGGTTGGCTTTATACCAGTCAAAGATATTTTATTATTATTCATTTTTCCTCCAAATAATTCCTAAAACAATTAAAAGAAAGAGATTTTGTTGTCAATAATAATGGGGAAAATTAACGAAAATTTCTCAGATTTTCCATATTTTTTCATCACAAGTAAATATCTTTTAAGAAATTGTAACCTTAGAATCATTTAACTTTATGATTAAAATATTGTTGTAGATGGGAATAAAAACCGGTACAGTTTGTTGTGTTATTTTTTATTTTTTAATTTTTCCTTTTATTCTATAGCTGTTTTCGGTTGATTGATCCAAGTATGAAAAGAAAATCTATTTTCCTCTCGCAATGCCAGCATTTCTTAAAAACTATCGGATTTTAAGAAAAAGGGAATAGTGTCTTAAAAAAAATGATTAACAACATTGATTTGATAAACTAAAGTGGTCGGGATGACAAGATTTGAACTTGCGACCTCTCGGTCCCGAACCGAACGCGCTACCGAACTGCGCTACATCCCGATGTGAAACAAGAAATCTTTTATCTGATTTCAAGTCAACATTTTTGTGATAAAGAATAGTTATCTCACTAATAAAATATCGGTAAATATCTATTAGACAAGCTACTATTAAAAATTTTAGCAAAAAAAAGAGCAGATAAATCTGCTCTTTAATTTTATTCCACAAATTCTTATGGTACTAATAAATCTGGTATATTTCCCAAATCAACTGCATCTTCAGGAGTTGTTTGAATTCCAAATACAGCATCGTTAAAATCTTTATCTCCACCGGGAAGTCTGATATCTTCAAAAACTAATACGTTCATATTAATATTATCAGAATCATGGAAAATAACATTTTGTTGGAAAAATTGTGATTGATTTTCATTCCAATCAGGATTGGAATATTGGGTATAATAACCGTTTGTAACATGATTGTGTGACCAACCGTTTGAAATTAAGAAAAATCCAATTACAGTATTAACCGGAAACATTGTCCCACCATCAGAAGTTTTTAATTGAACAGTATCACCGGTTTCTAAATCTCCACCTGATCCAACGGCTGAACAATTTGGGAAAACTACTGTCATATTATTCAAATCATCAACAGAAGTTGGAGCGTTGTCGGCATCATAATAATAATATCCCAAAACATTTTTATAGCCTGCACCTTCAGAAATGAAAGATAATCTAACTTCAGAAGCAACAGTTAGTTTCAAAGTAGTGTCAAAGCCATTCAGGAATTCCGGATGAGTTTCCGGCAAACTCTGACGTTCAGGAACAGTAGCGTGAATTTTAGCTAAAAGTTCATCTGTAATTTCCATTTGATTTTCTTCCAAATACTCAGGATCACCTGTATCAGTCCAAGTACCTAATGTCAAATAGTTTGCATCTTCAGGACTATAAGGAACAACTTCCAAAATTTTAAATCCACCGAAACCGGTTGCTACGAAGATTACATTATTTTTACCTTCAACAAAGTTAGTTGAGGAATCAAAGTCCATAGAACCAATCAAATTATAATCAGCAGGATTAGATTGATCGAATTGAGCAACATAAACACCGGCAGCACCATTAGCAATAAGCATTAAATCATTATTTAAAGTTACACCGTTTGTTACATAATCCAAAGGATCAGTGGCTCCTGCAGGAACTATTGGAGCATCAATTTGAGTAACAACATTACCTGTATTAATATCAATAACTTTCATACCTTCAGTTCCGGTAGCAATAAAAGCGAAATTACCAAGAACATCCATTGATGATTTTGATTCAGGAATATTTGCTCCGCCAACTTCAATAGTATTTAATAAAGAACCGTCAGCTTTTGCATAAATTTGTAAACTAGCAGGAGTTCCTCTTAAAACGATAATTTTATCATCTGTTAAAACAACCGATCTTGCATCCTCAATACCGATATTGGAATTGATTGCCAGAGGGTCTTTTGTTAAAATGGAAAGTCCACCTAAGTTACCTGTACTAACATAAATATTATTATCATCAGTTGTTACATCGGTAGAAACATAGCCCGGTAAATCTTTTCTTTCGGAAACGTCTGTTAAAAGTCCGTTATCCAAAGCTAATCTTTCTAAAACAGCCGGAGTTTGGAAATTGTTCAAATCAACATCAGTTGCTTCTGCAAGATAAACATTGTCATTATCAAATGCTACAGAGCTAACATCTGTATCGTTGAAAAGTGCTTCAGATAAAATAACAGGATGACTGACATCTGAAATATCAAACACATCAACTCCGCCTTTATATTCAGAACCTTCCAAGTTATAAGTTACGAAAGCATAGTTGTCATAAATTTTTACGTGAGTTGCTCTTAAAATTGTTGAGCCGAGAGTTGGAGCTTCAACTTCTGCTCTTAACATTAGAACAAAATCACCGTCTTTTGATTTAAAGTTTGATTTTTTTTGACCATCAATTCCGTTAATCGAAACCAAAGTTCCGTCAGGAAATAATTTTACCCTTGATGACAAGTCCGCTGAATCGTTATTAATACTAATTCTCTTATTCGTTGTCGTATTTTTATCACAAGAGACCAATAACATCATTGTTGAAATTACCAACAACGCAATAATAATTTTTTTCATAATTCCTCCTTTTTTTTAAAAAATTATAATCACTTTTTAATTTAAATATATTGTCTTAATTTTGTCAAATTATTTTTCAACATTTCAAATATCTAATATTTTCTTATAGTATTTTATTGGCTGAGAGGGCAGGAATCGAACCTGCCGTAAACAGTTTTAGCTGCCTATTACCGGTTTTGAAGACCGGTTGAGACACCAGTCTCATCCCCTCGCAAGTAAGTTAAAACATTTTTTCATCATTGTTTTGTAAAGTTTTTTCTTACCTTGACCGATTTTAATTATTTTTTTTATTTAGCTCACGTTAATTTGAGAGGTAAATTTATGTCATATAAACATTTAATTTTAGGAACGGCAGGACATGTTGATCATGGAAAAACCAGCCTTATTGAAGCATTAACCGGTTTTAATTGCGACACCCATAAAGAAGAAAAAGAGCGAGGATTAACAATTAACCTCGGATTTACTCATCTCAATCTTCCAAGTGGTAATTCAGTTGGAATAATTGATGTTCCCGGGCACGCCGATTTTATTAAAAATATGATTTCAGGTGTTTCAGGCATAGATTTTGTTCTATTTGTAATTTCAGCTGATGAAGGTATTATGCCACAAACTATTGAACATTTCAAAATAATGAAATTGTTAAATATCAAACACGGTTTAATTGCTTTAACTAAAATTGATATGGTTGATAAAGATCTTCAAATGCTCGCTGAAGAAGAAATTAAGGAATTCACAAAAGGCGGTTTTCTTGAAAATTCTCCCATCATTCCGGTTTCCGCAAAAACTAAAGATGGCATTGATAAATTAATATTGGCAATTGACAAAATATTCCCAACAATTAAAAACAAGGATAGCAATGGAATTTTCAGAATGTATATTGATCGTGTTTTCATCAAAGAAGGTTCAGGAACAATCTTAACCGGCTCGGTATTATCAGGAAAAATCAATGATATGTCGGCACTATATTTACTACCCGGAACTGATAGTTACCGCATTAGAAAATTAGAAAAACACGACCAAAAAGTTGCTGAAATTTCTGCAGGTGATAGAGCTGCCATAAATTTAGTGGGGATCAAAAAAGATCAAATTAAAAAAGGAATGATGCTTTCTGATAAATACATTGAAACAACAAAACTAATAGATGTAAAATTAGAGATTTTTGCTGAAGATTTTTCCTTAAAATTATGGTCGCAAGTTATTTTCCTTTCCGGAACAATTCGTATCATTGCCAAAATACATCTTTTGGATAAAGATATCATAAAATCAAACGAAACAGGTTTAGCGCAAGTTTATCTATCCGAACCTGTCAATTTAATGATTAATGACAAATTTATCATCAGAAATTCTTCAAATGAAATAACGATCGGCGGTGGTCAAATAATTGACAATAATCCGCTTCATCACAGACGCAGAAGAAAAGATGACGTGGAATTATTATGCAAAGTTTCAACCGGTGGTCTTTCGGAAAAAATATCTTTAGAAGTCAGAAAACACAATTTCCCAATAAATTATAAAATGGTTGCCGAAAAACTTAATATCTCGGAAGAAGAAATTCTTAATGAAATTCTCTCGGGCAAAATTGATAATGTTTCCGTTTATTTAACTCAAGAACCGATTTTATTTTCAAAACAATTTGAAGGAAAAATAAAAAATAAAATTATTAACATAATTACGAAACATCACAAGTTAAAGCCATTATCTAAATTTGGAAAAAATTTCAATGAGCTATTAGGTTTATTTGGTAATCAGAAAGATGAAAACAGCAAAATCGCTCTAAAACAAATATTAGAAAACTACAAAAATGACGGAAAATTAATCCAAGTAGAAAATTCTTGGTGTTTATCTTCTCATAAAATAGTTCTCTCGGAAACCCAAAAAAAACAAATTGATTCTATAGAATCTAAATTACAAAAATCAAAATACTCAAGTTTGACTTTCAGCGAAATCCAATCCGAGTTAAAAATATCTCAGCAGGAATTAGAAAACCTACTATATTATTTAATCGAAAATGAAAAAATATTAAGAATCAAAGATGGGTTTTTCTCAAAAAATTTTATAGATGAATCAAAAAACAAATTGATACTTTATTTTGCAGAAAATCAACAAATAACAATCTCACAATTTAGAAATTTAATTAATTCAAACCGAAAAATAAGTCTCTCAATTTTAGAATATTTTGACGAAAAAAAATTAACCATCAGGAAAGGAGATTTCAGAATTTTGAAAAAAAAATCGAATAATAAATAAAAGATTAGACAAAAAGATATACATATTTTTTTTTGTTTAGGAAGTTGTTAATATGAAATTAGTTAGCAAAATAAAAGTAACATATTTAAGGAGTAAAAATGACAAAGGCTGAGTTAGTTAAAGTAATATCTCACGACACAGGTATCATCAGAAAAGATGCTGCTATTATTGTTGACACATTCTTAACTGCCATAAAAGACAGTTTATTAGAAGGTAATCATATCGAAATTAGGGGTTTTGGAACATTCAAGCTCAAAGTAAGAAATCCAAGAATCGGTAGAAATCCAAAAACTGATAAAGAAGTTCACGTACCTGAAAGAGTGGTACCTACTTTTAAATTCTCTCGAGCTTTTAAAAATGAAATCGCTGAAGTTGAAATAGATAAGGTTAAAAAATAAGGAGGAATAATGCCCTGCGGAAA
>Ga0256842_1003645_pt1 | contig 10140 bp, 8 predicted proteins | sample 4559240metaG_FD_185973 | JGI IMG/M metagenome (GOLD analysis project Ga0256842, IMG submission 185973) | Hydrothermal vent microbial communities from Guaymas Basin, Mexico - 4559-240 | ecosystem: Environmental > Aquatic > Marine > Hydrothermal vents | place: Mexico: Guaymas Basin | collected...
TCCTTTGCACAAACTAACATAAATTTTTTTGTATCTGTAACAATTGAAAAACGTGCAGGACCACAATCTATTAATCTGGACAAGGAAACTGCTTCTCGGATGTATGTCTCTATTTCTCCTGCAGTGAATAAAATTATCACAAGGGGTTTATTTTCCAGGAATATAACAAAATCAATGTTTCTTTCAAACTCTTTTTGATCTATTTTAAAAATTATTGGTACCTTTGATTTTATCTGTTCCATTGGATATGATTTATCTTCCACCAATGTTTTTACAATATCCTGTCTTATGTCTTCATAGGTAGTGGCATCTATTTCTTTTCCAGTAAGATAATCTTTTATTTTAAAACCAAGTTTTACCTCGTGCATAAATATTCCTTCCTTTGTTTTTTTCTTTGTTTTTCAATATACATGGCGTCATCAGCCTTTCTAAACAAATTATCTGAGTCTAATTTTTCTTGTGAACTTACAGCGAATCCTATGGATATACTTATCTGGAACTCTTTTTCTTTCTTTTTATTAAATTTAGTGATTGATTCATTAATCCTTGCAATGACTTTTTTTGCTGCTAACTCGCCACTCTGGGGTAGAATTATTCCAAATTCATCTCCCCCAAGCCTTGCTACAACATCAGATTTCCTGACGCTGGATTTCAAAATTTTGGCACACACCTTGATGTATTCATCTCCTACCTGATGGCCAAAGGTGTCATTTACATATTTTAATCCATCAAGATCAGCAATAATCAGGGCCACTGGAAGACATCTACTATTTTCTAGCCTTCTAAACTCTTCCTCAAAATAATAGCGATTGTAAAGTCCTGTAAGTGGATCGTGAAAACTTATAAATCTAAGTCTTTCTTCCAATTCTTTCCTCTCTGTAACATCTATTAAAGATACAAGAAAATGGTCATTTGGTAAAAAAGTTGCTATCGAAATCACATGTTTCTTATTATTATATTTATCTATAAAGGTAAACTCATATTGGGTAGGCACACTTGTTGGATCAACTCGTCTTTTTTGTTGATATTCCCGTATCCTGGGCAAGTCCTTTTTATCAACAAATTTAGTCCAGTCAAATTTTCCTATAAGCTCTTCTTTGCTGTAGCCAGAAAATTTTTCAAAGGCCTTATTGACATCAAGTATAGTATTTCCCTCAAATATTACCATGGGAGAGGCTGCCCCTTCAAATAATGTCCTGTAATATTTCTCTTGCTCCTCTAACTTCTGTTTTGCCAGACGCTCTTCGGTTATATCCCTAAGTATCCCTCTAAACCCTATTCTTTCACCTTTTTCATTGTACCTTAAATCAATAGAAGTTTCTACAAAGATTTCTTTTCCCTTAGCAGTTACGATCTGCCAGTCGAAAAAGGTTGCTGGTTTTTCTTCCCTGTAAACTTTATTTGTAATTTTAAATACCTTTTTTGCGTATTCTGGTTTAGTATATTCCCTATTGTTCATCCCGATTAGCTCTTTTTTTGGGTAACCAAGGATCTTTGCTAATGCGTCATTTGCATACAATAAATTTCCAGCCAGATCTACTTCAAAGTATCCAAGGTTTGATGTCTCTAAAACTCGACGTAAAGAATTTTCTCTTCGCTTAAGCTCCCTCTCTATTTTGTGTTTATCTGTAACATCCGACACCTGCCCCAAAATATATATATCCTTGCCAATATTTATCCTGGAAAGATAACCTTTTAGAAACTTTTCAACACCTTGCTTATCTATTATCTTGAATTCATAAAAAGGAAGCCTTTTAATATGGGTAAACTTATTAGTCACTTTAGCGACCAAAAAATGCCTGTATTCTGAATGTATCAATTCCGTAAATTTCATGTTTAAAAGTTCTTCTTTGCTATATCCAGATAATTCACAAAATTTTCTATTAACATAGATAATAAATGTCTCTTTACCCAGCACGTAGATCGCTAGTGGAGAACTTTCCGCAAATTCTTCAAAATCAACAAGTAGTTTGTTAGAACTCATTATGTTTCTCATTCAATTTTTTGGTTACTTTAAACTCTGATTTAGGATTTGTAATAATATTAATGAAAATATTTGATGTTCTCAAATTATATTTAAATCACATTTTTATTTACATGTCAAGATTTGCTGAGTAATTTCCAGCAATTCTCGGTGAGAAGTCATTTGATTTTAGGGCTTTATTTTGTTATAAAAAATACTTAATAGAATTTCTTTTTGTTTATTTTTTATCGTCTTTCCTTGTAAATCCTACGTTTACAAACTCACCGAGAATTGCTGGAGTAAATTTTATTTGCTTGACGAAATTATAAAGTTAGCATACTAAATTCTTTATAGTGTAAAGTTGTATTCGTAACACTTTTTTCTAAAAATTAGCTTTATCCAGCAACTAAATTTAAGAGAATTTTTAAAGGAAAAAATTGTGATATTTTTTTGAGGGCAAAAGCATATTAAAGGGCATATAAAATACTTCCAACAATCTTTTGGCCTAACGAATGTTGAACATCTTGGTTTAGAGGCATTGTGGATTATGTCAGGTCTAACATCTAAGGAATTAAAGAGAATATTAAGTATTGATAAGGCGACCATTTCAGGGATTGGAGAGAGGTTAAATAGGGGAGGGTAGATTGAAAAGAAAGAACAAAAAGGACAAAAAAATTATCAGATGCTTTCCCCAATAAAGATTTTGATTTTAAAAAGGATTTGATTGAAACTAGAAAACAGACAAATGAAGAGTTGTTAGCAAATTTTACCTTAGAAGAAAAATTTTTGTTTAAGAAACTTTTATTGGAAATATTGAAAAACGAGGAGGGGTAGCTCATGGAAGATGTTTACAAAAAATTGGCCCAGGTGTTGGATTCAATGCCTCAAAGATTTCCACCAACTCCAGATGGTCTGGAAATCAAGATCTTAAAAAAGATTTTTGAACCAGATGAGGCTGAACTTTTTTGTAAATTGAAATTAAAATTTGAGTCAGTGGACGATATCGCTAAAAGGACAGGAATGGACAAAGATTTTTTGGACAAGAAGCTGACAGAGATGTGGAAAAAAGGACAGATAATGGGACTGGATTTTGGAAAGACCAAGCTATTTAAAATGATGCCCTGGATGGTTGGGATATATGAATATCAGGTAAAGAGAATGGATGAAGAATTTGCAAAACTTTGTGAAAAATATTTATCTTATGTTGGGAAAGAGATATTGGGAAAGTCTCCAAGATATATGCAAGTCCTTCCAGTAGAAGAAACTTTAAAGATAGAACAAAAGGTTCTACCCTTTGAAAAGGTTTCAGAAATTATTGAAAAGGGAAAATCCTTTGGAGTGGCTCAATGTATATGTAGAAAGGAAAAGGCCCTCGCTGGAAAACCCTGTGATAAGCCCCAGGAAGTTTGCCTTGCAGTCGCAAAAATTCCTGGAGTTATTGAACAATTTGATCATTGGGGACGACCAATCACCAAGGAAGAAGCATATAACATTTTAAAAAGGGCAGAAGAGGCCGCTCTTGTACACTTAACTTTCAATACACAAGATGATACAAATTTTATTTGTAATTGTTGCGGATGTTGTTGTGCGGTTCTCACTGCAATAAATAAGATGGGAGTAAATGAAGCAGTAAATTCAAGATATAGGGCTAAAATCGATGTGGAGCAATGTAGCGGATGTGGAATATGCAAAGATGAAAGGTGTCAAGTTAATGCAATTGTTGAAAAAGATGGGGTATATTCAGTTTTAGAACAGAGATGTATTGGTTGCGGACTCTGTGTATCAACCTGTCCCTCTGATGCAATTGAACTTATCAAAAAAGAAGACAACTGGACCCTGCCACCAAAGGACGAAAATGAGTGGTTAGCTATGCGTGCAAAGGAAGTTGGTGTAGACCTGTCTAAATTTCTATAAAAGGAGGATTTATATATGCAAGATCCATTATTTCAACCTATTAAAATAGGCTCAATAGAGATAAAAAACAGGATTTATATGCCTGCTATGCATCTTAATATGGCAAAAAATTTCTTTGTCTCAAAAGAGATTAGAGCCTTTTATAGAGCAAGGGCCAAGGGTGGTGCTGGAATGATTTGTGTTGGTTGTGCCACTGTAGACGAAAAAGCCGGTAATCCATTTGGCATCGGAGCACACAAAGATATTTTTATTCCAGGACTTAAACAACTTGCAAATGATATAAAAGAATATGGAGCTACTGCATGTATTCAACTTAACCATGCTGGCAGATATAATCACTCCTTATTCTTAAATGGCGAACAGCCTGTTGGTCCTTCTCCTATACCTTGCAGACTTACCAGAGAGACACCCCGAGAACTCACTAAGGAAGAAATAAAAGAAATTATTGAAAACTTCGGAAAGGCAGCAAAAAGATGTAAACAAGCAGGATTTGACGCCGTGGAAATACTTGCTGGAACAGGCTATTTAATAAGTGCATTTTTATCCCCTTTAACCAACAAAAGGGAAGATGAATATGGTGGAAGCTTAGAAAATAGAATGCGTTTTGGAATTGAGGTGTTAAAATCTGTCAGGGAATCAGTAGGTGATGATTTCCCTGTAATGGTTAGAATAAATGGCAATGACCTAATGGAAGGTGGAATTGGTAGAGAAAATATGAAACTCTTTGCCAAAAGATTAGAACAAGAGGCCAGGGTGGATGCTTTTTGTGTTAATGTAGGTTGGCATGAGGCTAGGGTACCTCAACTTACCCCCTCAGTTCCTACTGCAGGATTTGCTTATCTTGCAAGGGAAATAAAAGAAACTGTTTCGGTTCCTGTTATTGCCTCCCACAGAATCCATGACTTAGACGTTGCCAGGGAACTCATAGTTGATCATATATGTGATATGGTGGCATTGGGTCGTCCTTTAATTGCTGATCCTGACCTACCCAATAAGGCCAAAGAAGGAAAAGAACATGAAATAATCCATTGTGTTAGCTGCGGCCAAGGATGTTTTGACCATATATTTCGCTTAAAATCTGTTGAATGTCTTGCAAATCCAATTGCTGGACATGAAGTAGAGTTTGAAAATATAAAAAAAACAAATCATCCTAAAAATGTCCTGGTAATCGGAGGTGGCCCAGGAGGGATATGGGCAGCCTTAGGTGCTTCTATAAAAGGTCACAAAGTAAAATTGTGGGAAAAAACAGATAGATTGGGTGGTCAATTGAATATTGCAGGACTTCCAAGAGGAAGAGAAGAATTTTTAATCCTTGCAGAACATCTTGAAAATATATTGTTAAATAGCGATGTGGAAGTGGAATTAGAAAAAGAGGCAACTTTGGAAGATATAAAGAGAGAAAATCCAGATTTTGTAATTGTTGCCACTGGAGCAAAACCTATTACTCCATCCATTGAAGGTGTTGATCAACCCCAGGTGCATCAGGCATGGGATGTTTTAGAAGGAAAAGTAAATGTTGGAAAGCGGGTAGTGATAATTGGAGGAGGAGCTGTTGGTGTTGAGACTGCTATTGATCTTGCTCAAAGGGGCACACTGGATGGCGAAGACCTAAAATTTTTACTGGTAAATCAAGTAGAACCCCCAGAACACCTACGGGAACTTTGTATCAAGGGCACAAAAGAGGTAACGCTGATTGAAATGTTAGACTCAATAGGTAAAGACATTGGAAAATCTACTCATTGGACAATGATGAGGGATATGAAAATTTTTGGGGTCAAACACTTTACAAGAACCAAGGCATTAAAAATAAGTGAAGAGGGTGTATATGTTGACATGAAAGGAGAAAAGAAACTCTTACCTGCAGATTCTGTTGTGCTTGCAGCTGGATCTGAATCAGTAAATTCTTTAGCAAAAGATCTTGAAGAGGCTAATATTCCCTACAAAGTAATTGGTGATGCAAATAAAGTTGCACTTGCAATTAATGCCACCCACGATGGCTTTAGAGCTGGAATATCTATTGAATAATAAAAGGGGGGTAATATCCCCCCCCAATAACTAGTGTCTGTTATAAAAATTATGTGTATTGCTTTAATTGCGTATAATTTTTTTAATGATTATCCCTTAATAATTCTGTCAAATAGGGATGAATATCACAATCGTCCAACTGAAAGGGCCCATTTCTGGAAGGATTATCCAGATATTCTTGCAGGAAAGGACCTGGAACAGGGAGGCACCTGGTTTGGAATTAACAAACAAAATGGCAAAATAGGACTTTTGACAAATTTTAGAGAACCTGGAGAAGATCGTAATAAACATTCTCGGGGAGCACTTGTAGTAAATTTTCTGATAAATAATTATTTACCTGAGCACTACCTATCTCTTCTAAAAAAATCCAAAAAAAATTACAATGGCTATAATCTTATCTTTGGTACAATGGAAAAGCTTTATTATTTCAATAATGTCAAATCAATATCTCTACACTTATCAAAGGGCGTTCATGTTCTAAGCAATGGCATTTTAAATGAGCCATGGCCAAAATGTGAAAGATTGAGAGAACTTTTTCTCCAACTTACGAGAGATTGTACTACTATTCCCTCAGTGGAAAAGTTATTTACCATATTAAGGGATGACACAACATTTCCAGATGAAAAGCTTCCTGATACTGGTGTTGGCATTAAACTTGAGAGATTTCTCAGTCCAATTTTTATAAAAGATCCAAAATATGGAACTAGGACATCAACCGTGCTTTTGATGAAAAAAAATAAATTTGTGAGATTTATTGAGAAGACCTATTTAAAAGGCTCTGATAAAATAAATGGATGTAGAGAATTTTCTTTTTATATTTGATTAAGAGAAGAAAATATTTAAAGTACGCACTTTTAAATTTTAAATGCCCGGGGCCAGAATCGAACTGGCACGGGGACAAGGCCCCAAGGGATTTTAAGTCCCTTGCGTCTACCAAATTCCGCCACCCGGGCGACCGCATTCAGTTCTATAGAAAATTTTAATAAAAGTCAATCTTCTTTTTTAAACTATCTTTTTTTTTATTATTGACTTTTTTTTATTATTTGATTTATGGTTATAGTAATTATTAAAAAAAGCCATGCTTAAAAAGGAGGGGGTGAAAGATGTTCAGAAAAAGAATTTTAATTCCATATAATTTTAAACCACGGGATGAAAAGTCTATCCATTATGCCATAAGGAGTTTTGCTGGTGACAAGTCTGTTTATATTTCTCTTCTTCATCTCCATGCGCCTATTTCAAAAATAGGTGCTTTTAGCTTGGGAAAGAATGAATTAATAAAAACTCTTGGCAAGAAAATAACGGATTTTAGACAAAAAGAAGATGAATTTTTTAAGTTAAAGGAATTATTTTTAGAAAATAATTTTACAGAAGAACAAGTTGATATCATTTTTCAGCCAAAACAAGAAAGTATAGCAAAAGACATTGTTAATCTAGTAAAAGACAAAAATTATTCCACTGTTATTTTAAATAGGGCTCCTGGAAAAAGAATTGTGACTTTTGGAGAAAGTGTCTCAATTAAACTAATATCTTCTTTAAAAGAAAAAGAAATAATTATTTTGACCTAAAAAAAGGAGGAAAAAGATGGAACAAAAAACTCTTATATCTATAGAAACCTTTAAAGTTATAACTCAGGCTATTGCTGAAATTCAAGATGTAGAGACAATGGCTACGTATATGTGTAGTTTACTGGCGTCAAGTTTACAAGTTAAAGGATGTTCTATATACATTTTAAATGAAGAAAATAATGAGCTTGAATTGTTGGCAAATTATGGTCTTAGTGCTAATTATTTAGTCAAAGGTCCTGTGGATCCAAAAAAGAGTCTTGAATATATTAAGATTAAAGAACCAATTGTTATTAAAGATGTTCAAAAGGATCATAGAGTGCAATATCCTAAACAGGCAGAACAAGAAGGAATAAAGAGTATAATAGGTATTCCCATAATATTCCAGGGAAGATCAATAGGGAGCTTAAGACTTTATATTGAACAACCATATGATATTACAAAACAAGAGCTAGAATTTCTTTTTATTTTGTGTGAATTAATAGGAATGGCTTTAAATTTTGCAAAGTTACATACAACCTTAAACACAATTAAGGAATTGGTAGAAGGAGTATAAAGCCATCATGAAACCTAACTATCTCCTATTAGAGGATAAAGTTTTTGAAGATAGAATTAAAAAAGGCTTTGAATATCTAAAATCTTGCGTCTTATGTCCTAGAAATTGTAATGTAGAAAGAGTGAAAGGGGAAAAGGGATTCTGCAAAACTGGCAGATATGCTTATGTTGCCTCTTATAATCTTCATTTTGGTGAAGAATCCCCATTGGTGGGAACAAATGGTTCAGGAACAATCTTTTTTGCTGGATGCAACTTGGGGTGTGTATTTTGTCAAAATTATGAAATAAGTCACTCTGTGAAAGATTCTTATGAAATATCTGAACAAGACTTGGCTAAAATTATGTTGGTGCTCCAAAAAAAAGGGGCACATAATATAAACTTAGTGTCTCCTTCTCATGTAGTCCCTCAAATAATAAAGGCTATAAAAATAGCCAGGGAGATCGGATTAAAAATTCCAATTGTTTATAATACGGGTTCCTACGACAAGGTAGAAATAATTGATCTCTTGGATGGTATTGTAGATATCTATATGCCTGATACAAAATTTTTTGATCCTCAAGTCAGCTTAAAATATTTAAAAGCAAAAGATTATCCAGAAATAGCTAAAAAGGCCATTAAAGCAATGCACAAACAAGTTGGAGATTTAATATTAGATAAAAATAATATTGCAATTAAAGGATTAATTGTAAGACATCTCCTTATGCCCAATAACCTTGCTGGGACTGAAAAATGGCTTGAATTTATAGCAAAAGAGATCTCAAAAAAGACTTATTTGAATATCATGGATCAATATAGGCCATGTGGGGAGGCACACAAATTCCCTGAACTCTGTTCTACTATCTCATACAAGGAATACAAACATGCTTTAGACTTAGCAAAAGAATTTGGTTTAACCAACCTGGATAAGAGAGACTTTTCCCGACTGATATTCCTATTAAATCGATAGTAAAATCTCTTGTTTTTTGGGAGCAGGATACGCCATTTTATGGCTTTGTTAAGAATGATTTAAAAAAGTCCAGAGAACTTAAGAGGTCCTTAAAATTGAACACCTCTAAAATATAGGTTATTTGAGAGGTGCGAGAAGATATCTGTGTTAATATCTCTTGTAAGAGAGAAATACCTTTTTTATCAAGAAGCGCTAAGGACTTATGAATCCCATTTTTAGGAGTATACAAGTGCAACATTTTTATTTTTTGAAAAATCTTATCAAGATTTAATATATCAAACTGATTGTACTCAAGTAAATGACCTATATCCAGACACACATTTAGAGGGGTATTTTGGACAATATCCCAGATAGTTACTAAATTGTTTTCTTTGATATTTTCAATGAGAAATTTATTTATAGGTAATTCCCTTTTTGGGGCTTGTTCTACAAATTCAATAAAAGTTTGTTTTGACTGTGGGGGATGGAGCACATATGACGTTGGATTTAAAAATAATGTCTTATCTATTAGTCTTGAAATATCTTCCAAGACAAAAGATATTCCTTTTTGCCAATCAAGATCTAGAGGAAGATGTATGTTGTATGTTAAATTAAAATCTTTAAGTTCATAAGGTAAATCCTTAACAGTGTAATTTAAACAGGATTTTGTTTCAAACATTACAATAGAGACTTCATCAACTAGATGTTCTAATTTTTTGCAGTTTTCAAAGATTGGTGCAGGGAATATAAATGAAGTTGTTCCTATTTTAAATTTTTCCATAATTTCTCTTATTTTCTATATTCTGTTCCTATTGCATTTACCCCTTTTAGAGCATTTATTATATTGTACTCAAAAGAATATGGAGGCGGTTAAAAGATCGGGAAAAAAAATTATATTTAGGCTACAATATACAATACAGAAAAATAATAACATCTTACTCAGAGGTAAAGAACTCACTCTCTCCCCACGTCAGCATTTTTAAGATCAACAAAAAAGAAAAGGAGGTGTCAAGAATGCGTTGCACGTGCAACACAAAGGCTTGTTCCTCTACACTCTTTTGATGTGTGTTACAGTGTCATCTATTTTTTAGGGGCTTTTGTAAATTAAAACCAGTTTTTTATATATCGGAGAAAAAGAATTTAGAAAAAAGCCTATCCTAAGGGCAGGATAGGCTTTTATTCTTAGTATTTATTT
>Ga0256842_1003646_pt1 | contig 10138 bp, 6 predicted proteins | sample 4559240metaG_FD_185973 | JGI IMG/M metagenome (GOLD analysis project Ga0256842, IMG submission 185973) | Hydrothermal vent microbial communities from Guaymas Basin, Mexico - 4559-240 | ecosystem: Environmental > Aquatic > Marine > Hydrothermal vents | place: Mexico: Guaymas Basin | collected...
ATTTGTATATCTAATTGTACAAGGTTTTTCAATATATTTCATATTAAGTTCTTTAATTAAATCAATAATTTCAGAAGCATGAGCCATTCTATTTTCACGAAGAATAAAATTTGGATTAGATATATTTATAGCCCTAAATCCATTATGGGAATCTGTTAGCCATATTCCAGTAGAAAAAAATGTAAAAACTCTCGATAATTTCAAAAAATATTTTTTTAAAACTCCTATATTTTCAGCCTTTCCTAAAAATCTTGAACCTAAAACTATATCATATCCAGATTTTAAAGTTTGAATAAACTCTTTTATATCATCAGCATTATGTTGCCCATCTCCATCAAAAGTTATAATATATTTTATATTTTTTCTCATAGCAAATTCTATTGCTGTTTGAATAGCAGCTCCTTGCCCTAAATTTACAATATGTTTAATAAGCCAAACCCCTTTTATTTTCGCTTGATTATAAGAATTATCAGTTGAGCCATCATCTACAATAATTATTTCAAAATCTGGATACTTTGCTTGTAATTCTAAAACAACTTCTTTAATTGTTAATTCCTCATTATACATAGGAATTATTATCGCTGTATCACTCATAAGTTACCTTTTTTATTTTAATATCTATTCTATTGGATACATCTAAAAATCCATTTACTACTGACTTATCAAAAAATTTATTAGATACCTTTTTTATCTCTTCTACTGCTTCTTCGTGAGTTTTACCTTTTCTATAAGGTCTATCACTTGTAATACCTGCATAAAATTCCCCAAGTGCAACAATATTTGCTTTTATAGGGATTTTAATTCCACTTATTCCAAATGGATAACCAAGCCCATCAACTCTTTCGTGATGATATTTTATAATGTCAGAAATATTATAAATATGATTGATAGGTTCTACCATAATACTACCAATTAAAGGGTGTTTTTTGATTAAATCTAACTCTTTTTTTTCTACTTTATCTTTATCTATAATATTTAATAAATCCCCAACCATTCCAATATCGTGAAGTAAAGCACCCAAAGAAACTTCTTCTATCTCCTCTTGTGATAAAAATAAAGATTTTGCTACTTCAACTGATACAACTTGAACTATTTTTGAATGATTTTTATAAAAAGGGTTATTTAATTCTATCGCTTCATTAGTTAATTCTAATAATTTTAAATAGTTTTTTACCATTTCACTATTTTCATCTATATTCATCATATAACTACCAGATAAATCTACAAAAGCACCTATTTGATTGATTTTATCAAAGTCTAATTCTTTATCATCATAAAATTCCAATTTATACGGAGTATTTCTAATATAGAATGTTTTTTGTAAAGGAGTTGGTTTTTTTATATTTTCAAAAATCAATTTACCATCTTTTGTAAGAAGTTTTACCCCACTCGCATTTGTTGCTTGTGCTATCAATAAAACTAAAAATTTAAAAAACTCTTTTTTATCCATATGTAATTTTATCAATGATAAACTTGTTTGATGTGATACATTATCACTATTATTTTCGTTGTTTTTGTAAGTCAAACTTTTTTCATAATAAGTAAGTAACATATTTAAATGTCCCTTATACTTATCAACATCTATTTTAACTCTATCAATAAATAAAATTAAAAAATTACCATCTCCATTATAATAATAACTAACAAAATAGCCTCCAAATTTATCAATTTCTTTAAGTTCTCTTTTACTTATTCTCAAAGGGATACCAACCGATTTACCAACTTTTGATTCCAGTAAAATATAAGTATCTCCTCGTAACTGATAAAAAGCTGTAAATTTTGAAATATTTAAATTTTCTAATAAAAATTTTTCCTCTTTATTTATATCTTTTATATTACTAATTTCATCAAAAAATTTATCAAATTTTACAAACTCAGCCTTTTTATTGATATATTTTCTTAAAAAATAAATCATCACTAAAAATAATAAAATAGCTATAAAGAAAAAAAACCACCAAAAACTAGCTAAAAATTGATTTATATAAGTTAAATTATTTTCTATAATATTTGGTAATTGATAATTAAAAAAATACCTACTTGCTTCAAAATTCATTTTTTTCCTTTTTCCTTTTGTTTTTCTTTTTCTGTTAAATAATTAACATATTCTTGATTATCAATTTCATAAATTGTTACTAATTTTGAACGATAAGCAATTTTTATATTATTATGATGCATCGAATAAGTTGATATCCAAGCTTTTAAATTACTTTGTATTCTACTTCTCCATCTGTAATACCATTCATTAAGGCCTTTATACGGGTGTGTAAAATCTTCAACTGCTATAAAAACTTTTTGACTTCCTATTTTTAAATATTTATCTAATGGTGAATATTTTAGTAAAAATTCATCTACATTGATATGATACCCTTTATTTCTTACTTTTGTATAATCTTGAACATAAGATATAAAACTCCAACTATATCTTAAATTAGTTTGATTTATTTTTACAATAAATTCTGGAATTGCTGTCCATTCAGTTTTATTTATAAGAACTTGAATTTCTTTACTATTTATCCATTTCGGAACTGCTAATATAGAAAAAATCAATAAAAAATATAATAAAGATAGAATTACAATTTTTGGTAAAATTTTACAAATATAATAAAAAGTAATACTTACTAATAAAGTAATAGCAAGAAAGAAATATTCACTAAGTCTTAAAAAACTTGCAACATTTGGAAATCCAAAAGTTGGTCCAAAATAGATTATAAATACCCCTAAAATAATCATTAAAAATGATAGATTTACAAATTTTTCTTTTCTGAATAAAAATAGAATAAAATTAAAAATAAATAAAACTATTAAAAAATAATGAAATTTATTTATAGCCATAAAAGATGTATCAAAAATTCCCATTTCAACAACACTTTTTGCATATTGTTTTGTATTTAAAAGTTTATCTAAAAATGGTGCTGCTGCTCCAAAATCTTTTGGTATTCCATATTTTGCCATAGAAAACATCCATATATTTCCGACAATAGTAGCAAACAAAACTGCTAATAACCCTTTTTTAAAAGTTGATTTATCTATTTTTAAAAATAAAAACCCATTTAAAGTTATTAAAATAGAAATCACTAATAAAGGAATTGCTCCTCCTCCGTGAAATGTAAATACTAAAAGTAAAGTTAAAGTATATAAAATTAGATATTTATTAGTTTTATATTGTAATAATTTAATTAAAAAATAAGCATTTAACAAAACAAACACCGAAGCATGCTCATAAGCCATTCCACTCGCATATCTATAATAAGCTTCAAGAGGAAAATAGATTAAATTTTGTAACTGCTCTTTTGTTGGAACATAATAGGAAAAAATTCCGAAATAATCAATTAAAGGATGGTTTGTTTGAACAATTCCCCCTAATATATCCAAAGCCAAAGGGGACATTAAAATAATTCCGTGAAACATAACTCCAAAAATAGCTACAAAATTTGATTTAGTAAAATCTCTTAAAACATAAAATATAGCTAAATATAAAGCCAAAAATAATAAAGTGGGATATATAGAAAATAATATAATTACATCTATATTTGTAAAAGTATGTATAAAAAAAATTAAAATAGAAATTCCATACATATCAGCACCAGCTTGAATTTTTTCATATAAAATATTTCTGTGTAAATGATTTACCCAATCTACAAATTGACCAGTATCTGCAATAGAATAACTAACAGATTCTAATCCTCTTGTCATAGTTTCAATAAAAATATATGAAATAACACCAAAATAAAAAATAAAGCTTAATACATTATAAAAAGTTATTTTTTTTTGAAAATTTAATATTTTATCTTTACCATTCTTTACTAACTTCTGATAAAATAGTTGAGGATTATCTAAAATATCTAATGTCTTTATCATAAATGATATTTTTACATCTTTTAAAATTTTAAATGGGTCTTTTTTTTCGTAATATTTTATAAAAAAGAATTTTGTAGCAACTAATAAAATTAAAAACATAGGGATAGAAAATATTTTCAAATAAATAAATAATGTTATAAAAATTTCTACATAACTAACCATATAAATCATATTGATAACAATAATTTCTATTTGAAAACTTGTTTTTGGTTGAGGAAATATTTTTCTTGGTATATAATAAAATAAGATATATGTAACTAAAAGCAGTTTGATAAGAGCGAAACTATTTTGAAAAAAAATTTCATTTATAATAGTTTCATCTATAAAATATATGGGATTCATTTAATTATCTTAAAATCAACCCTTCTATTTTTCGCCCTTCCTGTCGAAGTTTTATTTGAAGCTATTGGATTTGATTCTCCATCCCCTCTAACAGAAATTCTATTTTCTGATATACCATTAAACATAAGTTCTTTTTTTACTGAATTTGCCCTTTGTAAAGATAATTTTTTGTTATAAGCAGCTGAACCTATACTATCTGTGTTTCCAATTACTGAAATTTTTACTTTTGGATATTTTTTTAAATATCTAATAATAGGTTTTAATAATTTTTTACTATCTTCTGTTAATTGATAAGAGTTATATTTAAAATGTAAATTATTTAATCTAACAACTTCATTATTATTAAATTTTTTCTCTATCTCATTTTGCATATATTGTTTATTTAAAAGATAAAATAATAATTTCCATCTTAAAAGTTCTCCATCAAATCTTTTATCAAAATATTCAAAATCTCTTAAAAATACAACTCCACCTTTTCCATACTGAATAAATGAAACTAACGGATTACCTTTTGAATCTTCTAATAAATATTTTGCTTTTGGTAACATATATATCGTTAAGTAATTACTATTTTTAATTTTTAATTTTTTTATATCTTGAAAATAGGGATATTTTGATACCACATTAAAATCAACTTCTGTTGGTTTATAATTTACAAAATCTATCTTTTTAGTTTTATATACATAAGTATGAATTTGTCTAACTAAAAAATGAAGATTTTTAGTTTTATTTATAAGTTTGGCATTTATAGCTTTTTCATCTATTTCCCCATTTCTTTTAAAAGTATCATATCTCGTAGAATATACTCCACTCTCTATCCATAAAATACCCCCTTGTGAAACCCACCATTTCAAAATATCTTGCTCTTTTAATGATAAATTATAAGTGTATCCTATATCTTTAAATAAATCATTAGATACTCTTTTAAAATCTTCAACCCACATAGGTAAAACATATATAAAATCATATAAAAAAGGATTTGTTCTTAATTTCCAAAAATCAACTTTATCAAGTGATGAATATTTATATCTATAATCTATTTTATCATAAAATTGATATGAAAATTTACCATTAAAATCCATAATTAGGTTATAACTTACAAATGGAAAATTTTTTAAAAGTTTTTTACCATTGTGAATATTTGGCATTATATTATCTACATTTATATCATAAATTTGAACTTGTTCTGGTGTTGTAATTTGTTTATCTAAATTACTATCACCTCCACAACCAATAAAAAAAATTATTACAACTATATTCAATATATATTTCATTTCAAAACTCCTATTCTTTGAGTAGTATTATATCAGAACTTATATTGCCGAATAATAATAGAATTCTAATCTATTAAACATTCTTAAAGCATATTTAAAAGAAAACCACCAAAACACTATACTTCCTATCAATAATCCAATAACGGCATATTCTAAATCTATACTTCTACTTAAAATTATACCTAATATTAGATTTATCATCACAGCCATTGTAATCGCTTTTACAGCAAACACTTGTCTTGAAAAAGAAAATATAAATAAAATATTTATTAAAGCATGAACTAAAAAAACATATCCTATTGAAGCATACCAATAAATATAAGGGGTATAAGATTCAAAAAAGTTTTTTAAAAATTTAATATGATAATTATAATACAATTCTTTCATAGTCCAATAAACAATCAAAACTATAAAAATAGAAAAAAACAGATAAAATATATTAAATTTATAATAAAATCCTTTTTTCAAAGTTTCATTAAATTTTTTATAATCATAATAAGCAAATTTCGTAATATTTTCATTTATTCTATATATAAATTCATAAATACTTACCTCAGCCATACCCATTAGCAAAATTAAAGCTATTAAAGCCCAATCCACCCCTATTTCATAAGGAATATCAAACCATATAAAATAAGGTTTCCCATCTATATTTGTGCTCCAAGCGATTAGTCTATCCATTATTAAAAATCCGAAATAGAAAAATCCATAAAGATAAAAAGGAATTAAAGTAAAAAACATTATAGACCACCTTGGAACAGTTTCCCCTTCTCCTATTGAAATTCTTTCTAATTTATAAAGTCTATAAAAAGTGTAAATAGTTAGCAAAATATTTAACAATACAAGTGCGAAAAATTGAGCTTCTGGTAATTCTATCCCTTTTAGAGTATGGAAAAAATATACAAAAATTATCCCTATTATAAAAATCCACATAATTGTATAATATTCTTCAAACATCTGAAAAACAGATATATTTAAAAATAAAATAGTAAGCAAAAAATAAAACATAATCAAAATATAAAAATAATAGGATGGTAATATTTGAAAAAACATATTAAATAAAATCATCACTACCCCCACTACAACCATAATTACCAAAGCAATTTTAATCAAGGATTTTGTTACCATAGAAGCTAAAATATATTGTTTTTGTTTTAGATAAAATAGCCCTTTTCTACCAATTGCTTGTGCTGCTCCACCACTTACTAATAAAGCTAAAAATGTCCCCATTGCAATAACTGTTGCTTTTTCTCTATCCATTTCCATACCTGACCAAATAGCATATCCAACTACCAAAGTAAAAAAAATCTGAACAAGCATAGGCATAGCAAAAGCTAACCCTTTAAAATAATTTCTAAAAATTCTAATTCCAAATTTTGGTGGTTTTTCAAAAACAGCCATTGGATGAGATTTATAATTTGCTTCATTTTTATATTTTTCTAAATATTGTGCCATTTCAAAAATATCTTTAAATCCATACTCATTTTGAGCATCAATATCTCTAATTCCATAAATTTCTAATAAAGCACTTATTTCCCAAAAATCAAGAGGTTTACTTTTTGATTTTGTTATTTCAAAATATAAAGATTTTAACTTATTATCATCCATTTAAAAACTCCTGATACAAACTTCTATATAAATTTTCATAATTTTCTATCATATCTTCAATAGTAAATCCTAATAAAACTTTTTCTCTTGCTTCTATTCCCATCTGTTTTGCTATTTTTGGATTTTGTAAAATATAACATACATTTTTGCTAAATCCCTCATAATCCTTTGGTTTAACTACAAATCCATATCCCTCTAATACCTCTTTTGTCCCACCTACATCACTCGAAACTACCACCTTTTCACAAGCCATAGCTTCTAATACAACAAAAGGAAAAGCCTCTGAAATACTTGTTAGCATTACAACATCTGCTTCATTATAGGCATTTTGTGGTAAAGAAGTTTTACCTTCAAAAATAAAGTTTTTTTCAATATTTAACTCTTTTACTAAACTTTTACACTTTTGATAATATTTTTCATCAACCACCGGACCATAAAGTTTAAATATAACTTCTGGCATCTCTTTTAGCACTAATGAAGCAGTTTTTATATAAGTTTCAATATCTTTTAATGGGTCAATTCTCGCTACCATTACAACTGTTTTTTGTTCATTTTTTATATTTAAATTTTTATATCTATTTATATCAATTCCATTATAAATAGTTTTAATTTTACTTTCTTTCGCACCTAATTTTATCTCCCACCTTTGATTATAATCACATACAGGAGATATAACATCCGCAAAATGATAATTTAATTTTGAAATTGTAGTAATTAAGCCCATTAAAAACTCTTTTGTTCTATATGGAACTTGATTTCTTGATGAAAACAGATATTGTTCTCTTACATAAATTCCGTGTTCTGTAAGTAAAAATTTACTTTTAAATTTCTTTTTAGCAATTATACAAGGTAATCCACAAAAAGCTGCTGCTGATGAATGGTAAATAGGTGCTTCTGGAATAGTTGGTAAAAGTGTAATAAAAAATCTAAAAATATATCTAAGTCCCTCTATCATATCAAAAACACTAGGAATATCCTCTTGTTGATTTTTAAAATGATTTATATAAAACTCTTCATAAATATACCAAATTTCCTCTTTTCTAAATGTTTCATAATAATCATATTCTTGAAAATATTCATAAAATTGATACAAATACTCACCTAATTCATCTAAATCCTCTTTTTCTCTATAAATATGTTGTAATAATGATGTTAAAATGGGTCGTAGTTTATTTATACTTTGAGTATCTTCTGTTTTTAGTTTTGCTTTATATATTTTTGAAAATTGAACTTTTTTAATATATTCAACAGGTTCTTCTGTTCCCCATAAAGGAATTCCTATCAATTCAACTACATTTTGTGGAATATCAAATTTAAGGGTATTATAAGGGTTCATCTGTATAGGCATCAATATAAAATCCATATTTCTTAACTCATGCACTAATAAATCTGCCCAAGTGCTAACTCCTCCTGTAACATATGGATAAGTTCCCTCTCCTGTCCATACAACTTTTATTCTACTCAACTATTTTTGTCCCTAATAAAATATTTAATAAAACAACATTTATCACTTTTTTTTGTTTTAAATTTTGTAAATTTTTTAGATTTGTTAAGTATTGGTTTAAAACTATTGAGTATTTATCATAAGGAATTATTCCTACTAATAGTTGTTTTTTATAAATATTTAGTTTTTCTTGTGATAATTCAAATTGAGTTTTAGCTATTTCTATTTGTGATTTTAAAGATTTAATAGAATGAAACATATTTGTCGCTTTAATTAAATTTGTTTTTTGTTTTTCAATCAAAGCATTTTGTTGTAATAAAATATCATATTTTGCTTTTTGAGTTTTTAGAGTAATATCATTTCTATTATACAAAGGGATTAACAATGTTAAACCTACTTCCCAATTTTGACTATTTAAATTAGATTTATAACTAAAAGTTTTATCTATACTTGAGGCATAACCTATATAAGAATAATAAGAAAGTTGTGGAAAAAATCTTGTTTTAGCTGATAATAACTCTAATTTTTTTATTTTTAATAAATTTGAAGAAGCGGCAATATCGGCATTATTCACTATTATCTTTTTTTGAACTTCATAAATAGATGATATATTTAAATTCACATCAACTGGTTGAAGAATAAAAGGTTTTTTAGAATGTGAATTTATACTTTGTCTTAAAATATAGTCATTTTTAAGATATATCTCTTGTGCTAAAATTATAGAGTTTTTTAATTTTAATAAATCACTTTTTGCCACAATAAAATCTAATTTTGATAATTTCCCTTTTTCAACCCCTTTTTTTACATTATCAAAAACTATTTGTTGAGATTTTAACATTTTTTTAAGTATCTTTAAGTTTTGTTTAGCAAAATATAGATTCATATAAGTTGATATTCCAGCTATAATAATCGCATTTTTTTTATTTATTTTATTTATATTTGCTAATCTTTGATATAAAACATTATATTTAGATGTCAAAAAATATTCTCTATCAAAAAGCAACTTATCGATATGAAAAGCAACCCCTTTTTCACTATATACCACACTATTTGTTACATCATCAGATATTTTTTTACCAGTTCTTAAATATCCATCAATATATACATTAAAATTATATTTATCTCTATTTATAGAATTAGCTAAATAATCACTCTTTTCTTTATAATCCAAATTATTTTTACTTTCTAAATAAAGAGTTTTTAAATAATTATCTAAACTTAATACATCATATTTTTCTTGATTTGTATTTTTAAATTTATAAGGGATTTCATAATCTTGTAATATCTTAGGTTCATTTAACTCCGGTTTAGCGATCAAATTTGAAATAAGTAATAAGAATAGTAAATATTTGGACATTTTTTTCCTTTGGATTTTTTTATGAAATTATACTTAAATTTTGGTTATAACAAAGAAAGATTATTTGAAATGATATATGTTATAATTAAGCAAAAAAGAGTATGAATGAAACTAAAAATTACAGGAATAGTCCAAGGGGTAGGATTTCGTCCAGCAGTCTATAAAGTTGCTAAAAGTTTAGGAGCAAAGGGGTATGTGTTAAATGATGGAAGTGGTGTTGAAATAGTAGTAGATAAAGAGGAATTTTTAGATGTT
>Ga0256842_1003647_pt1 | contig 10138 bp, 14 predicted proteins | sample 4559240metaG_FD_185973 | JGI IMG/M metagenome (GOLD analysis project Ga0256842, IMG submission 185973) | Hydrothermal vent microbial communities from Guaymas Basin, Mexico - 4559-240 | ecosystem: Environmental > Aquatic > Marine > Hydrothermal vents | place: Mexico: Guaymas Basin | collected...
TGACCCGCAGGTTGTCAAGATAGCAGACGTCATTTCGGATAGAATCAAAAGAATCATTGAAGCAAGGTAAAATTCCCTATAATTTTGAACATCAATTACCTGTGGAGATAGAATGAAAAACCTTTCAGAATTGCGCGAAGAGATAGACAGAATAGATAGAGAGCTGTTAGTGCTTTTGAATAGAAGGGCAAAGTTAGCCCAGGAAGTTGGTGAAATTAAAAAGAAAAAGGGGCTTCCCTTTTACGTTCCCGGTAGAGAAGCAAAAATTCTTTCTCGTTTGGAAGAACTCAATCAAGGACCTTTACCTCCCGAAAGCGTAAGAGCTATTTTCAGAGAGATAATTTCCGCCTGTAGAGCTTTAGAAGAACCAACCAAAGTGGCATTTTTAGGACCTCAGGCAACTTTTACCCACTTAGCAGCATTACGCCATTTTGGAACTTCTTCAGACTTGAGACCGAAAGATTCCATAGATGAAGTTTTTGACGAAGTTAACAAGGAAAGAGTTGATTACGGCGTTGTCCCGATAGAGAACTCTATAGAAGGAATAGTAAACTACACGATAGATATGTTTTTAGACACAGACCTAAAAATAAGCGGCGAGATTTTCGTTTCTGTTAATTTACACCTTATGAGTAGAGAATCTGAGCTGTCTAAAATAAAGAGAGTTCTTTCTCACCGCCATGCCATTGCCCAAGCAAGAAAGTGGTTGTCCGAAAATCTACCCAACGTAGAAATAGAAGAAGTTTCAAGCACGGCAAAAGCTGCAGAAATAGCAAGCAAGGAGGAAGGAACTGCAGCAATAGCAAGCGAAGCAGCTGCACTTCTCTATGACCTTAACATCCTTGCCAAAAATATTCAGGAACTTTCAAAAAACTACACCAGGTTTTTAGTTATAGGAAAAAACGATTCGGAATTCCCGTCGGGAAGAGACAAAACTTCGGTTATGTTCAGCACGAAGCACGTTGCCGGTGCTTTGTTTAAAGCCTTACAGCCGTTTGCCGTGTATGACGTTAACTTGTCAAAAATAGAATCTCGCCCTACAAAGAAAAAACCTTGGGAATACGTATTCTTCGTTGACATAGAAGGTCATAGAAAAGAAGATAGAGTAGCTAAGGCTCTTGAAGAACTTAAAGAACACTGTAGCTTTTTCAAAATTTTAGGTTCTTACCCTGCGGGATTTAAGGAGTAGTAGCGGAGGAAAAGTTGAGAGAAGCTGTTGTTGAAAGGTCAACCAAGGAAACTTCCGTAAAGGTATTGATAAATTTAGATGGAAATGGTGCTTACAAGATAAAGACGGATATTCCGTTTTTAACGCACATGCTTGAACTGTTTTCAAAGCATTCCTTCTTTAATTTAGAAGTAGAAGCTACGGGAGATGTGGACGTTGACCACCATCATTTAATAGAGGACGTCGGTATCGTTTTGGGAGAAGCTTTTAAAAAAGCATTAGGCGATAAAAAGGGAATAAACCGCTACGGTTTTTTTACCCTACCCATGGATGAAACCCTGATTTCTTCTGCCGTTGACCTTTCCGGAAGACCATACTTTGTTTATAGAGGTTTCCCTCAAAATGCCACCCTCAACGGAATAGAATTTGACCTTTTTAGAGAATTCTGGAAATCCTTCTCTTTTTCCTGCATGTGCAACCTACATATTAGCTGTCATTATGGATTAAACCTTCACCACATAGCTGAAGGAACCTTTAAATGTGTTGCAAGAGCTTTAAAAATGGCTGTTGAAATAAACAGTAGAGAAACAGGAATTCCTTCAACGAAAGGAGAACTATGAATGTAGTGGTTAAAAAGTTGCAATACTTAAAAGCTTTACTGAAAGAATCTTTTGGTGTGAAAAACATTTACCTTTTTGGTTCTTACGCAAGGGGAGAAGCAGACGAAAAAAGTGATATAGATATAATGGTTGAATTTGAAGAAGGAAAAGAAACCTTTAGAAATTATATGGCTCTAAAGGAATTTTTAGAAAAAGAACTCCGTAAACCTGTTGATTTAGTAGTTAAAGATGCCCTCAAAACTCATTTAAGGAAAGCAATAGAAAAAGAGGTTATTAGTGTCTAAAAGAAGCTTGAGGATATATCTGCTGGATATAATGGAAGAAATAGAGCGTATAGAAAAATTTTTTTCTTCTATAAAATCGGAGGAAGATTTAAAAACCAACGACGTTGTATTCTATGCAACGTTAAAAGCTCTTGAGAACATAGGAGAAGCAATAAAACATATACCCAATGAGATAAGGGAAATGTATCCTGAGATACCTTGGAAGCAAATAGTTGCCCTTAGAAACATATTGGTTCATGAATACTTTGGGATTTCTTACTCTATCATTTATGACATTGCAATCAATGAATTGCCCTTACTTAAGAACGCAATAATCCAAATACAGGAGGAAGTCAATGAACGTTAAACGCTCAAAAGAACTTTTTGAAGAAGCAAAGAAATACATACCGGGTGGAGTTAACAGTCCTGTAAGGGCGTTTAAATCCGTAGGTGATACCCCCAGATTTATAGCGAAAGCAAAAGGTTCCCACATCTGGGATGTTGACGGTAACGAATACGTAGATTACGTCTGCTCTTGGGGTCCAATGATTTTAGGTCACGCACACCCTTCTGTAGTTGAAGGCATAAAAGAGCAGGCTGAAAAAGGAACAAGCTACGGCGCCCCTACAGAATTAGAAGTTAAATTAGCAAAAATGATTGTTGAAATGGTCCCTTCCGTTGAAAAGGTAAGAATGGTCAACTCGGGAACGGAAGCAACAATGTCCGCTATCAGGTTAGCAAGAGGATATACAGGAAGAAACAAAGTCATAAAGTTTGAAGGTGGTTACCACGGTCACGTAGATGCACTTTTAGTTAAAGCAGGTTCTGGTCTTACAACTTTTGGCGTTCCTACAAGTCCTGGTATTCCGGAGGATTTTGCAAAACACACGATTACTGTTCCGTTTAACGATATTGATGCTTTGAAAAAAGTTATAGATGAAGTGGGTGATGATGTTGCAGCCGTTATTATGGAACCTGTAATGGCAAATGCGGGGCTTATAATTCCTGAGGATGGTTACCTTGAAAAGGTCAGAGAGTTAACTGCAGAAAAGGGCATAGTCCTCATATTTGATGAAGTAATAACCGGGTTCAGGCTTTCCCCTGGTGGTGCGCAGCAGTATTTCAACGTGACTCCAGACCTTTCCTGCTTTGGAAAAATTATCGGTGGCGGACTGCCGGTAGGAGCTTTTGGAGGGAAGAAGGAAATAATGGATTACCTCGCACCGGAAGGACCAGTTTATCAAGCAGGAACTTTGTCGGGTAACCCTCTTGCCATGATTGCAGGTATTAAAACGCTTGAGGAGTTGCAAAAACCTGGTGTATATGAAAGCCTTAGAGAAAAAACAAAAAAGCTGTCTGAAGGTTTAAAGGAAGCTGCAAAGAAAGCAGGCATTTACGACAAACTCTGCTTCAAGCAGATAGAAAGTATTTCTATCGTTTACTTTACAAGTAAGGATGTTAAGAACTATCAGGATGCCTTAACTTCAAATACTGAAGCTTATGCTGTCTTTTTCAGAAAGATGTTGGAGCAGGGTGTTTACCTTGCACCTTCTCAGTTTGAAGTTGCGTTCATGTCAACGGCTCATACGGATGAAGATATAGAGAAGACTATTAAAGCTGCTGAAATAGCGTTTAAAGAAGCTGCTGCTTTGCTTTAAGAAGGAAACTGACTATTGCTGTAATGGTAACGCGGAAAGAGAGACATGGGTAAGCTTAAAGATTACATAGAAAAAACTTCCTATATGATGGTGGGGGTTCAGTTTGCCCTCTCCATCGTTATCGGTTTGGCTATTGGTTATTACTTGGATAAGTGGTTGAAATCTTTTCCTTTGATGACAATATTTTGGCTGCTTATGGGGTTTGCTGCAGGATTGAAAAACCTCTACAGGGAACTTAAAAAGGTTGCGAAGTGAGAGAAATAAATTTGACCTATTTTGAGCGTTTTATAAGGAAGTTAATTTTAGTAGAAACTTTCTTAATTTTGCTCTCTTTACTTTTATTTTTTGTGCTGAAGCGTGATAAATACTTCATCTACTCTTATATTTTGGGAATTTTTGTAACTGCTGTTGATTACTATCTTTTGGTAAAACACTCTAAATCTACAGCTTATCGTATTTTGGAAGAGCCTTATTTCAAAACCGGTTTTGTTTGGCGGTTCTTGATATTAACTGGCTTACTTTTGATAAGCGTTTTTTTATTTACTCACATAAACTTCTTTGCTATAATTCTCGCGGTCGTTACAGCAACGGTTGGGCTTTTGATTACAACTTTAAAATACGGTAGGGAGAGAGGAGAATGGAAGGAAGCATAATAAAAATAGTGGGTGTGCCTGACTTTGTAACTATGACCTGGCTTATGATGGCTGTAGTGTTGGTTTTTGCTTACATATTGGGTAAGAATTTGCGTAAGTTTCCCGACAAAGTTCAGTATCCTTTTGAAGCTTTAACTTCGTTCATAGTTTACACTCTTGAAGATGCTATGGGAAGTTACGGTAGAAAATTCTTCCCTCTTATATCTGGACTTGCTATGTTCATCCTTATCGGTAACTTGATGGGACTTATACCTGGTTTTGTTCAACCTACTGCAAATCTTAATACAACTTTAGCTTTGGCTCTTATATCTTTTTTGGTTTATAACTATGAGGGTATTAAAAAGCACGGCTTGGTGAATTATTTAAAGCACTTTGCAGGACCTATTCCTCTTATGGCGCCGTTAATGTTTCCAATAGAGGTTATTTCTCACCTTTCAAGGATTCTTTCTCTTTCTTTCCGTTTGTTTGGAAATATGTATGGTGATGAAATGGTAGTTCTCGTTTTAATGATTCTCGTTCCGTTTCTTATTCCTGTTGCAGGAGAATTTATTGTATTTGCCAACAGTATTTTGCAAGCCTTTATTTTCTGCATTTTGACTGTAGTTTATATCTCTTCAGCCATAGAAGATTTTGAAGAACACTAAACGGAGGTTAAACATGAAAAAGTTACTCTACGCTATCTTTCTCCTTGTTGTAGGAGCAATGCCTGCTTTTGCCGGTGAAGGTGCTGCTAACGGCTCACTGGTAGCTGCTCTTTCCGCATTGGGTGCAGGTCTTGCTATAGGTCTTGCAGCTGCTGGTGCCGGTGCTGGTCAAGGACAAGCTGTAAGGGGAACTCAAGAAGCTATGGCGAGAAACCCACAAATGGCTGGTAAATTGACAACTACAATGTTTATTGGTCTGGCTATTATCGAAGCTCTTGCTATTTACGGTCTTGTTATTGCACTTATCCTTCTTTACGCTAACCCACTTGTTTAATTCTTGGGAGCAAAATTTGACGGGCAGGTTTGAAGCCTGCCCGTTTTTTTATTTAGTCTCTGTGCCAGAAAACCCTTGCTAATTTTTCTCCTTCATTGTATTTAATTTCGAATGTTCCCTTAAATGCTTTATTAACTGCTTCTCCTATGTGTCTTGCAAGATGTTCACTGGTGGTTGCTATTTCGGTCATTCCGTCTTTTTCCTCTATCCATAAAACTCTTTGAAGTGGTCTTAGGGACATTACTTCATCAACAACGTTTTTTATTCTGTTAAGGATTTCTTCTTTATGTTCTTCAAAGAATTTTCCTGAAAGATATACAAAGCCTCCCGGATATTTGTCCCTTTTACGCCTGCACGCAGGGCATAAAGCTTTGTTAACTTCGTTAGAAAGCGGTTCCTTTAGTTGTTCGGGCCACTGCCACCTGCCGTCTTTGAAAACTGCTCCGCATTCTTCGCAAACTGTTGGTTCTGGATACTTTTTCTTTTCGTAGTATGGGTTATCGCTTTCCCAGACGTATTCTTTTCTGTTTGCGGGGATGTATCCTCCCATCTTTTCCTCCCTGTTTTGGTCTCTACTTTTAATTTAGGTCTTTTCTTAATGATTTTCAGAAAATGCACTCAAAGAGTGTTTGCTTTTTCAGTAAGTATTCACATCCTCTTTTTCTGCTTTTTATCAGTTCTGGAGGGTCAGAAAGGGTAGGGTCTCTGTATGGAATGGATTTTTTCTTTTTTATTTCTTTTTCTGTTTCAAAGGCTGGAGAGGCGATGGTGGAAGGCGTTTTTCTGCCTAAAACGATGCCGTTTTTCACGCCGAATCCTGCCATAATCAACGCTTTCCTGACAGCAGAAGAAGTAGAGTATGTGACGAATATACCGTCTTCTTTGCATATTTCTCTTTCCAAAAGGAACACTTCGTAGGTCCAGAGTTCTGGATTTACCTTAGGGGAAAAGGGGTCGTGGAATATGGCATCTGCAAAACCGAGGTATTGCCTATAAAAGTGTTTTAAAAATTTTCTTGCTTCACCTATAAAGATTTTTGCTGAAATTTGAGGGGTGAAGCAGTTTAGAGTTGGAAAATCCCCCTCCACCCTTCTATTTTTCAAAATTTCCTTCAAAAACCACTTCCACTTCTCAAAGCGGTGCCAGGGGATTTTTAGAGAACTCTCTATAACCTTTACATCTCTTTCAATTCCGACTATTCTTACTTTAGCTTGAGGGTTTTCCTTAAAAACCGTATCTAAAAAAGCAACGGTGTTGTAGCCTAAACCGAAACAGAAATCAAAAAGGTTAAAACGCCCCCTTTCTCTTACTTTTTCTGAAACCTTGGCGGGAACGCAAAACTTTTCTACAGCTTCCCTGAAAGCTCCTGCAGTAACGGAGTGGTAAGGCTCTTTAAACTTCTCAGAGAAAAACGTTAAAGAACCATCCTCTGTTTTTACAATTTTTACAGTCAATCTCCAACCCTATCGGCAAGAGTCTGAAAAAGCTTTTCAAAAGCTCCCAAATAAAGCCCTTTTATCCTTTCAAAAATTTCCCTGGAAGTTTCAAAACTATAAAGATGAGAAGAAGTATTTCTGTCCGACAACATTTGAAGCCAGAGTTTTTCGTCCTCTATAAAACCAGCAGCGTAAGCCTCTTTTAAACAGCCCTTTGGCAACCTGCATTCTATCCCTTCATCTTCTAAAAACGCTTTCAGCGCTTTCCATGCCTGCTCAAAGGTGAATTCAAAGCGTTGAATGGTTCCATCTATTTCGAGTTCCGTTTCAGCGTTTTCAACTGCTTCTTTCAACCTCTCAAGCGCATCAGAAAAATTCTTAAGTTTCTTTTCTCTCCTCATAAAGAACTATCCCTTCTTTCTCTATCTCTTCCCTCAAATAATCAGGAACCTTACTCAAATCAACGACGTCAAACTTTAATAACGTATCAACCTCTTCATCTAAAACTTCTTTAATCAAGGTAGCACTTTTAACGCATTCCACAGCTAAGTCTATATCTGAAACGGGAGAAAAATCCCCCCTCGCCCGCGACCCGAAAAGAACAATCCTCTTCGGCTTATCGTGTTTCAAAATAACTTTAACAATCTGCTCTACCAATTCTTTTTTCAAGCCAGTTCTTTCTAACCCGTTCACTTCTTTTTATTTCCCTTTTTATAGAGGGCAAGTTCGAAAACGGGTTCAACCCTATCAACGAAAACTAACTTGATTTTCTTTTTAGCTTCCTCTGGTAGTTCTTCCATAACTTCAGCTTTGTTCTTTTCCGGAAGAACAACGGTTTTTGCCCCGTAGCGTAGTGCTGCTAATATCTTTTCTTTCAATCCGCCAACGGGTAACACCTTACCGCCTAAAGTAATTTCCCCGGTCATAGCCACTTCTTTTTTAACTTTCCTACCGGTAAGAGCAGAAAGCATGGCTGTTGCGATGGTAATCCCGGCAGAAGGACCGTCTTTCGGTATTGCACCGGCAGGGACGTGAACGTGAATGTCTATTTTTGAAAAGTCCTTCTTTATTCCGTATTTAGAAGCGTTTGCCTTAATAAAGCCCAACGCAGCTTGTGCTGATTCTTTCATAACATCGCCTAAACGTCCTGTTAGAATTAACTTTCCGGTTCCTTTCGTAACAACAACTTCTATGAACAAGACATCACCGCCAACAGGCGTCCATGCAAGTCCCGTAGCAACGCCGACTTCATCTTCACCTAACTCAAGTTCGGGGATGAACTTCGGTGCACCTAAAACTTTTTCTACCAATTTTTTGGTTACTTTATACTTTTTCTCCTTCCCTTCGCTTATCCACAGCGCTACCTTCCTGCAGATAGCAGCTATCTTTCTGTCTAAGTTTCTAACGCCTGCTTCGCGGGTGTAGTGCCTGATAATGTGAAGAATTCCGGATTCTGTAAACTCTATATCCTTTTCCGTTAAAGCGTGGTTTTTCATCTGCTTTGGAACTATGTAACGTAGAGCTATTTGAAGTTTCTCCTGTTCTGTGTAACCGGGAATGTTAAGAACTTCCAGTCTATCAAATAAAGGTTCGGGTATGGTGTGGGGCGTATTGGCAGTTGCGATAAACAAAACTTCTGAAAGGTCAAAAGGATGGTTAATGTAGTTGTCCACGAACTCTTTGTTTTGTTCAGGGTCAAGAACTTCAAGGAGTGCCGCAGCGGGGTCTCCCCTAAAATCGGAAGCCATCTTGTCTATTTCATCAAGGAGTATTACAGGGTTTTTCGTTCCCGCCTTTCTTAAAGCTTGGATAATCTTTCCCGGCATGGCGCCAACGTAAGTTCTTCTGTGACCTCTTACTTCGGCTTCATCTCTCACGCCGCCCAAGGAAATCCTTACAAATTTCCTGCCTAAAGCTCTTGCAATGGAGCGTGCAAGGGAAGTCTTACCGACTCCCGGAGGTCCTACAAAACAAATCGTAGGTTGCTTAACCTCGCGGGATTTCTTTTTTCTTTTCTTTATGAGAGATTTAACGGCAAGATATTCAAGAATCCTATCTTTTAGCTTTTCAAGGTCGTAGTGGTCTTCGTCTAATATCTTTTTAGCTCTTTCTATGTCTAACTTATCTTTCGTTCTCCTGCTCCACGGAAGCTCTATCATCCACTCAATCCAGGTTCTTAAAACGGCAGCTTCTGCAGACTCGGGGTGCATCTTCTCAAGTCGTGAAAGTTCTTTTAAAACAGATTCTTCAACCTCTTTCGGCATCTTCGCTTTTTTGATTTTCTCTTTATATTCTTCAATCTCCTTGCTCTTTTCCTCCTCTTCTCCCAACTCTTTCCTGATAGCCCTGAGCTGCTGACGTAAGAAATATTCCCGCTGCTCCTTTTCCATGGATTCGCGGGCTTTTGTTCTTATAAGTTCTTGAATCTCAAGAACCTTTATCTCATGCTCTAACTTCTCGCTTATCTTTTTGAGCCTGTCGATAGGGTCGACGGTCGATAGGAGGTCTATCGCTTCTTCTGTAGAGAGGTCAAGCTGTCCGGCTATAAGGTCTGCAAGCCTGCCGGGGTCCTCTATGGAACGTAAGATGGCTACCATATCGGGAGGAATTTGTTTACCTAAAGCAACTACTCTTTCTATTTGGTCTTTGACTAACTTGACTAAAGCTTCCTCTTCTAATGTTTGAGGGGTATATTCACCTTCTAAAATGTGCTCTACTACTGCTCTAAAATGGTCATCTTCTGTTTTTAACTCTTTCAGTTTTGCCCTTCCTAAGCCTTGGACTAAAATCTTTACCCTGCCGTCGCCCATTTTCATTGCTTTCAAAATAACGGCAACGGTTCCGAAGTCGTAGAGGTCTTCCCTCTTGGGTTCTTCAATTTCTTTGTCCTTCTGGGTTACTAAAAAGATTAGCTTGTGCTCTCTTAAGGCTTCTTCTATCGCATTGAGAGAAAACGGTCTTCCAACGAAAAGAGGTGCAATCATCATCGGGAAAACAACGACATCCCTTAAAGGAAGAACAGGAAGTTCCTCAGGAAACTTCATTTCTCCCATTGGTTTATTTTGAACTATTTCTCCCATCGTTTTTACTCCTGTTCTTTTAGTTTTCTTTTTAGCAGTTCAAGGAAAGATTCTTTCAGGTCTTCCCTTTCAAGTGCAAAATCAACTGTAGCTTCTAAAAATCCAAGTTTATTACCTGTATCGTATCTTCTGCCCTCCATTACTTTGGCGTATATTGCTTCCCTTTCTCCTAAGATATTTATACCATCTGTAAGCTGAATCTCTCCGCCTCTACCTTTAGGGGTTTTTCTTAGAGCTTCGAATATACCCGGCGTAAGTATGTATCTTCCGGTAATGGCAAAG
>Ga0256842_1003648_pt1 | contig 10135 bp, 3 predicted proteins | sample 4559240metaG_FD_185973 | JGI IMG/M metagenome (GOLD analysis project Ga0256842, IMG submission 185973) | Hydrothermal vent microbial communities from Guaymas Basin, Mexico - 4559-240 | ecosystem: Environmental > Aquatic > Marine > Hydrothermal vents | place: Mexico: Guaymas Basin | collected...
AACACCAAGCCCCATGGACTGAGGCAAAATCACCGCACTACCAGCAATAGCACCTAACATATCTGAAAAAATTGTTTTTGTATCTACTTTCATGGGTTAATTATACTACTTTTGGCTTAATTAAAAAATGTAGGACAAGGTGAAATCTCATGGGATGATTCATAAAGATTAAGAGTATGTAAATCTAAGTTTTGATAGCATGTTTTGATGATAATAAGGTAAATAGATGAAATATATAGATATAAACAAAGCCCTCTTTAGTCAACTAAAAAGCGATTACCAAACTCATAAAGAGGGTAAGCACTACCAATCCCAATTGCAGTCAGGTTTTGATTATATGGAGGCTATGATAAAACTTTTTGCTTCTGTAAATATATCTGTGATTAAAAATATAAATAATGAAATTTATAAAACAATTTTTATAAAAAATTTTAAACTTACTCCGTCTTTGGGTGATTTTAAATCTTTAGTAACAATACCATTTTCAAAAAGTATCAAAACTAAACTACAAAACAAAGATGAACTTTATAATTTTTTAGATAGTCTGTTCATACAAACAAAACATGTCACTCTACCAACTTTAGATGCTTTATTATTAAATACTAATGAAACTAAAAGTATAAAAACACCTTTGATTTTAATGGATGGTTATATTGTAGGTTTTAGAAACAAACTAAAAGGTCATGGTGCTTCTTTTAGAACTAATGATGAGGGGCAAAGAGATTTAGTTTTAAATACATTAGAAAATATCATAATATATTTTGAAGATATTTATGACAAAATTGCAAACAATTTAGAATTTTATTTTAATAAAAACTCAACAATTACAATAATATATAATGAGATAGAATGTGAGTTGTTGCCTATCATCTCATATATAGAGTGTGATAAATTTTCATGTAGTAAAAAGCATAGAACAAAACTGTTTTTTTATAATGATGGCAAAGATACAAAATCTCACTATATAGACTATAGTTACAATCATTTTCATCAAATCACTCAAAGAAATGAGATACATGAAAGCTTAAAAAAACTTCAAGAAGAGATAGTACTTTGCACTTCAGATATGCAAAGACAAACCTTGTTGCTCTCAAACTTTGTCGGTAGAGTTGAGGAATTAAGAGTGATGCGGGAACATATTTTAAAAGCTATAAAAAATAATCAAACATCTTTTACATCTATAATAGGAACACCAGGTATAGGTAAATCTGCACTCATTACACAGCTTCAAAAGGCACTAAAAGAGGATATAGATACAAAAAATCAACTAAACTCCTACATATTTTATGTTCAAAAAGACACAATGGGTGTTAATACAGAAGAAGATAAATATTTTTACAATAGATTAGGTGCTTATTTTGACAAATACAATGTCAGTATAAAACAAAATTTAAATGAAATTTTTAACTTGAGAGATAATTTAGAAAAACTTTTTGAAGCTTACGAAAAAAATCCAAAGACAAAACCTCTCTTGCTTATTATAGATGGACTTGATGAGTTTGCAAAACCAAGTGATATACTTAGAAGTATACCCTTAACTGCTTGTAATAAAATCCATATTATTTACTCTTCAAGACCATATAAAAAGATAAAAGATACCATTACCGCTATATCAAAAGAAAACATTTTAAAAAATAATTACTCCATAGAACTTGGAAAACTATTGGATGGGGAGGTAGAAGAGTTACTCTCAAGAGTTATATCAAAAGATATACAAAGAGAATCTCAAGACTATAAAGAGATAGTAAATATAATCATAAAACAATCAGAATCTCTACCATTATACATCCATTATATAACACAGGAGTTAAAAGAAGAAAATATAAAGAACAATGAAAATATAATAGAAAACATAAAGAAATGGGCAAGAAAGTTACCTCCAAAATTAGAAAGTTTTTATACGGATATGTTTAAAAACATCTCTTTACTCTCTCGAAATATCCTACAAATACTTTTTTTCTCAAAATCATGGGTATCTAAAGATGATTTCTATACTATTCTTAGAAGTATTAAGAAAGATGAATTTAGAGACATAGATGAAACTGACTTTATAGAAAAATATTTTAATGATATAGAGGTTTTTTTAAACATAGATTCACAAGAAAGATATGGATTTTATCACTTGTCAGTAAAAGAGCATCTTTTTGAGTACTTTAAAGATCAAAATCAGGCTTTTAGTTTTAACAAGCAGAGATTAAAAGAAGTTTTTATAGAAAGTATAATAGAACATTATGATGAATATATAAATGGTATGTTTTATCTCAAAAAAGGTTCTGATATATATAGACTTTTGGAAGATTTAACAGAAAAAATAAACTATAAAGACACCCCAGACTACTATATAAACAACTATTTCCATCTACTAAATACTCTTATATGGTCAAATATCTACATAGACCAATTAGACCATGAAGATATGAGAAATACGAGGTATGAAAAACTAGTGGAAACGAAAGAGTTGACAATAAAAAATAAAGAAGATATACAAAACTTTCATACTCTTTTAAAAAATAAAAAAGATAAGCAGCTTTTTGAAATAAGATACGGTTACGAATTTGCTTTTATAGCTGAAGATTATTCTCAAGTTTTAGTTTATAAAGATATGTATGAAAATCTAGTACAAGATTTATTTTTAGATATTGTGCTAAATATAGATAAAGTAGAGTATATTGAAAAGTTTATACAGCATAAAGATGATTGGCTTTATGCACTGAGTGATGGTGTAAAGAATGCTTTTATCAAAGTTATTGCTCAACAAGAGAGTTTTGATAATAGATTTACTGATGTTTTGGAGTTTTTGGATGATGAGCATAAGTCTTTATTAATATACAAAATAAATAATATTGAAAAAGCTCAAAAAATAGCAAACACTATTTGTAATATTAACTTGAGATTTAAAGCTTTAGTTTCAATAATTTCAAAAATATATGATATAGAAAAAGCTTTAGAAATAACTACATCTGATATAAATAATGATTTTTATCTATCAAAAGCTTTAATCTCTATAATCTCAAAAGTAAACAATATAACACTACTTGAAAAAATTTTAAATTTATTAAATAATATAGAAGATGATGAATATAAATCAGATGTTTTAGCTTATATGGCTTCTAAAACAGATAATATAGTATTACAAGATAAAATTTTAAACCTATTAGATGATATAGAAGAAGATGAATTTAAATCAAAAGCTTTGGCTTTTATAGTTACAAAAACAGAAAATACAACATTATTAGAAAAAATCTTAAATATATTAAGCGATATAGAAGAGAATGAATATAAATCAGAGGCTTTGGTTTCTATAGTTTTCAAAATAGATGATAGAGAAAAAGCTTTAAGTATAATATATAATATTAATGAAGATGAATATATACTGAAAGCTTTAAATGCTATAATTTCAAGAGATGATATAGAAATTGCCTTAAATACTACAGATAATATTCCTAGTGATTGGGGTAAATTTATTTTTCAAATTTGTATGTCTTCAAGGCAAGATACCAGAACATTATTGGAAAACCTTTTATGTGTAGTCTCTAAAATATATGATTATCAATATAAATCAGAAGCATTAAGTTTTGTTATTTCACGGATAAATAATATAGAATTAGCTTTAAAATTAACATATGAACTAAATTATTATTTGTATGATAGTGAAATTTATAATAGATTAACAAGTTTAGAAGTTATAGTTTCTAAACTTGCAAAAATTAATAATGTAGAAAAAATATTAAAGATAGTTAATGATAATATTATTGATAATTTAGATAAATCTAATTTGTTAGCTTCTATTGCATTAGAAATAGATAATACAGAAAAAGCTTTGAAAATAATTGACAGTATTATTGATACTAAAATAAAAGAAAACACTTTGGACTTTAAGATAAATGAAGTGACAAGAGTATCTAATATTACAAATAATATTGCAGTTAGTAAATGCAAGTTAAAAACTTCACCATTAATAGATTTTAATAGTATAAATGCAAATGATATAGCTAAATCTTTAAAAGTAGTAAATGACAATCAATTTGATCTTAATAAATCCAAGATACTAGCATCAATAGTTTCAAAAACAAATAATATGGAAAAGTCTCTGAAAATAATTTCTTACATAGATGATTGTAAATATAAATCAGAGGCTTTATCTTTAATAGCATTGAAAATAAATAATGTAAAGCAAGCCTTAAAAATAGCAAATGATATTCCTGACAATTTTATTAAATCACAAACTTTAAATTTAATAAAAACAAGAATAAATGATAAAGGTGATGTATTTAATCTAAAGAATAGTATATCTATTGATGAAGCCAACCTAAAGTTTTTTATTTTGTCTGCAATAAATCATAAAGATATGTTAAAAAAAATTATAGAAATTACAAATAATTTTGATAATCGTAACAAAATAAAATTACTTATATCTATTATATCTACTATAAACGATAAAAATATATTAGAAATGATTTTAGAAACAGTGGATACTATTTATGATAATTGGGCTATTACAGAAGTATTAAATTTATTAGATAATAAAATTTATAATAAAGATAAATTATTAAATATCGCAAATAGTATTTCTGATATTGAATACAAATCAAAAGCATTGTCATGCATAGATTCAAAAGTCATTTTTGTAGATTTTGATCTTTTTCATATAAATGAAGATATATTGGAATTTATTGCATTTATATCTTCAAAAACAAAAAATAATGACATATTGGAAAAGTCTTTAAGTATCGCAAATAGTATCTCTGATGACTCTTTAATATTTCCAAATAGGTCTAGTGCCTTATCTTTAATAGCTTTACAAATGAGTAATGTAAAAATAGCTTTAGAAATAGCAAATAGTATTACTGATAATTTTATCAAATCAAAAACTTTGACTTTAATAATTTCTAATATGGATGATGTAAAAGAAGCCTTAGAAAATATAAAATATATTTCTTATACTAAATATAAATCAGAATCTTTATCATTTATAGCTTCTAAAACAAGTGATGAAGAAATATTAACAAAAATAATTTTAATGTATCCAACTCAAATAGAAAGAGAAAAGAAAATATATGCTTTAAAAGATAAATTACTAAAGCTTCAAAATATTCAGTGTAGGCAATTTTTAAACAGTAATATAAAAATAATAGAAACAATGGAAATAATTACAGAACTTTCAAGTAATGCAATTCTAAAATACTATAACATCGTATTTGATGATAACCCTATTGAACTATACATTACTAAACTAAAAAAATTAAACAATAGTGACAAAAACAAAAAAGAAAAAAGTGCTGAATTTAAAAGTATCAAACAAGAGATACTTGCAGATGAAATACTACTACAAGAGTTTATATTTCTTTATGGTGAAGAGTTGGATATAGAAGATGAAGATGATTTTGAGGATGAATTTACCATAAGAGATATAAATAAATTATGAATAGAGTTATAGTATATGGTGATTTACATGGTTGCTTGGAAGAGTTTAAACTCCTACGAGAAAAACTAGATTTAAAAGAAGGTGATAAAGAGATAGTGATAGGAGATATACTTGACCGTGGTTTGTACTCAAATAAACTTTTGAGATATATAAGAAAACACCGTATAGCTTCCGTACTTGGAAATCATGAGTATAAATATATAAGATACAAAAAATATGAATATTTATTTGAGCAAATAGGTAAAAAAAATCCAATCAGTCTAACAAACGAACAAAAAAAAATCTATGCTGAGTTATCAGATAATGATTTTACATATCTAAACTCTTTGCCATTTTTTATCAAAATTGATAATCTTACCTTACTTCATGCAGGTATTACAAACCAAATAAACTTGCAAAATACTAAAAAAAGAGAGATTGAAAAAATCTTATGGATAAGAACTTTGGATCAAAATCAAAAAATCCTCTCATTAAACGATACAAATAAAACAGCAAAACTATGGAGTGAGTTTTACAATGGAAATCAGGGTACAGTTGTTTATGGGCATAATGTATTTGATGAAGTAAAAATCAATGATTACTCATTTGGTATAGATACAGGGTGTGTCTATGGTCATAAATTGACAGCTTTACTGATAAATGATACTAAAAATCCCAAACAGACTTATGCCATTATCCAACAAAAAGCATTAAAAACCTATGCTGTTAAAATGCTTGGTAAGTCTGTATGATAGCTAAAATAATACCTACAACACCAATGATGAAATTTCTAATTTTATCTGTTTGAGCTTTTTTATCTTCAATGATATTTTCAAGTTCATTTTTTAATTCTTCTGATACAGTTTTTATCTCTTGGAGCATATCTTTTATCTCAAATTTTTTTCTATAAAATTTATATAGATTATTTCTTATAGAGTTGTTTGATATTTTGGTAAAGTCACCATTTGCTATAAAATGTAATATTTCAGATTTTATAAATCTGATATTTTTCAAGTCTTTATTTTTATCTTCTTGTAAGAATGCTTTTATGATAAGTTGTTCTATTTTTGTTGCTTGAAACAAAGTTATGAGATATGTTAAAAAATGGTTGTTTTGATACTTGTTAAAAAATTCATTATCTATAAAATTATTGTTACAACTCTTTTGTTTTATACCTATATGCACTACAACATTTTCATTTGCTATTGTATATATATTTGGTACTTGTTGTACAAAAGCAATATAGGACTGAGTTATACTTATTTCATCCAATGAGTTTCTATACTGTAGTAATGGTTCTATAAAGTTTTGAATCTGTTTGTCTTGTTCTGTAGCATTTGCAACAATAAGACTATAAGTATATAGATTTGATCTGCAAAATATATTATTAGTTTCTGCTACATAGTTGGAAATTATGCTGTTTATAAATTCAAAATAGTACTTAAAATCTTTTTCACAAGATATTCTAATATTTTGTTTTGAGCGTTTTTCAATAGTTGATAGTTTTTGATGATAATACAAGAACTCTTTATTTGAGATATTTTGAGGTATAGCATATTCAATGGTTAAAATAGCTATAGATTTTTCAAAAAAATACAGTTTTATATTGTTAATATCTATTTTTTGTGTTATTTTGTTGTCTTTTACAAAGTCTATGCTTCTTGTAAAATTACTGTTACATATCATAGGAAAAGTTATAGTCAGAGGATTATCATCTTGTAGATGATATTTTCCAAAAAAGTTTTTTGTATATGGTAAAAAATCTTTTAACATCTCATTTTTTAGTTTGATGATATTTTTTGTATCTAACTGTTGTACTTTGCTTTTATCATATACAAAAGGGTATGATACTATAATTTTTGATTGTAAAATCTTAGTTAAATCTATGTTTTTTAGGCTCATCTCTTATCCATTAAAAATTTAGAACTTTACTAGAAGTTCAACTCCCCCTCAAAAACAACCTCTTTTTCAAGAAGTAGTTGGGTGAGTTTTTCGATTTTATCCCAGTGGGTATCGATTAGTTTTTCAGCACTTTCCTTTGCCTCTTGTAGCCATTTATGCAATGTTTTATCAATTTTTTCACTATAGTAATTTTTATTGATTTTTAACATCTCTTCTAGATTTATATATCCTAACTCATCATCCATACCATATTTTGTAATAGCTATGTAAGCATAGTGTGTTGCTTGTTTTAAGTCACTAGAAGCACCTGTGTCTATCCCATCATTTTTACCATATTTTTTTATCTGAGAGAGTCTTCCTGCAAAGGCTATAATGATTTTATTTTTTATATCTTTTATAGTCAAGTTTGAGATGTTGTCTTCGTTATTATAAGACACAAAACCAAGAGTGTCCTCTCTTGGAACAACTGTTACTTGTTCTATCTTTATATGTGGCATTAAAATTTTATGTAAAATTGCATGACCAGCTTCATGTATGGCTGTTTCCTCTAAAACAGATTCTAAGTTTTTATGTTGTATTTTTGCACCATATTTTATGATATTTATTTGTTCTATCAAAATATCTTGTGTAATAGTTGTAAGATTTTTTCTGATACAATATATGGAAGCCTCTTTGCCTATAAGTTCTAACTGAGCGCCCGTCATCCCTGTAGTATACATAAGCAACATATTCATATCAAATTCACCATTTATAGGTTTTGTATCTAAAATATTTTGTAAAAAGTACTTTCTTGCTTCCTTATCTAATGAATTTATCTGTATATGAAGTTCTATTCTTCCAGGTCTTAATATAGCATCATCTATTTTATTTTTGTAGTTTGTAGCTGCTATGACAAAAACTGACTCATCTGTATTTGATGAAAAACCATCAAGTTCTGATATAAATTGATTTATAAATATCTCTCTGTTTGAATTATCATCCCTACTACCTATTGCATCTATTTCATCTATAAATACGATTGAGGGAGCATATTCTTTTGCTTTTTTAAATATAGATTCTATCTTTTCAAGATCTAATAAATCACTACCTGTAACAGCAATAAAAGGTAGATTGGCTTCATGTGCAAATGCCTTTGCTAAAAGAGTTTTACCTGTACCTGAAGGACCATACAGAAGCATACCTCTAGGAGAGTCAATCTTAAAATCTTTTAAGTATTTTGGATGTTTTAAAAATTTAATAGTTTCTTCTAGTCTGGTTTTTGCCATCTTGTGTCCAGCAATGTCTTTAAATGATATATCTGGTATATCAAAAACTAATCCATCTTCTGCAAAATCCTTGATTTTTGCAATCCTTAGCAATGAACAATCTTTTATATAGTAAGTAACTATTCCATCTTCATAAGAAAACTTCTCTTCTATATCTAGCGTTAAATTTTTTCTAAATAATTCATTCACCAACTTATTGTTTTGTATATGAATATCTATGTATTCACTTAAGTATTCTTTGACATTGTCAGATATTGAGATTTCTACCTTTGAGAACTCTGGCATATTTTCCCCAAATGTCATAAAAAAATCTGTTATCTTATCAAAAAAGTTAATACCTATTTTACTCTTTACTCTTCTCGCATTTAACTCTGGAGCTAAAAGTAATATTTGTGTTTTTAAAAATATTTTATAGTCTGATTGTATATCAAAAGAAAGGTTAAATTTTCTACAAAATGCTTTTTTATATTCCATAAAAGCATTATCTGCAATAGCTTCAAAAGCTTGATATGTTAAGTTGTCAAAAAGAACTATGTGTGCCTGTGAAAGTCTTGAGAGTAACTCTGGTACAATTGCAGGTTGTCCATCTTTACTATCTTCACCACTCTTTTTCTCTCTTTTGAGAGTTTCTATTATCATAGATTCAGCCTGAGTGTAATCTTTTTGAATAAGTTCCACAAATTTACTGTCTGTATATAACTCCTTACCCAAGTTTGATGTTATAATAAAAATAGTCTTTTTAAAGTCTACAATATCATCAACCTCAGTTTCTGGGCATTTCATCTGTTGCCCTTTTTCCCCTGGTGAACCCCATGGTTTGTTATTGGGACACCATCCACAGGCATCTTGCAAAAAACCACCTTCAAAAATCGTCAATAAATTTGTTTGTACTGCATTATCAGCTTTTTCAAATTCATCCAAAAGGATAATTGACTTTGGATTTTCTCTTACAAAAGATGTTAAAGAACCAGGTTTTGTATTGCCCCAAAATCTTGCTGTTCCATAAAGATACCCTCCACTCTCTTTGTGTGTGTATTGAGTCATATCAAATCTTTTTATTTTATATTCATCTAAATATTCACTCAATAACTCTGCTAAATATGTTTTACCTGTTGCAGGTGGTCCTAAAAAGAGATAAGTGTTTTTTGGTGTATTAGTATTTGCTAAAATATTGTTTTTGATACTATCGCTTATAGATTCTATAGCTTTATCTTGTCCATATAATTTAGACGATAAAGTTTCTTTAATCTCTATTGCAGTTTTTAAAAGTTTGAAACCCTCATTAACCCTTGCTTTTTGCTTATTTAATGTGGAAACTTGTATCGGTTCACTTACCTTTTCAACTTCCTCATTGTCAATTAAAAAGTTCATAAATTCTTCAGAATATATATCTTCTATTGCAGGTTCTTCGTAGAATTTTGTAAGACCATGCTCTGGAAACCCCTTCTCTTTTAAGGCAAATACAAATTTGATAACATCTAAATCAAACATGTTTTTTATATTTAGTGGTATGTTTTCACCTATATGTTTTAGTCTTGGATATACTTTTAAATTTGGCTTTATA
>Ga0256842_1003649_pt1 | contig 10133 bp, 12 predicted proteins | sample 4559240metaG_FD_185973 | JGI IMG/M metagenome (GOLD analysis project Ga0256842, IMG submission 185973) | Hydrothermal vent microbial communities from Guaymas Basin, Mexico - 4559-240 | ecosystem: Environmental > Aquatic > Marine > Hydrothermal vents | place: Mexico: Guaymas Basin | collected...
TAACGCAGGAGCTTTAGCAACTGGTGGTATTGGTACTGCTCTTGCTCCTATGTATACTGCATGGAGTAGAGGTTTAAGATTTAAAGCGTACTCAAGTGAAACTAGACCACTTTTACAAGGTGCTAGAATAACTTGTTGGGAGTTAAATAAATTTGGTGTTGACACTACAATGATAGCTGATAGTGTATCATCTTACTTGATGAAACTAGGAAGAGTAGATGTTATCATAGTTGGAGCAGATAGAGTTGCAAATAATGGTGATGCAGCCAATAAAATTGGTACTTCATCTTTAGCAATTAATGCTGCACATTATGGTGTGCCATTTTACATAGCTTGTCCATACTCTACAATCGACATCAACTCAAAAAGTGGTGATGATATAGTTGTTGAAGAGAGGGGTCCTGAAGAGCTTATATATATAAAAGGTCAACAAATAGCACCTGAAGATATAAAAGTTTTTAACCCAGCATTTGATGTGACTTCAAACTCATTGATAGCTGGTTTTATAACAGAAAAAGGTATAATACGACCACCATATAACTTTTCAAAATCTTAGTAACTGACCTTACGCACTAATGGCACCCATAGGGCAAAAGGTCAGTTAATTAAAAGGAGTTTTTTTGAATCTATCAAATTATCATATTGATAAGGACTCAAAGACTCCTTTATACTTACAAGTAGAAGATGTAATAAGTGATATTTTGAGACAAAAACCTTATAGTTTAGGTGAAAAGCTTCCAAATGAGTTAGAAATATCTGAAAAACTTTCTATAAGTAGAAATACCGTTCGAAAAGCCATGGATAATCTTTTAAATAAAAACTTAATAGTAAGAAAAAAAAATAGAGGTACATTTAAAAATATAGATAACGAACGTATGAGAACTACACTAAATAATTGGTATAGTTTTAATGATGAAATGAAAAAGCAAAATCGAGAGTTTAAAATGTTTGAACATATAGTTTCCGTATGTAAACCATCTTTTGAAATTTGTGATAGGTTAGATATAAAAACAAATCTACAAATTATAAAACTTCTTAGAATAAAAGGCTATTTAGAACCTGAACTATGTGTTGAGAGTTATTTTCATCCTGATTTGAACTTAAAAATTGAAGAGTTACAAGATATTGAAATATATCAACTTTATCCTTTTTTAGAAAAGAAGTTAAATATAAAAATTGTTTTTTCACAAGAAGATATTTTAGCCTCCATGCCTTCACCACAAATAAAAAAAGCTCTGAATATCACAGATGAAAAAACACCAGTTATCATAAAAAAAATGTTGATATACGATAAAGACAATAGAAAAATAGCTTATAGTATAGGATACTATTTAGCCAATAGATTTGTTTTTAATTTAAATATAAGTAGGTAAAAATAATATGAGCGAATTAAGTATAAGAAAAGAGATAATAGCAACTTGTCTAAAGATGGAAGAGTTAGGTATCAATCAAGGAACATCAGGCAACATAAGCCATAGATTTAAAGATGGTATCCTCATAACACCTAGTGGTATTTCATATGATTTATTAAAGCCAAAAGATATAGTTTTTGTTCCATTTTCATCTAAAGAAGATTATAAAGGAGAGTATCCCCCATCTTCTGAGTTAGATTTTCATTTTGATATACTAAAAAGTAAACCTGAAATTAACTGTGTATTACATAATCACTCAACTTATGCAACTTCTATGGCAATATGTAACAAAGATATACCTGCCCATCACTATATGGTAGCTGTTGGTGGCGGATATAAGATTCCTTGTGCTCCATATGCTACTTTTGGCTCTAAAGAGCTATCTAAAAACGCTATAAAAGCACTAGATGGATATACCGCTTGTTTACTTGCAAATCACGGTGTTATAACTACAGGTATAAATCTAAAAAAAGCTCTCTGGATAGCTATAGAAGTGGAAAATCTAGCAAAACAGTATATACTAGCAAGTCAGATATCAACACCAACTATACTACCAAATGATGAAATGGATAGAATTTTAGAAGCTTTTAAATCTTATGGACTAAAAAAATAGAGAGTTTGGACTCCTTGTATAATTTTTATATACAAGGAGTCTATTGACGCTATAACCAATCTTCTCTTTTTTCATTTTCATCTATCTCTCTACCCATATTTTGATGAAGAGACCAATAATACTCTACAAAATCTTTCACATTTTGCTCAATAGGAGTATAAAAACCTTTGTCTTTTAAAGCATATTTAGATAAAAACTCATCTGCATCTTTTTTTTCTAAATAGTGAGATGCTAAATTTTCATAAGTATTTGTGTACCAAACTTTTAATCTCTCATAAGCAATATTACTCATATCTATCTCTAGTTTATCACTAAACTCTAAAACTTTTGTCTCAAAAAGTCCTTGAAGATGAATAAGCCCTTCACAATAATATGGTTGAACTTCATCTGTTTTCATCCACGCTATCAAACCAACAGAACGTTTTATAAGGTCTGCTAAAACATGAGCTTTACAACTTTCATCTTCATTCATGAAAAATGCCATTAAACCTCCAGTAGTAGCTTTAAACTCTTCTATATTCTTAAATACTCCACTTATATTCATTTTGGCTTCAGTATCATTATCTAACCACAAAATATGTCCATATTCATGACCTATAGTTGTTACTTCATAAACTTTATGCCAAAGTTTAGGTTTTTTAAAAACCAGCTCTCTCTCTTTATCCATAAATTCTTTACCAAAAATCTTATTTTGAATTTTTAAAAATGGTTTTGATTTTAAAGAGTCAAGTATATTGTCACTAAAAGCAAATATCTTTTTGCCATCTTCTTTACTAACTTGTTCATCATTTGGAACAACTTGAGCTGAAAATAGACCATTAAACTCTGCTGCATAAAAAAGTGCTGGTCTACCTATGTATAAACCTACTCTCTCTAGATTTGCTACTGTTAAATCTAAAACTTTTTTCTTATCTTGTCCAAGTTTTTCAAAAAGTGTGTTATACATGTAAAGTATATTTTTATAAGTCTTATCTGCTCCAAGATTTTCAGGATTGGAAATTCTTATATCCCATTCTAAAGCTACTGCTTTTCTATAATGGTCTTCATAATACTCTAATGGATGTCCAACTTGTATAGGTGAAGTAACTCTCATCCAAGCTCTATCTACATCTTGCCATCTCTTTATAAGCTTAGTTTGATCCTTTTCTCCAAATGCCTCTTTTAAAGTTTCAAAGTATTTTATATACTCATTTTTTTGATTTGTATCATTATCTTCTAAGAGACTCAAATTGTCTATCATCGTTTCAAAAGCTCTCACAACTTTACTAACTTCATCTTTAAAAAAACTAGCATATGAGAGAACTTTATACCCATCTTTATCTTTACATAAAACTGAATACGACCTATCTGCTTTGTTACCAAACTCATCAACATCGTAAAGTTTTTGTTCATTTAGATAATCTATAACTTTATCTCCAAAAACTTTTGTAAGTTCAGGATTTATGGTATTGATTATATGTTTTGTCCAACTACTTTGCCACTCACTCATAACAAGTCCAACTTCGTGTACACCTCTAAAAAGTGTCCTATAAAACTCATTTAAAAGATTTTTTTCATCTACTATATTTAAAAAATCACTATGGCGTTTTAAATAAAACTCTTTAACCCAAAGATATGCCTCTTCTTTTATTTTTCCTATCTCGGTATCATTAAAACTCTCTTTTATAAGTGACTGTACTAGTTGCTCATCACGAAGTGAAATCAACCTTGTTAAGGCAGAAAGCCTGTTTTCATTGTTTAAACTTAAGCCTATACGATGTAAAAAGGTATCTATAAAAACTCTCATCTCTTTAAAACCAGAAGTCTTATCTTCTACTATTTTAAAGTACTCTCCTAACTCTTTTTGTTTAATTCCAACCAACTCATAAAGTTCTTTCAAATCATTTGTAAAATTTTTGCTCATTTTCTTCTCTCTTTAGATATAATAATGTATTATATCAAAGGTAACTTAATGAATATTCTTATTCCAATAAATGACGAAAAGAAACTATGCTCAATGGAAAACAATAGTTCTTGGGCAGTAGCTACTCTCGATGAAGGGCTAACTAAGAATTTATCTTTTTATAAAACACGTGAAGAGGCCAATGAAATTATAGACTATGTCGTTGTTATCTCTAAAGATGAATTTGTTAGTGATTTTTTCATAGAGGGAATTGGAATTTTAATTGCACCTATGCAAAGAACTATTGAAGAGATAGTTGAAGCATATATGTTTCGTGAACTACATGAAGTAACATCATGATATCTCCACTATTTGCACTTATTCCAAATCATCCTGGTATTTATATCTCCATTATTGAAGATGAAAATTTTGATTGTGCTAAAGAGCTACAAGAGTATACAGACTCAATAAATGCAACTCTACATGTAAACAAATTTAACTTTGAACAAAAAAGCTATACAAAACATGCAACTCAATATGATTTTTTATTTATTTGTACAGATGTAGATAAAAGAAATGATATACTAGAGATTGCAAACAAAACGTATAGAGTTTTAAAAAATGCAGGTCATATTTTTATTTTGAGTAAAAAAGAGTTTACATGTAGACTAAGTGAAGTTTTTGAAGAGTCAAACTTTGTTGCAATTAACACTATATCTCTCAATGATGAATATGATGTAATCTCAGCAAAAAAAATGCACGGATGGAAGAGAGTTTAATATGGAAAATAGAGAATTTAAAATAAACCAATTTATAAGTAGAGGTGTCATAGAATCAAATATAGAGTTTGCACAAAATCATAATACACCTTTGAGTATAGTAAAATTTGGTTATGATGTTGATCTTGAAGATGGTTTTTTCTTTAAAGATATTATCTCTTTTATACACTCTTATTCAGATTTTAACTCTATACTTCAACAACCAAATGATACTTTTATCATTTTTCTTAGAGATTGCAAAATTCATGAAGCAAAATCAATAGTGACCCAAATGATACAAAAAATAAAATATAAGTTTAAAACAGATATTGAACATGTAGGGATAACTCTCTTAGATGAAAATGATAGCTATAAAAACTTACTAGATAGATTGGATAAATACTATGTTATGTCAAAATTATCTTCAAGAAAAAAAATATTTTATGGAACTCTAGATTTTGATTTTTACGAAACACAGAGTGATAAAAAAGTTTTAGAAAATATATTTAGAAAATCAAATGAAGTTAAACTATTTAACTTTTATCAAGGTCTACCAATAACAGAAAAAGTCAAAGTTTTAAAGTTTGATCAAGGATTAATACAACTTAAAATCGATCCTATAAAATTTCCTTTTTATGAAAATGAAAAATTTACTTTTATACAACATGATTTAATTCCAACAATTATAAAAGCTTCAATAATCAAAATTGAGCCAAACAAAGCACTAATGGTACTTGGAAATTTAGAGTTTATTGACTCTTCGCCTGTGGAAAGAAGTGGTATCAGAGTTGAGCCTGAACGCGATATATATACTTCCTTATCGCTAAATAACAAAAAAATACTTGATGGAAATATAGCTTCTATTTCTGAAAACTCTATAGTACTTAATGTAAAATCGGAAAATATAAAGTCTCTAAGTGAGCAACCACTTTGGAATACAGAATTAACTCTTCAATTTCAAATACCAACTAAAAAAAGTTTCTTAACTATGATCAAAACAAAAGCGCTAATTTATAGTATAGTTGATGATAAAGTAGTCCTAAATATCATACCAAATAGTCTTATAAAATCAAAACTTAGAAGCTATATTTCACTAAGACAAAATGATGCATTAGTAAGCTTAAAACAAGAGTTAAAAAAGTTTAGCTAATAGGAAATTTTAGATAAAAAGTTGTCCCTTCTTTTAATCTAGAATCTATTTTAATATCTATATTATAAGAATGACACACTGTTTTTACTATATCAAGTCCAATACCAAAACCACCTACATCCTTTGTTTTTCTCTCATATCTATCAAATATAGCTTTTTGGTCATCTTTAGCTATACCTATTCCTCTATCTTTTATACTAAATATATGGTCTTTAAGAACTATATTAACTTCTGTTTTTGCATATGAGTATTTCAAAGCATTTGATATAAGATTGTTTATTACTTTTTGTATACGTGAACGATCCATATTAACTATGGTTGATTCTAAATCACATACTATTTTATTGCCTCTAACCCAAGCTATTTCATCAAAAAACTTTACACTCTCTTTGACAAGCTCACTCAAATCAAACTCTTCATTTATAACCTCATCTTTTTCATTAAAAGCTATAAAAGAGAGTGAATTATATATTTGCGATATCAACTTGGCACTAATAGAGATATGGTTTATAACTCTTTTATCTACTTCAGCTTTTGTTTTTAAAGAAGAAACACTCATCATAAGAGCTGATACAGGAGTATTTATATCATGTGCACTATCTCTAATAAAACAGTTTAATTTTTCTACTCTAGCCTTTATAGGTGCTGTCAATTGCTTACTTAAAAAATATCCAACAAAACCAACAAAAACAAGAGATGCTAACACTACAAAAGCTATAAGTAGTATAAGTTTAAACTTTTGCTTAGCTCCTTCACTACCTTCAACAACTATATAACTTATTCCTAAAAGTGGATCTTCTAACTTATCAACATGATATTCATGAGTATTATTTTTATATGCTTTTTTTGAAAGATATACCTTTTTTGAATCAAGATTTGAATAAATAGCACTACCATTTTCATCAAATAAGCCTACACTAAGAGTTTTTGATGCTGGATTAAACTTATACTCTTTATTTTCCATTTGTGCATGCATAAGCTCTTTTTCAATCCACATGGCTTTATTCGACATCTCTATAGAGCATTGATTATCTATTGAAACTATCTCTTTGTTATAATATAAAAACCCAATAATAGAGACTAAAACCATAGCTGAAAGTATATAAATAGCCAGAAATTTAACAAGTGCCTTTTTCTCTTGACTACTCAAAGTAATACCCACTTCCTCTTATAGTTTGAATCCTATCTTTTCCCAAAATATTTCTTAGATTTTTTATATAAACACGTATAGTCGCATCACTTGGCATAGACTCATACTCCCAAAGATTTTGCATAAGCTCTTCTGCTGAAACAACTCTTTTTTTATGGCTACTCAAGTATAATAGTATCTCGCACTCTTTATGTGCTATTTGAAACTCCTCTTCATCCATAACTAACTTATTTTTTGTAGGAATCAGAGTTATATTAGTATCAAGATTTATTTTTTCATCACTCTCAATAGAAAATCTTTTTTTTATATTATTTATACGTAAATCTAACTCTTCTAAATCAAAAGGTTTTTTTATATAATCATCACAACCACTCTCAAAACCATTTTTTATATGAGCAGTATCTTGATATGCTGTTATTACTATAGCAGGTGTTGTATTGTTATATTCTCTTAGAGCCTTAAGTACATCAAGTCCACTCTTTTTAGGTACATTGATATCAAATAAAAATAAGTCAAACTTATTCTGACTAGCCTCATCCAAAGCACTCTCACCATCTTCTACATGTACAACATTGTAGCTTGACTCTTCAAGGTAATGAGTAAGTATATCTGAAAGTATAGGGTCATCTTCTAAGAGTAAAATTTTCATTCTTTTCCTTTAAAGATATTATATACTTTTTTCGTGTAGTCTTTGTTACGCCAACAGACCATTTTTTACCTGAGCATATACCTTTTCACCTTTTAAAATTTTTACTATTTCAAGAGCAAAACTTATAGCGGTTGCTGGTCCACGCGAAGTAATTATATTGCCATCTACAACTACATCTTGATTATCTATATACCCCTCAACTCCAGTAAACTTCTCAAAACTAGGATAATTTGTATGCTTTTTACCTTCAAGTATACCAGCCTCTTTTAAAGCCCAAGGAGCTGCACAAATGGCTGCTACTTTTTTGTTCTTTACATGTAGAGCTTTTATTATACTTTTAACTTTTTCACTCTTTGCTAGATACTCCGCTCCAGGAAGTCCCCCTGGAAGAACTATCATATCTAGTGAATCTACATCAACATCATCTAAAAGAGTATCAACAATCACTTTTAGCTTTGTATTTGCACCCTCTACCTTAAGCTCATCCAATCCAGCTACTACTACTTCTATCTCTGCACGATTTAAAACATCTATGATACTCATAGCTTCTATCTCTTCAAAGCCTTTTGCTAATGGTACTAAAACTTTTAACATGTGAACCTCCAAAGTTTATATTTTAGCCTTAATTATAGCTTTTTTACTCTTGTATTTTTTTAATTCTCTTAAAAATATATACATTATGAGACCACTGCACAGTAGCAACTTCCACAATATCAATAAAAAGAACTATATATGTCATATTTGCATCACTACATGTAGACATCTTCATTTCTGCTTTACTCGTAGTTTCACTTGCCACACCAGCAGTTGCTATGATAAGTGTTTAGTTACTTTACGTAAACTATCTCTGCATTTGCATCTTTGTTATGAGCAAATACTAAATCATTACCAGAAGCTGAAGCATGACAAGCTATACAACCAGCGGGACTTCCTTTGGCTACTTTTCCAGCTAATACCATTTTCTTTGGATTCATCATAATTTCACCATTTGGTTTATACTTTACCCAAAACCAATCTGCATTATCACTGTCATAACCTTTTTCTCTTTTTGCCATTACTGTTATAGCTTTAAGGTACATCCCTCTGTTTTTCATAACACTTGCTAAACTTACACCTTTACCACCATAATTTCTCTTTACAATAACTCTTTTACCATCTATCGTCCCTTCTATAACTTCTCTTACTTTTCCATGAGGAGGACCACCTACATAAAGGTTCGCTGGAGTACTATTTAAACCTTTTGCTTCCATCTTTTTCCACAAATCTTTTGCATAAGCAATATCATCTGCACTTCCAAAAGGTGCCATCATTTTATCACTTCCTGCGAAACCACTTGTTACCGTTAAAACCATTGCAAATAATATTGCAGATATAAACTTGATTTTCATCATTTCTCCTTAAATTTTCCATATTGTAACGCCATAGTGTGTAGTATTGATTTACTTAATGTGTAGCTTGCGTGTAGTTATGCTATACTTCCACGTTATGATTAGAAAGTTATTTAAAAAAAGTAATAAAAAAACAAAATTAGATGCATTTATAAAAAAATACAAAATTCCAAGAGAGTATCTATCTGTAAACAGAAAATCAATCACTCGAGGACTTATGGTAGGTATATTTTGGGGCTTTATACCTATGCCTATGCAAATGCTTGCTGTTGTCTTTACCACACCATTTTTTAGATTTAACGTACCAATTGCCATTGCGACGGTTTGGCTAAGCAACCCTGTAACTATGCCCTTCATGTACTATATAGAGTATTTAACAGGTAATTTTTTACTTGGGATAGAGACTTCACATGTAGAACTCACGGTGCATTGGTTTAAATCAAATCTTGGAAATATATTTGTACCTCTTTATGTAGGAACACTTTTTTACTCTGTTTTTGTGTCTATAATTGTCTATTATGGAGCAAATTGGCTCTGGATAAAATCTGTTCGTCAAGAAAAACGCCACCAAAAACGTAAAGATAATAGAAAAAAGAAAAAGTAATTTACATATACTAAATATCTTGGAATTTATCTCGAATCTCTAAAAATTGATCTAAATTATTTAAAAAAGTATCTACAAGTTTTGGATCAAAATGCTTACCACTCTCTTGCTTTATAAGGTCTAAAATCCTATCTAATTCCCATGCTTTTTTATAAACTCTATCACTACCAAGTGCATCAAACACATCTGCTAAGGCTGTAATACGTCCAAAAATATGAATATTTTCACCTTTTATTTGGTTTGGATATCCTGTTCCATCGTATTTTTCATGATGTGTATAAGATATAATTGCAGCTGCTCTTAATATATCTCTTTTAGAGTTTTTTAGTATATCAAAACCTATTTTTGAGTGAGTTTTCATAATCTCCCACTCTTCATCATTTAACTTAGCAGGCTTTTTTAATATACTATCTGGAATGCCAACTTTTCCTATATCATGCATAGGTGAAGCTGTATAAAGTAGATTTATACTATGTCTATTTATACCCATCAAATCAGCCAAAAGTTTAGAGTATTCTGCTACTCTT
>Ga0256842_1003650_pt1 | contig 10128 bp, 11 predicted proteins | sample 4559240metaG_FD_185973 | JGI IMG/M metagenome (GOLD analysis project Ga0256842, IMG submission 185973) | Hydrothermal vent microbial communities from Guaymas Basin, Mexico - 4559-240 | ecosystem: Environmental > Aquatic > Marine > Hydrothermal vents | place: Mexico: Guaymas Basin | collected...
TATGATTTTATAATGAAACAAAAACCCTGCGTAAGGGCAGAGTGGGGTCATCTAACATCAAGAGGTCTGAATGTCTTTCCTTCTTTTCTGTAAAGTTCTATATCGAGTTTCTTTATAAACATCTCAACGGTGTTACACACCGTTGCGGAGAAAAGATGTCCCCCGACGATGTTCCTCGCTGGACCAGCAAGAGCTACGTGAAGGTGTGCGAAAGGTTCTCCATCCTTATCGGAGATGTTTCCGTTTGTGGAAACAAGCTCATGAGGTACCGATATTTTTTCTTTTTCATATTCCATCTTCTCTACATTAAACCAGCCTATTTCAAAATCTTTAAGCATACCTATGGCGTTTATTACTATGCCAGATGAAATTCTCTCTTTTTTCAAAATACTGTACAGAGTTTCATAAAAATCCTCCCCATCATCCATTCTTATGAACAGAAATTCTCCATCCACCCTGTAAATCATACCTCCACCTCCTTTTTGAACTCTGTCTTTAATTTTATTATAATTTGTAGTTCGAACAAATTGAAGAGCTGCAACCCCCGTTTATACAGCGAAAACCTGTATCTCAATTTATGCATATTTTCTCAATTTTTGACTCATTGCAAATAGAGGGTTTTAAATTTGCGTAACACAGACTTATTCGATATCTGCTTCCATAAGGTTTTTGTTGGATTATAAAATACCTTATTTTCGATAAATATAAGCTCTTGCTTAATGGCCTTGGCTCCCATTTTTCTATCATAGGCATTACCCCGTTTGTTATCCTGGATATTAACCGTATTAATACATTAATGTGCTATGTTGCAAAATTTAAAGATTTGGAATTTGTTCGTATTTTATATTATATTAATTATAAGGAATATAATTGACTTATAGGAGGTGAGGAGAATGGTCACAGGTATTTTTGAAGAGAAACTATCAAAGATAGGAAAGAACCTTAAATCTTCCTTGATAAGAGATCTTTTAAAGTACGCCCAGATTCCAGGGGCTATTTCTTTCGGTGGAGGTGCGCCGGATCCAGAGACATTTCCCAGTAAAGAACTTGGAGAAATAGCAAAGGAAATCCTTGAGAATGAATACAAGTTTACTCTCCAGTATATACCAACCGAGGGAGACGAGGAGCTTAAGGAAGAGTTTATAAAGCTCCTTGATAGAATTTATGGTATCACCGATGTTGCTAAGAAAAACTTGCTTATGACCACGGGCTCTCAACAAGCCTTGGACATATTGGCCAGAATATTCTTGGATGAAGATAGCTACGTAATCGTTGAGAGCCCATCATATTTAGGGGCTCTCAACGCATTTTATGTGAGCTTCCCAAAGTTCATAGCAATTCCTCTTGAGAAAGATGGTATGGATATTAACTATCTTGAAAAAGTCTTAAAGGATCTTGATGAAAAGGGAGAAATAGAAAAGGTCAAATTCATCTATACAGTTCCTACTTTCCAGAACCCAGCTGGAGTTACGATGAGCCTTGAAAAGAGGAAAGCTCTAATAGAACTTGCAGAGAAATACGACATAATAATTGTTGAAGATGATCCTTACGGTGCACTTTACTTTGATGAAACTCCTCCTGATTCCCTTTATAAACTCGCTGGAAAGGAAAGAGTCATACTCTTAAACACGTTCAGTAAGATTCTTACTCCTGGGTTAAGAATAGGTGTTATCATCGCTGATGAAAATATAATCTCAAAGGCGGTTATGGCAAAGCAGTCTGCCGATCTTTGCAGCTCAGGGCTCACCCAAAGGCTTGCAGCAAGATTTTTGAAAAAATACGATCTACTTGACTACCTCAAGAGTATAAGAGCTGTTTACAAAGAGAAAAGGGATATCATGATAGAAGCGATGGAGGAGCATCTCAAACCTTATGGAGTTACATGGAACAAACCCGGTGGAGGACTGTTCATTTGGATAGAACTACCAGAAGGTTACGACACGATGGAGATGCTTGACATAGCAAAGGAAAAGCTTGTGTTCTACATACCAGGAAAAGCTTTCTTGGTAGATGTTGAGAAATCGAGCACCGCAAGACTTTCCTTCTGTCTGCCACCGAAAGAGGTTATCCCAGAGGGTATAAAACGTCTTGCGGAAGTTATAGAAGAGTACAAGAAGGAAAAGGGGTTGTGATAGGGTGAAGATTTTAGTTATAAATCCCGGATCGACTTCTACAAAGATAGCGGTTTTTGATGATGAAAACGAGGTTCTTTCAAGAAGAATTGATCATCCAAGAGAAGAGTTAGATAAATTCGACAGACTTATAGATCAGAAAGATTTTAGAAAGCGAGCGATAATTGATACATTGAAAGAAGCGGGATTTGAAATAAAGGATTTCGATGCTATAGCTTGCAGGGGTGGTATTCTGCCGCCCCTTACTGGCGGAACATACAAGGTTGAGCAGAATATGGTTGATTATTTAGCGAATGAATCACCCGTTGAGCATGCTTCAAATTTGGCTGCGGTCATAGGATACGAGCTGGCAAAACCTTTTGGAATTCCAGTTTATATAACCGATCCGATTTCCGTTGACGAAATGATTCCAGAGGCAAAACTTTCTGGAATACCGGAGATAGAGAGAAAAAGTTACGGACATTACCTAAATATGAAGGCCGTAGCAAGGGAGGTTGCAGAAAAGGAATTTGGGAAAAAATACGAAGAACTTAACTTCGTTGTTGTCCACCTTGGCGGTGGGATATCCGTAGCTGCACATAGAAAGGGAAAGGTTATCGATATAAACAACGCCAACGATGAAGGACCATTCTCACCGGAAAGAACCGGAGAGCTTCCAGTTGGTGATCTTGTAAAAGTTGCCTATTCTGGAAAGTACTCAAAGAGAGAGCTTAAGAAAAGATATGTTGGAAAGGGCGGACTTGTTGCATACCTTGGAACCAACGACATGAGAGAAGCCCTTAAAAGGGCAAAAGAGGGAGATAAGGAAGCGGATCTCATAGTTCGCGCTATGGCCTATCAAATAGCCAAGGAAATAGGTGGAATGATGGCAGTTTTGAAAGGAGAGGTTGATGGAATAATCCTCACAGGTGGAATGGCCCATAATAAGGATTTTACAGATATGATAAGAGGCTATGTTGAAAGGTACGCTCCCGTTTACATAGTTCCCGGTGAATTTGAGATGATAGCACTCGCTAAGGGAGCACTAAGAGTTCTTAAGGGAGAAGAAAAGGCAAAACAGTGGAAGAAGGAGGGATAGCTGATGATAAAGAAACTTTCAGAGCTTTTGGAACTTTCAAGAGGTAAGGGTAAGAGACTGGCAGTGGCAGTTGCTCAGGATGAGGTCGTCTTAAAGGCCGTGGATAACGCAGCGAAAGAAGACATCGTTGTTCCAATACTTGTCGGAGATGAAAAGCTCATAAGGGAAGAAGCAGAAAAAGCGGGGATAGATGTCTCCAAATACCAGATAGTTCATGTTGAAGGTGTAATGGAAGCTGCAGCGAAGGCAGTAGAGCTTGTTTCTAAGGGAGAAGCGGATCTTATAATGAAAGGAAAGCTTCAGACAGCCCAAATAATGCGCATGGTTCTCAAAGAAGAATATGGTCTTAGAACTGGCATGACAATGGGGATGGTCTCTGTCTTTGAAATCCCAGACTTTCCAAGGCTTCTCATATTAACCGATGCAGGAATGACTATAGCACCAGACTTGAATCAAAAGGTTGATTTGATAAAACATGCAATAAGGGTAGCAAACGTTCTTGGAATTGAAACTCCAAAGGTTGCATTGGTCAGTGCTGTAGAAACCGTAAATCCAAAGATACCAGCAACGATAGATGCAGCGTTGATCGCCAAAATGGCCGACAGAAAACAGATAAAAGGAGCGATAATTGACGGACCGTTCGCCCTTGATAACGTTGTGTCAAAAGAAGCTGCAGAGCATAAGGGAATAGTCAGCCCTGTTGCTGGTGAGGCAGACATTATAGTAACTCCAGATATAGACGCAGGAAACATTCTTTACAAGGGTCTCATATTCCTTGCAAAGGCAAAATCCGCTTCAACGATCCTTGGTGCGAAAGTACCTGTTGTTCTTACATCAAGGGCAGATTCTGATGAGACTAAACTCTACTCAATTGCTTTAACTGCTGCTCTTTCGTGAGGTGAAAACGTGTACAGGATATTGGTAATAAATCCAGGTTCAACATCCACGAAACTTGCTATATATGAAGATGAAAAAGAAGTTTTGAAGGAAACCATTCGCCATAGTGTGGAAGAGCTTAAAGATTTTGAAAGGATCACAGATCAATACGAGTTTAGAAAAAACGTCATTCTGGATTTTGTAAAAAAGGCAGGATATGACATAAAGAGCTTTTCTGCGATAGTTGGAAGGGGCGGGCTTGTCCGCCCCATTCCCAGTGGCGCCTATGAAGTTGATGAGCTGATGCTAAAAGAGCTTAGAGAAGGGAAGTATGGTGAGCATGCGTCAAACCTTGGAGCCTTGATAGCCAACGAGCTTGCAAAAGAAGCAGGAGTGAAAGCTTATATAGTTGATCCAGTTGTGGTAGACGAGATGATGGATATAGCAAAGATATCAGGACATCCTGATTTTGTGAGAAAATCGATTTTCCATGCACTTAATCAAAAAGCTGTTGCAAGAAGAGCAGCAGAAGAGCTTGGGAAAAGCTACGAAGAAGTGAATCTGGTGGTAGTACATATGGGTGGAGGAATCTCCATAGGTGCCCATAAGAAGGGAAGAGTCGTTGATGTGAACAACGCTCTTGATGGAGACGGACCATTCACACCAGAAAGAAGTGGAACGCTTCCTATGACTCAGGTGATTGACCTTGCATACAGCGGAAAGTTTACGCTCGATCAGATGAAAAAGAGGATCAAGGGAAAAGGCGGGCTTGTTGCATACCTTGGGACCAACGATGCCCTTGAAGTCCAGGGAAGAATAAGAAACGGCGATAAACAGGCAGAACTTGTCTATAAAGCGATGGCCCATCAGATAGCAAAATGGGTTGGAAAGATGGCTATGGCTCTAACCGATGGTGTTGACGCGATAGTGTTAACGGGTGGTCTTGCTTATGATGAAGAGTTTATGGTCAAGTGGCTTAAAGAGATGGTGTCCTTCATTGCGCCTGTTATCGTATATCCTGGTGGAGACGAGGAAAAGGCATTGGCGATGGGGGTCTTAAGAGTTTTGAGAGGGCAGGAGAAGGCAAAGAAGTACAAGGAAATAGTGGGAGGATAGTTATGGAAAAGAAAAACATGGCATTTGTTGGAATGTTCGGATCTGGCAAAACCGAGATAGCTATGAATATGGCTTTAAAACTTGCCAAAGATGGCGAGAGTGTCGCTTTGGCGGACCTTGATTACGTATCCCCATATTTTCGCTCAAGGGATAAAAAAGGGCTTTTAGAGGAATTTGGCGTGAAGGTGGTTGTTCCACCAGGAAAATACATCTGGGCCGATACTCCAATAATTCCACCGGAAGTTTTTGGAATATTGTCCAACAAGAGCATAAAAGCCATCTTGGATGTTGGTGGAGAGGAAGACGGCATAGCTGTCCTTGGCTATTTAAGGGCGTTCATGAAAAACACAGCTATTTACTTTGTTATCAACACAAGGCGGCCTTTTACCAATACAGTCGAAGGTATCGTTAAGTTCTATGAAAAACTCAAAAATAGAGCGAGAGTAGATTTTGATTTTCTTGTATCCAACACGAATCTTGGTCCGGATACAACGGAAGAGGTTATAAAGGAAGGTGAAGAAATAGTTGAAGAAGCTTCGAAAATTTTGAACATACCCGTTGCTTTCACGGCGGTTCCGGCTTTCTTGAAGGACTGTGATTGCAGGTTTGATAAGTTCATCATAGAGAGATACATGGAGCTTCAATGGTGAAAGGAGGGCAGTATATGGCAAAAAGAACTCTTGGCTTCATTGAAATCGATCAGGAAAGGTGTAAAGGATGTGGACTCTGTATAGACGCGTGTCCAGTGAATGTCATAAAATTCTCTGAAGAATTCAACAGCAAAGGTTATCACCCAGCAGAGTACATAGGTGAAGGATGTATAGCATGTCAGTTCTGTTACTACATGTGTCCCGATGTATGTATAACAGTCTACAAGTACAAAACACCTGCTCTAAGCAAGTAAGGAGGGATGAAGATGGGCGAAAAGATAATGGTAAAAGGAACGGAAGCGATTGGAGAAGCCGCCATTAGAGCTGGATGTAAGGTTTACTTTGGATATCCAATCACTCCGCAAAGTGAGCTTACAGAATATATGTCAAGGAGAATGCCTCAGGAAGGCAGGGTGTTTCTCCAGGCAGAGAGCGAGGTTGCAACTGTCAACATGATGTATGGTGCATCGTCAGTTGGAGTTAGGGTTATGACCTCAACATCATCACCAGGATTTTCTCTGATGCAAGAGGGAATATCCTACATGGCCAATGCGAGGCTCCCTGCAGTATTCGTGGATGTTGTAAGAGGAGGGCCAGGTCTTGGAGATATCCAACCATCTCAGGGAGACTACTTCCAAGTCGTCAAAGGTGGAGGACATGGAGATTACAGACTTCCAGTTTATTCTCCATCCTCCTTGCAAGAAGCAGTTGAGCTTACAATTCATGCTTTCGATGTGGCGGATAAATACAGAACTCCTGTTGTGATATTCGCCGATGGAATGCTTGGGCAGATGATGGAACCAGTTGAATTTCCAGACCCAGTTGATCCTTCCACACTTCCAAGTAAAGATGATTGGGCTCTCACAGGAGCAAGGGGTAGAAAAGCAAGGTATGTGACTTCCTTTGACATAGATCCATACAAACTCGAGCAGATGAACTTGGTCTTGCAGGAGACATATAAGAAGATAGAGGCAGAAGAGAAAAAATGGGAAGAATTCATGACAGATGATGCCGAGATAATATTCGTAGCTCACGGAACCGTTGGAAGAATCGTAAAGAGCACGGTGAAAATGGCAAGGGAAAAGGGTATAAAAGCGGGGCTTTTCAGACCGATATCCCTTTATCCGTTCCCGTACGAAAGACTTGCAGAGCTTGCTGAAAAAGTCGACATAGTCATGACAGTTGAGATGAGCGCCGGTCAGATGCTTGAAGATGTCAAATTGGCAGTTATGGGAAGAGCTGAAACACCGTTCTATGGAAGGCTTGCTGGAGTTATACCAACACCGGCGGAAATCTTAGAAGCAATGATGAAGGAAATCAGGAGGTGATTTGAATGAGTGAACAGGTAAAGGATGCCATCCTTTTAGCTTCCATGCCAAAGGCATTGAATGGAAAGGAATTTACATATTGTCCAGGTTGTCACCATGGAATAGTCCATAGGCTCGTTGCAGAGCTTATAGATGAATTTGGTCTCAGAGAAAAAACCCTTCTTGTAGCACCAGTTGGATGTTCCGTTTTTGCCTATGAGTTTTTTGATGTTGACGGAACAGTGGCTCCTCACGGTAGAGCCTTGGCAGTTGCTACAGGAATGAAAAGGGCAAAACCCGAAATGTTCGTTCTCACATACCAGGGTGATGGAGACCTTGCAGCTATAGGAACAGCTGAAACTATCCACGCAGCAAACAGAGGGGAAAGGGTAACAACGGTATTCATAAACAACGCTGTTTACGGAATGACCGGTGGTCAGATGGCTCCAACAACCCTTCTTGGAATGAAAACAACAACCAGTCCCTACGGAAGGGATCCAAAAAGGGAAGGGTATCCAATACATATGATGGAGATAATGAGGGCACTTCCAGGAGTTGCCTATGCTGAAAGAGTTAAAGTATCAAGGCCGCAGGATGTTCCAAAGGCAAAGATGGCCATAAAGAAAGCCTTCTATGCACAGCTTCTTGATGTGGGATTTGGAATAGTTGAAGTTCTCTCCACATGTCCAACGAACTGGGGAATGGATCCCGTGGAAGCAAGCAGATGGCTTGAAGAGAATATGGTAAAAGAATTCCCACTTGGAGTCTATGTAGATAAAGTGACAGAAGTCATGAAAGAGAAGGGGGTGAAGTGATGGAGCACAGAATCATAGCAGCCGGTTTTGGTGGACAAGGCGTGATGCTTTTTGGACAGATAATAGCCTTAGCTGGTATGATAGAAGATAAACATGTTACTTGGCTTCCTTCTTATGGTCCTGAAATGAGGGGAGGAACCGCCAATTGTACCGTTGTTGTCTCAGATGATCCTGTTGCTTCGCCCGTTGTTGACATGCCTAACGAAATAGCTATATTTAACATACCCTCACTCTTGAAATTCGAACCAACTCTTGCAGAAGGCGGAATACTTGTTATGAATACCTCAATGATAGATAGAGAGCCCCAAAGAAAAGACATCAAAGTGATAAAAATAGCTGCCAACGATGTTGCAGAAAAGCTCGGTAATGTAAAGGCACAAAACATGGTAATGCTTGGTGCATTCATAGAGACAACAAAGGTTGTATCGAAAGAAAGTGTCTTCAAAGCCCTTGAAAAGAAAATGACAGGAAAGAAAGCCGCTTTTCTTGACCTTAACAAAAGAGCAGTTGAGGAAGGAATGAAACTGGCAAGAGAGCAGTTGTAAGATGCAACTATAAAAAGGAAGCCTGCCCTTTTTCGGGCAGGCTTTTTTGTTTAACCAGCCTTTCAAACCTCAATACTCTGCTGTTATCTCCGCATGACCTTTCTTGCCGTCAGGACCTTCATAATAAACAGAGATTCTATGCTCTTTCTCTGGTGAATCGCTCTGGAATTCTATTATGAAGGTAGATTTTATAGACTCTGCTATTCCTATATCCGTTAGATCGACTTCTTCACCTCCAGATTGATATATAACAAAACCACCTGTTTTAACCGCTATTTCCCTTGGATCTGTTGAGTCGGAAAAGTCAGTGTCATCCTCACTGTAATATCCTGTGGAGGCAACCATATAAAGCGTGGCGTAGCCTTCAAGTGCTTTTAAGACCTCATCTTTTGTGTATTTCGGATCAAAATCTGTATAGGAGCCATCGCCTTTATAGTGAGAAGGGGCATCTGTCAAAAGTATGAATATTCTTTGAGATCCTGCTCTCCATGATACGTTATTCCATGCGTACATAATAGCACCATAAGCATTTTCTGGTCCGTCGCCACCACCAACTGCTTCTAATTCCGAAACATAATCCCTTGCGTCATCCAAATCTGAGGTTAAATTTAGCCATTTCGGAGAATACTCTCTATCATGTGAGGGAGCATAATCGTCATACGGAAGAATTCCTACTTTTACATCAAATCCTTCTTCTTTCAGGTACTCTATGAAGCTCACCAATGAATTTTTTAATCCGTTTATTTCTTCATTCATACTTCCAGTTACATCCATTATTATCATTATGTCTATTTTACTGGTAACCTCAGATAACTTCGAAAGCAAAAATCCTTGAGCTTTTCCATCCTCAAAAACTTTGAAGTTGTCGACAGAGATATCTGACGGTACTTCGTAGTTAATAAACGACACTTTAATCTTTGTTGTGTCAGGAATTCCAATTGGAGTCATTAAGATTGTTTTATCGAGTGAAACTCTGAATTTTACATCGTCTCCCCAGCTCGCCGGCTCGGTTACTCCCGATGGATCTTCTGGTATCTCGCTAGGCAATGTAGGAACATTTTGACAAGAAGAAATAACAATTATCAGGGAGATTATAGATAGTATCCAAATAAGTTTTTTCATAATTCAAACCACCTCCTCAGAAATTCAGGCTTATTCCAGCTTGAGCGCCATAAATCCCAGTTGTTGCAAATGGGGAGTAAGTAAACGTTGCTATACCTTCTGCGAAAAGGCTGGGACCCCCCAAGTTTACGGATACTCCTAATTTTCCTCTCAATACTTTTGTAGAATATAAAGTAAAATCGAAAGTGCTTAGATCGACAAGGACAATAGCTCCAACTCCTGCATAAACCTTCAGGCCAAGATCCAGATTTAGATACAAATAGGGATCAAGTTCAAGAGACTTTGCATTAGATAATTCTTCCGTTGCAGAAGAAAACGATTCAATAGGGTAGATTGCATCCAACCCTATTCCTAAAATATCATCCGTCTTAAAAGTTGCACCTAGGTAGAACCTCTCCCTTCCCCCGATTTCTTTCCCAGCAAAAACCCCAAGTGTTGTAGCTAGGAAAACTGAAGCAAGGGACAGAACCAGTAAAACCACAAAAAA
>Ga0256842_1003651_pt1 | contig 10128 bp, 6 predicted proteins | sample 4559240metaG_FD_185973 | JGI IMG/M metagenome (GOLD analysis project Ga0256842, IMG submission 185973) | Hydrothermal vent microbial communities from Guaymas Basin, Mexico - 4559-240 | ecosystem: Environmental > Aquatic > Marine > Hydrothermal vents | place: Mexico: Guaymas Basin | collected...
TACAAGCCTGAGAACAGGTAGGTCATTGTAGAAATCTGGAGCTATTTCCCGGGGTCTGGATTTTACACCGTTTTCTTTCAGGAACTTCTGTACAGCTCTAATGGTCGACTCTATATCATCGTAATATGTATAACCAATAATAATGACTAGAAGCCATTTATCGGCGAAGGGTATAAGCTTGATCTCTAATGCATCTACTAGCTTGCCGAGGAACTCATAGTCTATGTAGCCATTGAGCAGTTTGCAGTCCATCAGCTACACCGATATCATTTGAGGAGAAGGAAAACATAGTTACGGATTAAGAAATAATGGAGATGGAGAAGATAATGGAAGGGCTAAAAAATAGTTTTGTGTTTTCAAACGCCTCTGGGGAGCCTCTGCTAGAATGTAGATGCTCTTATAGTGGCATACTGGATTATAGTGTGCTGGGCCCCATCTGGTCCAGTATAAGTTATTGTTATCTTGGCCGTGGCACCGTCGGTGAAGACTGGGTTCTGGCTTGTGGCCTCGCCAGTGAAATCCTCCGTGCCGCCGGGGCTTATCTTGATGTTCTGAGGGCTCAGCGTTGTCTTGATCACATTGTTCCCGGATCCAATGCTTACTTCGACCTTTGACACAGTTACGGGTACGTTGCCAGAGTTCCTCAGAGTCACGACGAAGCTGCAGCTCTTCGCGTCAGGGGCGGCGTTAGCCTGTATGCTCACAACGTCGAGCTTCACAACGGATCCTGTTCTGGCATTCCTTTGCACAAGCATCCAGAGACCCGCAACAGCCGCAATGGTTATCCCGATTATCAGTATTGTAGCAATTACAGGGCTTATCGCCTTCATTACCATCACCACTAGGAAGAATTGGGAAAAGAAACATAGTTACTTATCAATAACAATATGCTTACTTCTCCGCGACAGAATAGATCTATGAAATATTTTTCGTAGTTACCTTCACAATGTTATTATGGTGAATGATTAATGGTTTATATTAAGGAGGAACATGGTGGATCAAAGGGGACGGAATATATCTACTTCATAAAAGGTAATGAGCTTATTCATGTATCCCAATTACCAGATGTAAAAATAGTTAGTGAAAAGAAGGATAGGAAGAAAAAGATTACCTGGCTTGTACCTAGTAGTGCTGTAGCGGGCAGTAAGGGCTTGCTGGTCCTGTTTTCCAATAAGGGCTACTCGTATACATGGATCTTCGAGCTACCAAGCGATTTAAGCAACCTTAATGAGCTATCTTCATCAGTGATATTCAAGAATAATTATGCATTAAGAGAATATAACGATCCCATTAAGGAATTCATCATACCAAACAACATCAAGATTAGATGCTTCGGCCCGGAAAAAGATTTATCAAAACTTTATCTTGAAAGAGTTCCCAAGCTCATCGATGACCTATGGAAAGACTTACATGGTGTTGGGATATCTAAGATCTATGCATACGATCAAGCAGTGAGAACTAAGGAAATGCTTGATGATTATATGTATGCGTGGTATACGTCATTATTTATCCCAAATCCCGATAGCAGGAAGCGCTCTTTATTTGAGAAAACAACAAAGGCTTATGAATTATGGCTGATCGGAAAAGTTTTGAAAGCATTATATGAGGAAGGCTTCAAACCGGAAGAGGATTTTATGTGGTTAAGCTATGTCGTTAATAAACCAGCTCTAATCATGGTGAAAGGAGAAAATAAGGTACGGATTATTTATCAAGCCTCGCTGGCACCTCATATAGTTTCAGGATACCTCGGTTTGCCAAAACCTTTCCATGTTATACCAGATATCTTGCTATTGATAGATCTTGAACAGAAAAAGATCGAATGGGGTGAGCTCGCCAAATACTATGAGAACATTCCATTGATAATTGAGGCAAAATTATCACTAACAGGTTCCACACAATATGAACGTATAGATACCGCTATAAACCAGATAAGAATGTATCTTGAACTAACAAAATACAAACCATTAGTAATAGTCGCCATACACGACACCAATCCAACAGCAGTAACCAAGCTCAAAGAACTCAAAAACGTAGAAGTAATCGATAATCTAAACCCCGATAACATCTCAAAAGTAGAAGAATTTAAGAACCTTGTAAAGCGAACAATAGAGAATTACCTAAGGTAAAAATGTTTTTCGTAGTTCTTCAAATAATTATTCTCAGATGCTTACATGAAGCTCTTGATAATCTCAGATGCAAGAGGTTGTAACAAGTTAAACGCTACTATAGTTATAATTATAACTATTACTGCTCTAAGCGTGTTCCTCACAGTAAAATCTATGGTCTTGCTGGTCAGAACTGCTAGAGATAGCGAGGCGAGCAGGGTCGATGTCCTTATCTCGCTTAGGATTGTTTTGTCGAGGCGTCCTATGTTGAAGCTGAAGCCCTGGAGATTCGAGAAAGCTGAGGACGTGGGGGCCTGGAACCCCGTGCTGAGCCCCATTACTAGTGAAACGGTCAGCGTGAGCATTAGGGGGGTAATGTATGCTAGAAGCTCGTAGAGGCGTAGCATACCCTTCATCTCGTTCTTCGCAATATTGTACTCCTGGACAAAGTTCACCAGCTCCTCCAGAACCTTTATCGTGCCTCCGCCAGTAGCCTCTATCTCTCCAAGTATGAAGAACACCGTTCTGACAAGCCAAGAGTTCGTAGGCACTATTACCTCTCCCAGCCTCCTATGCATCCTAAGCTGGAAAGCAATATAGGAGAGAAGATCGTCGAAGAACGGGTTATAGCTCCTCCTCTCTGTAATAGAGACGATAGCTCTAGAGACTGGCAACCCGATCTTACGATACTCAGACACATCTCTGAGAAAATCCTGTAAAGCCTTCTCCTGAGCAGAGATAACCTTTTGTTGCATATAGTACTGAAACCCATAGCCCCCCGCTAGACCTATGACAAACGAAGCTATGATTAAAGGAGGGTCCCAGCCCACAACAATGGCTATGAAGGTGGAGAGAGGAGTCGTGATCGCTGGTAATGCGTGGCTAACCCTGTATCTATCATATAGCCTGGGCTGAATAGTGTTGATTACCGAGTACAATACAATAGTGATGAGCGGGATAGCCAAGTAGTTGTACATCCTGATAGCCGTAAGGGCCATGTCGCCAGCAACAATAACCAAGGATACAACAATGCTGGTAAGGACGAAGAACATTGTTATAAGGATCTCGCCTAGATCAACACTCCTCTCAGCATATCTCTTAAGCCTAAACTTAAGGAGCTCTAAGTACTCTCTAACCCTGCCCTCAAGATACGATACCAGGTCTCCGCCAGTCCTTAAGATAGTAGTGTAGGAGTAGAGGAACTCGCTGAACCGCCGAGATGGATGATGCCTGGCCAAAGCCTCGATGGCATTCACCTGGTCCATTCCAAGCATCTTCACGTTCCTCTCAATGATTGCGGCTTCGTTCTCTATTGCTGGGAGTATGTTTTTGCCCATGATCCTTTTAAATGACTCATAGAGAGAAAGCCCAGCACTCTGCATAACACTAGCATAGAGGGCGAACCATGGGAGCTCGTCTTCTACTCTACGCTTCCTTTCACCCTTCTTGGAGGAGAGATAGACTAATGGATACAGAATTAATGATAATGGAATGATTAATATAATACTAGCTATAACAAAACCACAATTGCCGATCAAGATGGGGGCTACGAAGCCGAGAGGACCAAGCGATACAAGCATTAAAAAGGCGGGGACAAAAAACCTAGAAGCATACACAAGAGGTCCCCGAAAGACCCCGGCTTGAACTAGGAGCTTCTTGATATAACTAGTATATTTTTCGGCGAATGAATAGATCCTCGGGTGCCTGACCAGGAAAGCCGTATACCACTTCTTCCTCAGAACACGGATCCTGACCTCCACGGGAGGTTTCAGCAAGTTAGCCACATGGAAACCCATCCCGGCTAAGCCATACATAACTAGGACAAAGCCTAGACTGGATACAAGCACATCAACACCCGTGATCAACAAGTAGAACCCGAGAAGTATAGAAGGTATGAAGAGCATCGCCGTAAACAAGTCTATATAGACGAATATCTCCAGCTCCCGCGGAATAGTCCTCTTCAAGCTCTTCTTGCGGATCCTCCTAGCTATCCGCCTAGGCCTACAGATTAAACCTCTTACACAGCTCCGCCCACCAAGGAGACCCGTAAACGCCAGAGTAGCCTGCATCACTGGAACAAGGGCAAAACTCAAGGAGCCTAATAGGAGGGGAACCAGTAAGAGCATAAAAGATACCAGTACTACTAATACCAACATCTTAGCGTTCCTAATGATTACAGGGTGGATATGCTTATACCATACTATGACGTCTACAAGAAGCAAAGCCATGCTGAGGATCGCTAGCGGCACAGCTAATAATAAGTTGCCGGCAAGGAGCGTTGCTTCTATAAATAAGAAGCTGGAAGCAATCGCTAAGACAACATAGAGAGCTACGTATAGCATTCTATCCACTTCCACTATAATCACCGAACTATGTAGAAGTGCTACATAAACATAGGAACATATTATTATCAAGCCGCGAACATAGAACATTGCAGTGTTTACTCTTTAGACTATGAAGTAAACTTTTTATACTCTTCAGACCAGAGAGTAAACACGGGTGCAGGAAATGACCCTCACACACATCCTAACCCTGAAAACCCTCAAACTCAAACCCGGACAATACATCATTAAGCCCAATGGAAGCATCATTGGGAGGTGTAAAATATGCGGAGAAATAATCCACGCTACAATTCACCACCCAGAGCCATGCAGAATATACGACTGTATTCATTGCCCATATAGAAATCAACACCCATGCCCAGGAGAAAAAGCACTATTCCCCAGATAAAGTAGCTCACTGCATTTTCAAACTCCATTATTTTTACACAAAATGAGCGAGGCCGTTGGATCCTCTTTTATAGTTATGACTAATGTGAACTGGGGAGTTGGTCAATCATAACCCCCTTCTTGAGAGGGGTCGCCGTCCCTGACACGAGGGGATCAGACTTGAAGGAACCCCCCGGTTCTCGCCCGGAAGGACCCCACAAAATTCCCGTCGGAAACCCCTCTCATGAGAGGGGCTATCGGACTCTTGTCAGGGGGCTCCTCCTAGAGTCCGTATATTTTAGAAGAACTGGGGAGTTTCAAACACCCAGATCTCAGCCATGAAGTCTCGTCAGCCCCCCTATGGTCGTGTCACGTTTTATTAAATTAATAATGAAAATAGTTCATATTCCTTTTTATTATGATAACAAGGGTTTTTCATTGGAAGGGGTTCATATCTTTCACGAGATCAGTTTGAGTGCTAGAGAGTTCTTGTTTCTCATTTTGATGTACTTTAGGTTTTATGGGTGTATCTTCTCTTGTAGTATTCGTATAGCCATTTTGAAACCTTGTCGTATTCGAATACTTGTTCTTTCAGCATTTTTCGGATGTATTTTTCTCTCTGCTTAAGCTCTTCAGTTAGCTCTTCAAGTGTTAGCCCATTTGCTTCAGCTACCTGCTTCAACCTATAGCTCCTGCTGATAACTTCCTCGGGTGTATCTGGTTTGAAGGAGTCCGTGAACGGATCCCAAGAGAATACTTCTGTATAGTTTAGTGGAATAGGTTTATTTGCTTCGATGTCGAGCCCGGTTATTTCCCATACCTTAGCCATTCTCCGGACAACACGACCGTCCCTTAGTCTTACACGCCTCATAAGGACTACAGCCCATATAAGCATGAGGAAAGCAGGTTTAACATCAAGTGGTGGTGAGGTCATCCTCATGAAGGCCTCCTCTATAGAATTGGCATGGAAACTACATAGACTGCCCTGACCAGTAGCCGCCGCCTGGACCAGCGTCTGGATCTCCCTTCCGCGGACCTCCCCTATCACTATGTATTGGCCCCTAAGCCTCAGCGACAGCTTCGTGAGCTCGAACAAGTCTATGTCGAGCTGAGACGATCCTATCGTATACCCTCTCCTAGTATACAGTGGGTGCCAGTGAGTATGCGGTAGTCTTAGCTCCGGCGTATCCTCAATAGTGACGTATTTGAAATCTGGCGGGCCTAGTGTTAGGAGAGCTTGGAGAGCCGTCGTGTTGTGCACAAAAATATTGTTTGCCAAGAAGTTCTCGTTCCCCGGGACCTCGAAGTCGTAGACGTAGCCCTCGAAGTCCCCTATCTCCTCAATCTTCTCAATCCTCGAAAACATCACCAACGGATGATATTCTAAGCCCCTTAGATGATAATCTGGAAGCAGAGGAGCTTTAAGGTGATCATGAAACACTAATTCCTCGGGTCTAGCAACCCGTATATCTCCAGGGCTAAAAGCTACCAGGAGCGAGTGATCCGGCGTAACATCCACACTATAACCGTTCCCCAGCTTCACCCTGTAAAGAGGACCTCTATATCTATGCCTGATCATTATTGCTGGGCTCCACACGGCCCTTAAGGAGAATGGGTCAAGCGATGCAACTTCAAGACCCTTAGATACTATGTACTCGTAGCTGTTCACCTCGATGACGCCGTGCTTCTTAGCCATAAGGCGCCACAGCTCAGAAACACTTCCAGTTAATACTCTCCCCTTGTGTCTTACTGCTACGCGGGTATAGGGGGCAATGCTCTTACCTGACGCCAATCCACCAATGATTAAAATGAAGGACAAATTCTCTAACAGTATCCAGAAATAAGCCGCCATCAAGGGAGATAAAGTCCCGTAGTCAATGAGCTTCGTTATAGTCAGCGGCTTTTCAGGAAACTTTCTAATCGTAAAGCTGGAGCCCCTCCCTGAAACTTCTTCGAGAATAAGAGCCGTTCTATGACCCTCAGGGCTACGGGCTTCGAGAATGGGGAAAGCAGTTGATATGTATTTGCCGCATTTCTGAGCCAGTTTTTGAACAAATACAGCCGCTTCTTCTTCGGTCGGGATAACTATGTTGGTATCTATCCACGTATATTTAGTAACCTCTCTATGCACCACAGCTACTGGTACTCTAGGCCCCTCCATGCTTATTTCTTCGACAAGGGGATCCCTCATGGGGACATCAATGTAGCCGTAGCCTATTACATCCCTCATAATATAGTAGTTCAGGGTCTTGATGTGTTGCTCGACAATATCTATGATTCCAAGCTCCTCGGCAGCTTCCCAGACAAGGTTCTTCACATAGTCCTCGATATTGAATACCTCGGCTGGCTTCAGGGAGTAGCTTAGATGCTCCATTATAAGGCCATAAACGTTCTTTATTTCTTCTGGTACCTTGGGCTCGTCAACAATGTACATTCCTCTGCCACCTTCATCGACGATGTAGACCGTGGCCATGTTCTCGTATCCAGTATTGTAGACCTTGATAACCTCGCCGGAGGTGATGTAGGCACTAGCATGATAGCTGATAAGACGCGGGCCAGCTCCAACGATCTGCTGTTTTCTTTCCCGCGGAGAAAACAAGAGTCTGATCTTAAACGGGAGCTTAATCTTCTTCAACTAGGCCACCTCCTCGATCTCAGTGGGCTTAGTTGTGAAGAGCCTATACTCCTTCTTCGAGAGAGTAATTCTAAGCGAGAGCCTGGTGTTCTCGGTAATGAGGATCCCCTCGCCCGGCTGAGCCCGGAGAAGCTCTTGCTTCTCGGCCTCGCTAAGCTTGAACTCTTTAGAGACCATATCGATAGCATTAATGTCCTGCATAAGGAGGAGTTTGGAGGCAGCATTCCTAACTATAAGGTTACCAATCGGGTTACGTAGAACATCTTGTGGTTGCTGGGTAAGAAATATGAATGCGACATTACGTTTACGGCCCCTACGGCTGATAGCCTCCATCCACCTAGCTGCATTAGGGTTCTTTAGGAGAAGCCAAGCCTCATCGACAACTACTATTTTCCTACGGCTCCTTGGAGCATCCTCAATGTTCCTCCAGATCCTGGCGAATACTAGGAGCGATATAATGTTCTTTAGCTTCTCGCTCTCAACCCCTCGAAGCGATATACCGACACGATTGCTCAATTCAACTGGTTCTCCTTGGAAAACGAATGACTCAGGCCCCTCGAGGAGTCCTTTCAGATATTTTCTAAGTTCATTGGAAGCTTCTTTGTAAAGACTCCATATACTTTCATGTTTCTTAACAAGACTAGCTAGTTCACCGTATAGATGTCCCGGAATATTGGCTAGTGTGGAGACTACATCGACGGCATCGCTCTTAGGAAGCAACTTCAAAGGGTCGAGACCGAGGGGTTCTCCGGGCTTGACCTCTATGACCTGTCCCCCTGACTGTTCTAGAAGGGGTCGGTATTCGTTCTCAGGGTCTATAACGTAGAAGTCTAGGTCCTCTTCATACTTCCTATAATACCTGTATATGAGTACTTTGCCAGTAACCGATTTACCGGCACCCGGAATACCTAGAACCACCAGGTTATAGTTAGTATGGATATAGATATCGTAGAACACCGGACTCTTATCGATCCTCGACAACCCGAGGAATATTCCGTCGGTCTCCATAAGCGTGTTAGATATGAATGGGAAGAATGCTCCTAGGGTATGGGTATCCGTATAGATGGGATTAGGTTCTTTAAGTTCATACATTAGCCATTGAAGGAAAGCTGGGCTATCAACCTCGAAGCCCATGGATTCAAGCTCTCTCCTCACATACTCGGCTCTACTTCGGGCCTCCTCTCTTGAACCACCACTCACGACCAGGATAAACCTTAGCTCGAAGAGGCTGGTCTCTCTACGGATGAGGGATTGGAGAAGCTCTTCAATTACACCATATTCTTCCTCAACACGTAGATCTGGTGGACGGCCCTCATACTGATAACTGGCCATCAGGGCTCTTAGAAACCTGTATCTACGTTGTAGCATCTTGACTGCATAGTGTCTGTGTATGGGCCTAACATAGATCCTTGCCTCATCGACTAAGGGAAGGATCTCCTGAATAAACCCCTCCATAAGCGTTGCTGGTAACTTATAGGCAGACAATACACGGTATATCTGGCCATCGCCAATGATATATCTAGGCTTAACGATGACGCGGCCGGGATCCAGGAGTCTTGGCGGAGGATTTAAGAGGGGCTGATAGAGAAGCCCAGCCGCATCCAAGTACTCATCCATCCTCTCTGATGACTCTATGTAGAAGCTGTAAAGGTCTGCCTCAAAAACGCGATCCTCCCAACGGATCTCCCTAGTTTCTCTCCTACACGTAATAATGAGTTCCCTTCTAACCTGGTTTAGGAGGGATTTAAAGGCTTCAATTATGCTCTCTTGTTCTTCTTCATGTAGAAGCATATAGTTGACCGGGTAAACCTGGTAATAATACCTTCTCAACCCCTGACACCCATTCTGATTCTCCGTTTCAGAACGGTTTTCCCATGGAGCCTGATCTCTACCTCGTAGAGGCCCGGTCCCTCGGGAGAGTAATATACCGTGTACTCGCCAGAGGATCCAGTCTTAGCCCGTGTATACAGCCTACCATTAACATATACCTCAAGCTCCTCATCAACAAGAGGGTTTCCAAGGGGGTCCCTCAACACTCCGACAATCTTAACAGTAGGAATTCTCGTGGGATCACGGGCGTATACTTCAAGAGTCTCCGGAATACCTACATGTTTAGCTTTATTGATTGGTCTGGCCATCTTAACTGGTTTAGTCCTGGGCTTATGCCTGCCTGTTAATACTATTAGTAGCTGCTTTTCTGGTAGCACTGCTTTAACTGGTTTCTTGGCAACACCTAATCCGATGAACAACCCCGTTAATACCAGGACTAGGCCCTCGAGGAAGCCCAGCTTCAGAGTAATAGATGCATATATAGCTATAACGATAAAAACTATGACCAATAATACTTGACGAGCACTAAGATCCCCTACAAATGGGAAACTGAAAAGCGGTTGCATCCACCAAGGTCTATCCTCGACGGCAAGAACCCTAACTTCCCTAGGCATCATTACACCAATATATGGAGAAGAGGCTGGATGTATAGTAACGGATTATAAGTAAAGCGTTATAGCCGCCAACAGATTAATAATAATCTGTAAACTCCTGAGAGGCGAAAAAGCTTGAGGAGAGAGACCCGAACTAAAAAATGTGGTCCCGCGGGGGGGACTTGAACCCCCGACCACCCGGTATCTGTGAGCCCCTTTTCTGTGCCGCCCCGCCTTCATCCATCCCTCATTCTAGA
>Ga0256842_1003652_pt1 | contig 10124 bp, 8 predicted proteins | sample 4559240metaG_FD_185973 | JGI IMG/M metagenome (GOLD analysis project Ga0256842, IMG submission 185973) | Hydrothermal vent microbial communities from Guaymas Basin, Mexico - 4559-240 | ecosystem: Environmental > Aquatic > Marine > Hydrothermal vents | place: Mexico: Guaymas Basin | collected...
ATTGGAACACCGGCAAGGAGGAGAATACCAAAGAGCAGGAGTATAAGAACCGAAGGATCAAGCATTTTTAATAACCCCCTTCATGCTTTGTATTATCCTAAAAATCACCAGAATGGATATTATTGGCATTCCAATTGTGTATATCCACATTGGAATTCCCAAGGCCATCGTTGTTGAGTGATAAATTGTCATGTCGAGGTAAACATATCGGGCTGTGAGATAAAGAACCACAATGAAAAGGATTAAGCTGAGTATCTGTCCAAATATTATGAGATGTTTTCTTATGGGCACTCTATCCCTTACAAAGACCATTGCCAGATGAGAACCTCTTCTAAATGCCATACCTATCCCCAGAAATGTTACCCATACAAAAAATGCCACCTCAACTTCCTCTGTAAACGCGATAGAAGCATGGAAAAGGTATCTTGTAACAACGTTTATAAATGCCACGAGAATCATGATGAGAAGTAGAACAGCCGCGACATATCCCTCTGCCTCGATTTTCTCCTCCAATTTAAACACCTCCTTTAGATTGAAAAGAAAAAATTAAAAACAGATCATGAAGGAACTTCGACTTTTATCCCAAGAGCATTCTCGATATCTGAAACTGCATCCTCTACTAGTCCTTTTCCTATCTTTGGCACCCATGTCTTGTAGACACTGCCAACCTTGGCTTTAAACTCCGCCCTCTGGTCTGGAGATAAAGTTGTTATTTCCATTCCTTTACTTTCCAAGAAACTGAGGGGATCTGTTATTTCAGGTGTGTAACTGTACTTCTCCTTTAATATCTTCAGAGAGGTGCCATCGTCAAGACCTATACGTGCCATAGCTTTTTCCCATTTAGCTGCTTTGATTGCCGCTTCCTTTATTATCTGCTGGGTTTGTGGATCAAAAGATTCCCATGTCTTCTTGTTTACAGCAAATATTAGCGGGTCAATTGCATAATCCCATATCGTCATGTATTTGTGGAACTCATAGATCTTGTAGGGGATTATAACAATATTCACTGGATTTTCCTGCCCATCAACTACTTTCTGCTGGAATGCTGTAATGGCATCTCCCCAGTTCATCATTGTTGGGTCAGCACCAAGTGCCTTGAACGTGTCGATGAATATTGGGGAACCAACTACTCTAATCTTCAGCCCTTTAAGATCATCCGGAGTTTTAATTGGATGCTTCCAGTTGGTTACTTGTCTAAATCCATTTTCACCCCATGCTAATGGGACTACACCTTTGCTTTCCAATATTTCTGCAATTCTTTTGCCTGCTTTTCCATTTTCCACAGCATCAACTGCCTTGTATATGTCCCCTTTCTTTTTCCCTTCTGGGAAGAAGAAGGGTAATATAAACAAGTTCAGCTCTTTAACCTGAGGAGCCCAGTTTATTGTCGAGCCAACAGCAAAGTCCGCAACTCCTTGGCTGAGCAAAACAAACTCATTTGTCTGTTTTCCTGCAAAAAGCTGTCCAGAGAAATATATTTGAATCTTCACTCTGCCGTTTGTCCTTTTCTCTACCTCATCTGCCCACATTTTTGCAGCCTGTCCCCAAGGAGAATTTGGTCCGACAACGACGCTCATTTTGTATACCTTGGTCGGGGCAGAAGATGCTGAAGAAGATGTCGATGTTGATGCCGACGTCGTAGAAGTAGTGCCTTTTCCTACACATCCAGCCCCAATCACACCAAAAATCAAAATCCCTAACAGCAATATGGTTCCAAATTTTCTCATCTTCAGACCTCCGTTTCAATCAACGCTATCGGTTCCCCGATGGGAACCTCATCCCCCTCCTCGTGTATTATCTTGACGAGAACACCATCAGCTGGAGATTCAACCTCCCCAGTAAGTTTTTCACTTTCTATCTCTGCGATTATTTCACCCTTCTTGACTTGATCTCCCTCTTTTTTCACCCACTTTATTATAGTGCCGCTTTCCATAGTCAGGCCTAATTTTGGCATCACCACCTCTACCCTCATGACCATCCCCAATTCATCTAAAATGTTTTAGAATCTAAAAGTTTTGAGTGAACATATTAAACAGGTAATTTATCCAAAGCCTAGTACCTAAAGTCCATTTTGTCGAGGTAACCTTTAACGGTTATAATTATTAAGAAAGTCCAAACCTATCCCACCAGCACCCTGAAAAACTATAAACAACCTTTAAAGCCAGTAGCTATATAATACCTTCACATGAGATGCAAGTTCTGCGAGAGGCCGGCCTTCATCAAGCTCCACTACCCGAAGATGTACCTCTGCGAGGAGCACTTTAAAGAGTACTTCGAGAGAAAAGTTAAGAGGACTATTGAGAGATACAAGCTCCTCAGGCCGGATGAGAGAATTCTTGTGGTTGTGAGCGGGGGAAAGGATTCAGCCGTTACAGCTTACATTCTCAAGAAGCTCGGCTATAACATAGAATGCCTCCACATAAATCTAGGCATAGGCGAGTATTCCGAGAAGAGCGAGAGCTATGCCAAAAAACAGTGCGAGGCTTTAGGAGTTCCACTCCATATAGTCCGCGTTAGGGAACTCCTCGGAAAGGGCATTGGCGAGGTAAAAACAAGAAGAGCCGTATGTTCTTACTGCGGATTAACTAAGCGCTACATCTTCAACAAGTTTGCCCATGACAATGGCTTTAATGCGGTAGCGACAGGCCACAACCTCGACGACGAGGCGAGCTTCATTTTCGCCAATCTGATGAACTGGAACACGCAGTATCTGGCAAAGCAGGGGCCTCTCCTTCCTGGGGAGGGCAAATTCGTTAAGAAGGTAAAACCGCTCTACGAGCTGACTGAGAGGGAGGTCGTTGCATATGCCCTCGCGAACGGCATCAAGTACATGGTGGAGGAGTGCCCGTACGCGAGGGGAGCTACAACGCTTGAGTACAAAGCGATACTCAACGAGATGGAGGAGAAGAGACCGGGAACGAAAATCAACTTCGTCAAGGGCTTCCTGAGGAAGAAAAAGCTCTTTGAGGCCGAACTCCAAGAGGTGGAGTTGAAGGAGTGCAGAATCTGTGGTATGCCCGCTCAGGGGAAAAAATGCTCTTTCTGCAATTTCTGGGGTCTGGAAAAACCCTTGGAGTTTAATGGCAGAATCACACCTCCTTAAACCTAAGCCTAAAATTAAGCTCCCCTTCAGTCGGGAATAGCATTGTGTAACTCACTCCCTGCTGAATGAAGTCCCATCCGGCCTCGCTCTGGGAGAGGGTTTTTATCGGGAACTTCCAGATCATTGCCTCTCTACTCAGCTCAATCTCAATTTTTCCAATGCCATAGGGATCGCTGACCTTGATGGTTTTCGCTTTGAATTCTCCCGGACTTTCCATAACGCTGTGCACCGCCAGATTCATCTCAACCCCAAAGAGCACCCTTACTGGGCTCATAGCCCTATAGGTTACTTCAAAACCATCCCTAAGGAGCCTGAAATCCTTCTCGACTTTAGCTGGCTTCGAGTCCACCAAACCATCACGCCACAGTCTCAGACTTTCCCCAAATTCAAACAGGTAAGGCTGGTTTATGAAATCTCCAAGCTCGTTATAGCGCACCAAATGATAGTCATCGAGTTTTGTCTCTATATTAAGAAAGTGATCTTGGAGAATTGCCCTCAACTGCCAGTCATATGCCAGTTCGCGCCTTATTTCGTCAGGTATCTGCTTCCCAACTTCATGTATGCTTGCCACTCCTTCTGAGGATTCTTCCCCATGAGTGGCACTGCCAACCTCATGGTAGTGTTCCCATCTCCTCGCCAGAACATCATTGTAGTTCACAGCCCTTCTCTTGGAGCTGAACTCAAAAAGCGCCCCGCCGTAAGAGGGCTTAAAAACAGCATAAAAGTTTTCATTCTCAAAGAAAACCTCATCTCTTCCATCAAAATCAATGTCCCTGACAAAACTTCCAGTGGAAACGAAACTGTTGGCTTTGATGATGTTCTCCCATACAGTCCTGCGGAGATGGGGGAGATAAACACCACCAAAGACCCCGTGCCAGTAGGCATCGTTGCACTGGGCCCTAAGTAGGAACCGCCTTGCCTCGGGTTTATCCTTTACAAGCTTGCTCACCATGAGCATTCTCTTGTGCATGTAATTGCTCTCAGGATACTTGAAGAAAAAGTTCTTCCAGATGCCGCCGCGCACGAAAACGCGGTACCTTTCAAAGTCTCCCTGGCTCTTCAGCTTTTCAACGAACTCAACAAAGAGCTTTGCTTGTTTAGCTGGTAAAGACCACTCACTCATCTCAAAGTATGAAGCTATGGGCAGATAAACCAACCCTTTAGGTTTGAACTTTGACAGGTACTCGCTGTAGGTCATTAGATTTATTTTTTCGTTGCTTGTTATAGCATCAAAGAACCTCCTGAGCCAGCCTTTCTTATAGACCCACTCATACGTCCCGGGCCAGACACCAAACTTCTCACCGTCATCATGAAAGACGGCGAGTTTTGAGGGGTCATCATCCGTAAGACCCTCCAGATATTCAACCGTCTTTTCCACAGGCCTGAAAGGTATTAAATAGCGGAGCTTCTCATCTATTGGAAATACTGCTATAACTTCGCCTCCATCCTCCGTATAATATGGCCAGAAAAGTTCCTCCTTACTTAAGCCAGCACTCATGAAGTGATAGTCGTCGACAATGACGTAATCTATTCCAGCTTGACGGAGACTCTTTACAAGTTCGGGCTGCCACACCCTTTCTGTTAGCCATACTCCCCTGGCTTCATAACCGAGCTTTTTGGCAAATTCCTTTAAAAGCTTAATCTGTTCTATTCTATCCTCCTTCGGTATAGCTGCCAGAACAGGTTCATAAAACCCCGCGACAACAATTTCCAACTGTCCCTTTCTCACGAGAGAGCGTAGGAGGTCAATATATTCTGGCTTGTTTTCATTCAACCATTCAAGGAGGGGGCCACTTATATGAACTGAAATCTTCATGTTGGAATATTCCTCAAGAATCTCCATAAATGGACGATATGAACGTTCATAAGCACCTTCAAATACCCATCCAAAGTTTCCCAACGGCTGATGATTATGAATGCCAAAGATGAAATTCACCATTAAGACACCTCCATCGATATTATCACTATGAGTGATATTCAAAAAGGTATATAAATATTTTATGCACATATATCAACAAGGGTGAATAAGTATCACCCGAGGTGAATAAAAATGAAGAAGAGCATAGTGTTATTTCTAATTGCCATAATGATTTTTGGGCTGTTTCATAAATAGTTAAAAGCGTAAAGTTTAAATATCTTCATTTCATAATTTATTTTGGAGGAGTGTTGTATGAGGCTCTATCGAACAGGTAAGGCATCACAACTCTTGGGTATCAGCAAGCCAACACTAATTAGAAAGATTAAATCTGGTGAGATTAAAGCGTATCGTGTTGGAAGAGAATACCGTATCCCCGAAAGTGAAATCAAAAGACTACTTGAAGGCAAAACTCTTGATAAAGTCGTCATTTATGCCAGAGTTTCAAGCCGAGACCAGAAGGAAGACTTGGAGAGACAGGTTGAATATCTTAAAAACTACTGCTCCTCCAAGGGTTATCAAGTTGTGAAAATTCTTACAGACGTTTCATCAGGCTTGAATGAGAACAGAAGGGGATTAAAACAACTCTTTAAATTGGTTGAGGGTGGAGAAGTTGGGAAAGTCGTCATAACTTACAGGGATAGGCTCACACGCTTTGGATTCAAATACCTCGAACAATACTTCAACTCCCACGGCGTTGAAATTGAAGTAATCTTCGACGACGAGTCAGAAAAAGAACTCGTTGAGGACTTGTTAGCCATCGTAACTTCATTTGCTGGAAAGCTTTATGGGATGCGCTCACAAAAGAAAAAACGCCTCGTTGAGGCGATAAAGAATGCCCTCAGAGACGATTAAACTCACTGCAAAATTTAAACTCAAGGAAACTCCTAAAGGATTAGATTACCTCTTTTCTGTTTACCGTGAAATAGTGAATTTTCTAATCTCATACACTCACGAGAACAACATAACCAGCTTCTACAGGCTCAAAAAAGAAACCTACAAAAGCCTACGTGAGGGATACCCAGAACTACCGAGCCACTACATTTACACGGCTTGCCAGATGGCTACCGCAGTTTACAAGAGCTACAGGAAGAGGAAACGGAAGGGTAAAGCCAATGGAAAGCCTGTTTTCAAGAAAGGTGTCATAATGCTGGACGACCACTTGTTTAAACTCAACCTTGAAAAGGGAGTAGTGAAGTTCTCCACTCCAAACGGGAGGATTGCTTTAGAGTTCTATCCAGCCAAATATTATAAGAAATTCAAGGGTTGGAAGGTTGGGCAGGCGTGGTTAGTTAAAACGCCTAAGGGAGTTTTTATTAACGTGGTCTTTTCAAAAGAGGTTGAAATAAGAGAGCCAAAGGCTTTTGTTGGCGTGGATTTGAATGAGAATAATGTAACCTTAGCACTCCCTAATGGGGAGTTTGTTCAAATAATAACCCACGAAAGGGAAATTAGGACGGGTTATTTCGTAAAAAGAAGAAAGATTCAAAAGAAGATTAGAGCGGGGAAGAAGAGGGAAGAGTTACTGCAAAAATACGGAGAGCGTGAGAGGAATAGGCTTAACGACCTTTACCACAAGATTGCTAATGTAATCGTTGAATTTGCAAAGCGTTATGGTGGAATTGCCTTAGAGGATTTAACGGAAATCCGGGAGTCAATTAGATATTCCGCTGAGATGAATGGAAGGCTCCACCGCTGGAGTTTTCACAAACTTCAATCAATTATTAAGTATAAGGCTAAACTGAAGAGTGTTAGGGTTGTTTTCGTGAATCCGGCCTTTACTTCCTCCCTGTGCCCGATATGTGGGGGAAAATTAAGCCCGAATGGGCATAGGGTTTTGAAGTGTTCAAACTGTGGTTTTGAAGCCGACAGAGATGTTGTTGGGAGTTGGAATATTCGCTTGAAAGCCCTGAAGATGTGGGGAGTAACCGTTCCCCCCGAAAGCCCTCCAATGAAGACGGGAGGAGGGAAGCCTACCCATTACAAAATTAACACACTACACACAATTAACGGGTAGGCAGAACGGTAGCACCTACGATAAAGCTTGCAAGTAGTGCGGAAGTCACCAACATGTGGGTTATAAATTCGAATGAACTCCTATGGAAAGATGCGCTAAATGATCAGGGTCATGAGCAGGATCAGTGGCTACATGAGGAAGGAGGGACATCAACACATTTTGATATAAAGGAGTTTAGAGTAACCAGCGATGACCAGAATCTATATTTCCTCGTGACTTTCAATGACATGAGCAACATCCAGCTCGGTTACAATGGTGCAACATTTCTGGATATAGCAATAGACTATAAAGACGGTGGAAACAATTGGTTAGCAGGAAATCCAGGGCTTCAAACATCTATAGCTTGGGATTATCAGGTGGTCGTCAATCTCGCAGACCCTACATACCACAGTACAGCAGCTACGGTTAACTTGACCAATCCAGGGGACTGGGGGAAAATCTTTTACATAGTCAACAGCAACTGGCAGCAGCTTGCAATACCCGGAGCTGAAATGAGCGTTAATATCAGCAACAATGCAATAGAGATAGCTCTGCCCCTATCGATGTTCGGAGGAAACCTTCCTCAGAATCTGAAAATCGCAGTTATGACAGCTCCCGGCTGGGCTGATGGAGATGGAAACGGCGGAGTATGGGGAGAAGCATTTGACTTTGTCAGTGACAAATCAAGCGATGAGGAAAAAGCTGATGGTGTTCTCAACTACTACATAGATGTTCCCACAGAACAGATTATGTCTCATTCTCCAATATCTGTAGATGGGAATCCCAACGAGTGGACAGGAGAGTTCATTATTCCAAGGCCAATCTTAACATTGAATCTCACATCTAGTATCAATGATGTTGAACCAAACCAACCAGCAAATATAACAATCAGCATTTCTAACATAGGTGATGGCACCGCCGACAGTGTCAATGTAACCCTCTACGACAACGATATAAAGGTTAAAAACTGGACAGTCACTGTTCCAGCTAAGGGCAAGATAAACCTGAACTATATATATGAATACAACGAGCAGAAAACTGGAACTCACCATCTAAAAGCTATAGTTGAGTATGAAGGCAAAAACATAACAGCATCCTACAAGCTCTACGTCGGGGAAATCGAGATCAGAAGACAGAATCTAATGACTGCAGGAATGTATATCTGGCCTGGCTTATACATGAAAAGATACGAGTGGAGTGTAAATGCACTTGAAATGGCAAAAGGCATGGCAACTACAAACGAATCCATGAATCAGATAAATCTGTTAGAGAAGAAGCTCAAAGAAAACTATAGATTGTTCAAAAAGGGATTCACCCTCCTCCAAGGAAACAACCCCTCACCCAGAGGAGCTTTCATTGTAGCCTCAGCTTATTACAAGATTAAAGGCATTCAAAAAGAAATATCAGAATTGCTCAAAAAGCTCGAAGCAGAGGGAGTTATGAATAAAGTTACCAAAGTTGCAGAAGATATGCAGCATGGAGAAGCAGGTGCAAATCTGACAGCTCTCTACCTCGGCTCTGATGATAAATACTACTATGTGGTTGTTGATACAGGTAACACTGAAAACTGGGATGTTGCCTATGGAATTGCCATCGATGCAAAGGACGGCGGCTACAACGGAACATCAGATGCCTGGGGAAGAAATCTCTGGTTCTCATTCAAAGCAGATTATGAGATATATATCTATTGGAGTTCTGAAGATAACAGTATTGCCGCCACGAGCTTTGCGGAATGGAATTCCGGAGAATGGAAGTACAGCAAACCCAGTGAAGCTGGAATCAAAGTTTCATATACAAAAGGTTCTGGCGGAATAAAGAGGCTCATATTCCAGATTCCGCTGTCTCTAATTCCAGATCCAGAGAATGCAAAGGTGAGCGCATTTGTTACAGGAGCAGATCCGGGAACATCAGCTGTTGACTGCCTGCCATACGACAGGAGCATAAATGACCAGGCAAATGAATGGAACGACCTTGACTGGATAACAACCTATGCAACACCGAATGGAACTGGATCAGAGCTTCCATCAGAGATAACCATTGATGGCGCTCTTGCTGACTGGCAGAATGCCAAAGTCATGATCAAAGAGAAGAACTTGAACTATGCAGGTGCCAATCTCGCTATGCTTGGAGTGGACTATGACGAGAACTACCTCTATATAGCACTTGAGGCAAACAACAGCGAGAACTGGGATCTGAGCTACGGAATTGCGCTGGATGTCAAGGACGGTGGTTACACTACTGGCAGAGATGCATGGGGCAAGCTGATAGGTTTCACTGAGGGAGTGGACTACGAAATCTACGGCTGGTGGAACAGCGGAACAAAGAGGCTTGAGTACAACTTCGGCAAGGACACAGGAATGCAGCTGGTCAAATACGAGGATGGAAAGTGGACGTACGACTGGAACAAGCAGTTCAAGGGATTCAAGGCAGCATACTTCGGAGGGACCTCAGGCCTGCAGACTGTAGAGATTGGAATCCCATGGGAAGCCATAGACGGAAGGCCTAAGGAAGTGAAGGTTATAGCATGGATAGCCGGAGGGGACAACACCTCAGCCGTTGTTACAGTTCCGGACGACAAGGCAGTTCATGACAGCACGGATGAATGGAAGGACACCGACACGCTGAGCAACTTTGTGAAAGTAATGATTAAATGATTTCCTTCTTTTACCATTTTTATACGATCATCTTGGAGAGGTATAATGTAACCGCTATCGCCAGCTGATTGGAGAAGTTATCATCTGGAGGAAAATCATAAAACTCAGCAACCATTCCCGCAATTGCTCCTACAATAGCATGTGGAAAATTCATCAATAAGAGCAGGATAGCAAGGGCAGAGAAGAAGTAGGCTAGACTCCCCTCAACACTCTTGCCATTTGCAAAACGGTGCCTCCCGAAGGTCTTGCCTATTATCGCCGCCATAGCATCCCCCACTGTAGCAACTGCAATAGCCCCGATTGCTATATCCTTCGAAAAGAAATAAACCACGATAAATGCCCCTGCTGCAAAGTATATGTGCGCCGCAATCCCCCCCCTTTCTTCCTCCCGAGTGATCTCGTCTATGTTTTTCTCAAGGGTTGATATAACTTCATCCTGAACATAAATGCGAAGAA
>Ga0256842_1003653_pt1 | contig 10123 bp, 10 predicted proteins | sample 4559240metaG_FD_185973 | JGI IMG/M metagenome (GOLD analysis project Ga0256842, IMG submission 185973) | Hydrothermal vent microbial communities from Guaymas Basin, Mexico - 4559-240 | ecosystem: Environmental > Aquatic > Marine > Hydrothermal vents | place: Mexico: Guaymas Basin | collected...
GCCTCTCTTCGCTGATAATACTCTTCCTTTCAGGATCGGAAATGTAAGTCGCTGCCTAGTTAATCAGTTCTTTTTACTTATTCACTTTTTTATCCAATCACTTTTATAATTTACTTTTTGATGTTATTTTATTCTAATTATTTGTTTATTTTGAATTTTATTTTTAAATTGTCTTTATAATCTACTTTATATGCTATTATTTTACATGAACTTTTTTAGGAAAATTGATGAAAAATTATATAAAACAACAAATTGAACACTCTTATAAATTAAAAAAGAATATTTATGATGATGAAAATCTTTTAAATAAGATTCAAAATCTTTCTCAGCTATCTGTTAAACTTTATAAAGCTGGAAATAAAATAATTTTAGCAGGTAATGGTGGAAGTGCTGCTGATGCTCAACATATTGCTGCTGAATTGGTAGGAAGATATGGATTTGATAGAGATTCTTTACCAGCATTAGCATTAACTACTGATACTTCAATTCTTACTGCAATAGGAAATGATTATGGTTTTGAAAAAATTTTTTCTCGTCAATTAGATTCTATGGGACAAGGTGGTGACCTTTTTATAGGAATCTCAACATCTGGTAATTCAAAAAATTTAATAAATAGTTTTGAAGTGGCAAAGAAAAAAAATATCTTAACTGTTGCATTAGTTGGTAAGGATGGTGGAGAGATGGCTAAAATAGCAGATTTGGCTTTAATTGTTCCTTCAGATTCTACTCCTAGAATACAGGAGGCACATATCTTAATTGGGCATATATTATGTGATATAATAGAGAAAGAGATTTTTGCTAATGGTATATCTAAATAAATATGAAAAAAGCTCTTTTTTTAGATAGGGATGGTGTTATTAATGTTGAAAAAAATTATTTATATAAGATTCAAGATTTTGAGTTTATAGATGGAATTTTTGATCTTTGTAGATATTATCAAAATCTTGGTTATTTGATTATTGTTGTAACAAATCAATCTGGTATTGCCAGAGGTTTTTATAATGAAAAAGATTTTGATACTCTTACTTCTTGGATGATAGATAGATTTTATGATGAAGATATTATAATTAGTAAAGTTTATTATTGCCCACATCATCCAGATATTTCAGGTGAATGTGTATGTAGAAAACCAAAATCTGGAATGTTAGTTGATGCAGAAAAAGATTTTAATTTGGATTTAGAAAATTCAATATTAATTGGGGATAAAGAAATAGATATTGAAGCTGGTATTTGTGCTGGATTAAAAGAGACTTATCTATTTGATGATAAGAATCAAACAAATTATTCTAAAGCCAATAAAATTGTTTCAAATTTTAAAAATATAATGGAAAAATAATGTTAATACTAAATAGTGGTGGAACTTTTAACAAAAGGTATAATAAAATCAATGGAGAACTAGAAGTTCCCTTTGATAATATAGCGATAAACTCCATCTTAGAAAATTATAATAGTGATGTTGATATTGCTGGTGTTGTATATAAAGATAGTTTAGAGATAGATATTAATGATAGAAAAATGTTAAGTAGTATCATTATGGAATCCAAAGATGATACTTTTATTGTTGTTCATGGTACAGATACTATGGATGAAACTGCTGAATTTTTTGATGCAGTATTTCAAGATAGAAAAATTATATTAGTTGGGTCTATGAAACCATTTGAAATTGATAAGGTTGAACCTAGTTTTAATCTAGGAATGGCGATAGGTTTTGCAAATTCAAAAAATGATTATGGTATATATATCTGTATGAGTGGTTATGTTAAACCATGGAATCAACTTAAAAAAAATAGATCAATAGGGAAATTTGAAATTGTCGAATAAAATAGCTTGTACCCATTGTCATTTAGAATTTAATGAAAATGTTATGATTAAAGATGGTGAACATTATTTTTGTTGTAATGGTTGTCAAGGTGTTTATCATCTATTGAGTGATGAAGGACTTGAGAGTTTTTATGATAAACTAGGTAGTAATACTTTAACTGCCCCAACTGGACAATATGAAGATTCTAGTAATTTTAATTCACCAGCTTTTTATGATAAATTTGTAAAAATAGATAAAGATGGTTTTAGTAATGTTTCTCTTATTATCGAGGGAATTCATTGTTCAGCTTGTGTTTGGTTAAATGAGAAAGCTTTACATAAAATGGATGGAATTATAGAAGCTAGTATAAATTTTACAAACAATAAAGCTATTATAACTTGGGCTGATGATGTTGTTAAATTATCTCAAATTATAGATATGATTCGTGCTATTGGGTACAATGCTTTCCCTTATGATGCTTCGATTCAAGAATCTCATGCAAATAAAGAGAGAAAAGATTACTATTTACGGATGTCTGTAGCTATTTTTGCCACTATGAATGTTATGTGGATAGCAGTTGCACAATATGCTGGATACTTCTCTGGTATGACACAAGATATGAAAACTATACTTAATATAGCAGAGGGTTCATTAGCTACTCCTGTCCTCTTTTATAGTGGTTGGATTTTTTTTAGAGGTGCTTATTACGGAATAAAAACTAAAGTTATAAATATGGATATATTGGTAGCTACAGGAGCTTCCTTAACTTATATATACTCCATATATATCACATTTATAGAACATGGAGAGGCTTATTTTGACTCAGTAACTATGATAATTACTTTTGTTTTAGTTGGTAAATTCTTAGAGGTATTAAGTAAGAAAAGTGCAGCAGATGCTCTTGATATTATAGGTAAAAATTTACCCACTGAAGTAAATATTATTAAAAATGATAAGATTGTTTCTTGTAAATTAAATGATGTAGTTGTTGGTGATATTGTTGTTATCTCTACTGGTGAGAAAGTTTTATTTGATGGAGAAATTTTAACTGGTAATGGTACTTTTGATGAATCTAGTTTAACTGGTGAGAGTGAGCCTATTTATAAAACTATTGGTGATAATGTTATTAGTGGTACTTCATCTATTGATGCTGATATACACTATAAAGCTAGTAAGGATTTTGAACACTCTACTTTATCAAACTTAGTAGCATTGTTAGAAACTGCTATAGTTAAAAAACCTAAGATAGAGCAGATGGCAAATAAGCTATCAGAATATTTTTCATCTATTATTTTAGCACTATCTTTTATCACTTTTTTATGTTGGTATTTTCTTGGAAATAGTTTTGAAATATCTTTTATGGTTGCTATATCTGTGATTGTTATCGCTTGTCCTTGTGCTTTAGCACTTGCTACACCAGTTGCTACATTAGTTGGTTTAAGTTTAGGTGCAAAAAGAGGTATATTATTTAAAGAGGCTGCTCAACTTGAAACTATGGCTAAGGTAGATACTTTAGTTTTAGATAAAACTGGAACTATAACAGTTGGTGAACCTGAAGTGATAAAAGAGCATATATATAATGATTTTGATACAAATCTTTTATACTCTTTAGTAAAATCATCAAATCACCCTGTAGCAAAAGGGATAAAAAAATATTTAAAATTAGATGAAAATATTGATGAATATATATTAGATTCCTATACTCAAATTCCAGCATTAGGAATATCAGCAACTTATAAGAATCAAAAAGTTTTAGGTGGAAATTTAAAACTTATATTAAATAATGGATTGAGTAGTGATTTTAAAAGTGATAATACAATTTTTTATTTTAGTATAGATAATAAGATTGTTGCTATATATGAACTTCGTGATAATATTAAAAGTAATGCCAAAGAGTTGGTTTCAAGTTTATCTACTAAGGGTATTTCAGTAATTATGCTAACCGGTGATAACAGTGAAATAGCTTCTCGTGTAGCTAGTGAGGTTGGAATCGTTGAGTTTTTAAGTGAACAAACTCCAGAAGATAAATCAAACTATATAGAAAAACTTCATTCTGAAGATAAAACTGTTGTGATGGTTGGTGATGGTGTTAATGATATACTTGCCTTGGCACAAGCTGATATAGGTATAGTTATGGGTAGTGGTAGTGATATAGCTGTAGATGTTAGTGATGTGATTTTACTAGATGATTCTTTATCTTCATTAGAAGATGCCTTTAAAATATCTCGTACAACATTTGGGCTTATAAAGCAAAATTTAGGTATATCTTTAGTTTATAATTCTATAACTATCCCTTTAGCGATGTTTGGATATGTTATACCTTTAGTAGCTGCAATCTCTATGAGTGTAAGTTCATTATTAGTTGTTGGAAACTCTATGAGAATTAGATATAAATGGAATAAAAATTAGGAGAATATTTTGGATAATTGGGTAATTGCTATGATGTTAGGTGCATCTATATTTTTAGGTGCTATCGCTCTGTTTGCTTTTCTTTGGGCTATTAAAAATGGTCAGTTTGATGATCAAGAAAAATTTTTAAATGGTGCTAAATTTGATGGTATAGATGAATTAAATGATGCTGTTAATCAAGAGAAAAAACGGGAAAAATTAAAGAAAAATTATAGGCCAGAATAATAAAAGCTACCTATAAAAGGTAGCTTTATTATTATTTACCTACAGTTTGAGCAAATGCTTCTAAATCAGCATCAGAATATCTTCCAACTTGACCTTTCATAAGACCACCCATACCATGTTTATTTAAAGTACCAGCTTTATAAGCTTTAAGTGCAGTTGCGATATCAGCATGACTCATTTCTGAAACAACAGCAGATTTACCCATAGCGTGTTTTTCGAAGTGAGGACCATGACACCCTTTACAAGCACCAGCGTTTACTGCTGCCATTGAAGTTGTAGCCATTGCTAAAGTAGCAATTGAAGCGATTACAATTTTTTTCATATTATTTTCCTTAGATAAAATTTCATAATGATTATAGTAGCTTGATTCTTAAATACATATTAATGAATTAAAAGGTATCATTTTATTAAATTTATTTATTAAAAAGTGGGACTATGAGATACATTAATGAAGAGTTAACAGATAAAACTATTTTAATTACAGGTGGAGCAGGTTTTATTGGCTCAAATTTAGCTTTTTATTTTCAAGAAAATCATCCAGATTCTAAAGTTGTAGTGGTTGATTGTTTTAGAAGTGGTGAAACTTTGTCAAATGGTAATTTAAAAAGTTTTGGTCATTTTAAAAATCTTATCGGCTTTCGTGGTGAAATTATTAGTGGAGATATTAATGATAAAGATTTACTTTTAAATTTGAAACAAAATTATAAATTTGATTATATTTTTCATGAGGCTGCTATATCTGATACAACAGCACAAGAACAAGATTTAATGATTAAAACAAATGTAAATGCTTATAAAGATCTACTTGATTTGGCTGTGGCTCATGGAGCAAATATGATATATGCTTCATCAGCAGCAACTTATGGTGATGCTAAATCTCCACAAAAAGTTGGTAGAGAATCTCCTCAAAATGTTTACGGTTTTTCTAAATTAAGTATGGATAATTTAAGTCGTGAATATATGAAAAAAGAAGATATTTCGATAGTTGGTCTTAGATACTTTAATGTTTATGGTAAAAACGAATTTTTTAAAAACTCAACAGCTTCTATGGTTTTACAATTTGGTCATCAACTATTGGCTGGTAAAAATCCAAAACTTTTTGAGAATAGTGATAAGATTTTAAGAGATTTTATATATATAGAAGATATTATTCAAGCAAATATAAAAGCTATGAATCCAAAAGAGAGTGGTATATATAATGTTGGAACAGGTAAAGCTAGAAGTTTTCAAGATATAGTAGATATTTTACAAAAAGAGTTGAAAACAACTTTAAAATGTGAATATATACCAAACCCTTTTATTGGTTCATATCAGTTTCATACAGAAGCAGATATAGAAACAACTAAAAAATTCTTAGGGTATGAACCATCTTTTGAGATGGAAGATGCGATAAAAGATTATGTATCTGAGATAAAAAGAGTTTACGAAGAAGAAGTGAAATAGATGAAGCAGTTTAAAGATTCAACACCAAATATCTTAGTGATAGGTGATTTGATGATAGATCATTACCTTTGGGGTAGTTGTGATAGAATATCACCAGAAGCACCTGTTCAAGTTGTAGATATAGCAAAAGAGACAACTGTTTTAGGTGGTGCAGGTAATGTTATAAACAATCTAAAAACATTAGGTGCTAAGGTTAGTGTAAGTAGTGTTATTGGTGCTGATGATAACGGTTGTGAACTTTTAGAGATGCTTAAAAAGATAGATGTAGATAGTAAAAATATCATCATTCAAGATGATAGAAAAACATCTAAAAAAAGTCGTGTTATTGCAGTCTCACAACAGATTCTAAGATATGATAATGAGACTAAAGATGATATAAACTCAAAATCTATAGATTCTATTTTAGAATCTTTAAATAATGATATTGTAAATTATGATATTGTTATTTTATCTGATTATGGAAAAGGTGTCTTAACAGATAGATTTTCACAAGAGATTATAAAACTAGCAAACTCTAAAGGTATCAAAGTTTTAGTTGATCCTAAAGGTAGTGATTTTACAAAATATAAAGGTGCTTACCTTTTAACACCAAATAAAAAAGAGGCTATCTTAGCTACAAATATAGATATAGTTGATGATAACTCTTTAGAGAAAGTTTTAGTTAAACTAAAAACAGATTGTGATTTAGATATATCTCTTGTTACACTGTCTGAAGATGGAATCGCTACTTTTGATGAAAAACTTAAAAAATTCCCAACAGTTGCAAAAGAGGTTTTTGATGTAACAGGTGCTGGAGATACTGTTATAGCTTCTATCGCTTTTGCTTTGAGTATGGGTAAAACTATCGAAGAGGTGGCATCTTTTGCTAATTTAGCTGCTGGTGTGGTTGTTGGTAAGATAGGTTCTGCTACTGTAAGTATAGATGAGATAGAGGAGTATGAGGCATCATTACATAAAAGTTGTTCAGATTCACATATAAAATCTTTTGATGAGATTCAAACAATAGTTCAAAGATATAAAGATAATGGTAAACGGGTTGTTTTTACAAATGGATGTTTTGATATACTTCATATTGGACATGTAAAATATCTACAAATAGCTAAAAGCTTTGGTGATATTTTGGTTGTTGGTTTAAATTCTGATGAATCTGTATCAAGACTTAAAGGACCAACTAGACCTGTAAATATAGCTGAAGATAGAGCCTACCTTTTAGCAGCACTAGAAGCAGTTGATTTTGTAGTGCCGTTTAGTGAAGATACTCCATACAATCTTATAAAGATGTTATCGCCAGATATACTTGTAAAAGGTGGTGATTATAAAGGTAAAGAGGTCGTTGGTACTGAGTTTTCTACAGAGTTAAAGTTAGTTGATTTTGTAGATGGTAAAAGTACAACAAGAACAATAGAAAAAATTAAAGGACAAGAATGATAAAAAAAATAAATTTAATATTGCTAAGTACAGTTTCAGCATTTGCTATGCACAATGCAGAGATAAATATAAATGATAAAGATTTAGAGATTGGTGGAAAATTTGATTTAGGTCAAGTTAATACTACAGTAGAACCAAATACTACTTTTATAGGTGTTAAATATCTTGGTGCAAATAATGATCATGCTAATGTAGATATAAATGGTTATATAGAAACTAACTTTTTGTTGGAAAATGAGATTGATAATACAGGTGTTATTTTTGGTATTGGTGTTAAAGCTAACTATACAAAAATCAATTCTGATAAATTTATATCTATCCCTTTAGGTTTAGAACTTGGATATACTTTTCCTGTTCAAATACCAGTTAGTGTATCTACTCAATTTTATTATGCACCAGAGTCTTTAGCTTTTGCAAAAGCTAAAAACTTTTTAGAGTATCGTTTTTTTACTACTGTTGAGGTTATAGAAAAAGGAGCTTTAGTTTTAGGTTATAGAACTATTGATACAAATATGGATAATAGATCTGGCACTCAAACTTATAATGAATCTGTATATTTTGGATTTAATTTTCAGTTTTAGTAGTTATATAGATATATATAGGTGATGAGCCGATACTTAGAATCTCATCAGCTATAATTTTACCATCTCTTGAAAATACTTGAAAATCTTTCTCTTTTTTAAGTGTTGTATCTTTTAATGACCAATGAATTTGTAGTAGTTTTTCATCTACTAAACATTGAAGTATATAGTATCCCCTTTTTATATCCAATCTTAAAAATTGAGCATTTTGTAAATTCTCTATCATAAACTTATATGTTTGAAAAGCTGTATAGTATTTTATACCATCTCTATTATCTATAAGTCCATACCCCGGTGCTATAAGTTGATGCCAAGATACAGAATCTACTTGTTGAGAAGCAAAGGCAAAAAGGTGATAACGGAGCATAAAATTGGCATAAGTTTGTTCATCTACACACTCCAGTTCACTTGTTGGAGCATATGGAGCAGTGTTTTTTAATGGCCAATTTGTTTCAGTTATATGTAAAACTTGTTTACTTTTGGGGCTTAACCAAACCATTGTGCTAAGAAGTGCTATCTTATCTGATAAACTAAAACCCAGCTGTAAGTTTTCAGGAGCTCCTCTTCTATCTACATATAAAAGAGAAGATATACCATCATATTTGTATTTGAAAAAGTTAAAAAGTGTATGTGCTGTAAAATGGTACTCAAAATCTATAACACCACTACCGATGAGTGTTATATCATTATATTTTTCTATTTTTAGATCATAAGCAACTTTGTAAAAATGGTTGTACTCATCTACATTAGCAAATCCCCATTTGGCTCTGTTTATGGTTGATCCAATCTCATATATATCTATAAGTCCATCTAGTGTAGAAAAAATATTATCAAGATTCTTTTTTAGTAACTTTAGGTCAGTTATATTTTCTCTATCTTGTAAAATCTTTAGTGTAACTTTTTTATCTTTTATCTTTTTTATAAAATCTTTAAGTTTAGTTAGTGAATCTAATTCCCAAAGCTTTATTCTAAGTAAAACTCTTTTTATTTTTAACTCATTTACAATATCTAAGGTTAGTTGAGGTTCTCTCTCATAATCGATTCCTAAACAAAAAAATTGTGATGAGTCTACCTCTTTTCTACGAACTAGAGGTGTCATAACTAAAGAGTAGGGTATTATAACAAGTGATGTTAAAACTGTTTTACTAAAAGATAGCATAGAATTTTTTCTCATATCTCTTTTATAGTTTTTATCTTTTATAACTTCTGGTTGATCGGAATAATTATCCCATATATGTGGCTTTTTCATAAGGGGAATTATATCATTTCTTTGTTAGAATACAAGTATATTTAATGATAGAGGGAAGATAATGGGTAGTGTAAGAAGAAGATATTTGTTTTTTGTTTCACAAAACTATAGTTTTCCTGTTTTAAGACCTCTACAATTAGAGATAAAGTCTCAAGGTGGTGAGATAAAATGGTTTTTGTTTGGTGATAATATAGATTATTCACTTGTTGAGAATCACGAAGAGCAACTCTCCAGTGTTGATGAGATTATAGATTATAATCCTGATGCTGTTTTTGTGCCAGGTAATGTTGTACCATCATTTATACCTGGGCTAAAAGTGGAAGTTTTTCATGGTTTACCAGGGACTAAAATTACAAGAGGTGGTAAAATATATCACTATATCATCAGAGGTATGTTTGATCTTTATTGTACCCAAGGAGTTGATTCAACTTTAAAATTTGAACAATTAGCTAAAGAATATGGTTATTTTAATGTAAGAAAGACTGGCTGGTGTAAACTTGATCCACTTTTTCCACTTGAAAATAAAAAAAATAGCGAAAGAAAAGCTATCCTTTTTGCATCAACATTTAGTCCTAGATATTCTAGAGCTAAGGATTTATATCCATTTTTATATAAGATGATGAAAGAGTATGATATAGACTGGTATATAACACTTCATCCTATAATGGCTGTAGAGATTGTAGAACTTTATAAATCTATTGATTTACCAAATGTAAAATTTATAGAACCAACACAACTTATAGAATATTTTAAAAAATCTGATATGATGTTATGTGATATCTCATCTATTGTATATGAGTTTTTAACTCAAATTAAACCAGTTGTTACATATCAAACAAAAAAACAAGGTGAAGAGATAATTAATGTTGATGATGAAGAGAATCTTAAAAAGACAATTTTATCTATATTAGAAAATCCAAATCTAAATAGGGAAAATATTTTAAAAAGTGTAGATAACTTTCATCCATATAGAGATGGAAAATCTAG
>Ga0256842_1003654_pt1 | contig 10121 bp, 3 predicted proteins | sample 4559240metaG_FD_185973 | JGI IMG/M metagenome (GOLD analysis project Ga0256842, IMG submission 185973) | Hydrothermal vent microbial communities from Guaymas Basin, Mexico - 4559-240 | ecosystem: Environmental > Aquatic > Marine > Hydrothermal vents | place: Mexico: Guaymas Basin | collected...
CTCAAGATTTTTCGGGAGAAAGAACCCCCTCGACATACCCCTCAACAAGCTCAACGAGAGCAGGATAAAGCTCGAAGTCCAGATACAGAAGATTGAGAACGAAATTGCAAGTATTGACAGGGAGATAGCCCGGCTTTTCGAACAGGCAAAGAAAGCCAGAACCAAGAGCGAGGAACTCACGATAGCGACGAAGATCAAGACCCTCAACAAACGCAAGCAGAATCTCCAGAAAACCCATGCCCAGCTCAACAAGCAGCTCATGCTGGTCAGCAACCTCGCGATAATCAAGGAGAACGAGGCCCTCCTTAAGGGAACGCCGACCTGGGATTTGCTCAGGAACATGTCGCCGGAGGAGCTTGAAAGGCACCTCGCGGAGATGCAGCTCGATGCCCAGAACTTCAACGAGAACCTCAACCAGATGCTCGGCATGACAGACCAGACGATCGGAGCCGGAGTGGAATTCGAGGAGGACGAGGAGCTGGCCGAGATCATGAGAACCATCCATGCGGTCAAGGAAGGTGAACTTGAGCCCGAGATCGCGGCGGAGAAGGTAACGGGGGAGGAGCGCGAGAAGAAAAAAGAGGGGGAGTGGATGGAGGAGGTTTGATTTTCTTGCTTTTCTGGTTAAATCACTCGGAGGTCAAATCATGGAGTAGTGGATACTGGGATTAGGTGGTGGAAGGATGAGGAAGGCTGTTGCAGTGGTTTGGGTGTTGTTTCTGATTATCGGGATTATTGGGCCAATTCCCAAAACCGGTGCCTCCGAAACCGTCGATCTCTCCCGCGGTTTGGTTGCGTACTACTCCTTTGACCACTGTGACGCTCGTGACGACAGCGGCAACGGGCACGATGGCGAGATTTACGGGAATCCAGAGTGCGTCGATGGAGTTCTTGGAAAGGCGTTTGAGTTCGATGGAGGTTCGTATGTACGTATAGCTCCATCAAATGAATTAGACAATCTAAATGAGTTCACGATTTCTATGCTTATTCGCACCGATAAACAGTGGGGTGGATATTTTGGACTCATTGACTTTTACAACAGAAACTATGATGGCGGGTGGGGACTTGAAATCTTCAGTTCAGGAAAGAAAATTCAAATTTATGACTATATACCCCATAAGGGATTTGTCAGAGTTCCAGTAGATTACACATTCAATACTGGAACATGGTACTTTGTTACTGTAACGTATGACGGTCAGAATGTTAAGTTCTATGTCGATGGGAAACTGATTGGAGTTGCCAAACTAACAGAAGAGCTCACAACGCCATCGGATATCTTCATTGGATATAACCCATCAGGGGGAAACGAATACAATTATGGGGACTTTGACGAAGTCCGTATCTACAACCGCGCCCTGAGCGAGGAGGAGGTTAAGGCACTGTATGAACAGGGCGTTGGTGGAGTATCTCCCCGATCCACCCAGCCAAAAACCGTCGAATATCTCCCTAAAGAAGACCTCTCGAAGTGGAAGTACTACCGTGAAGTTACTATAAAAGAGCAGTCAGGACAAACACTCGAAAACTTCCAGGTTTTAATTGAGCTCAACTCCAGCAACTTTGACTTCTCCAAGGCTAAGCCAGACGGTAGTGACGTCAGAATCGTTGATGAGAGCGGTAATTTCCTGCCTTACTGGATTGAAGAGTGGAATTTAACGGCAAAGAGGGCAAAGATTTGGACTATAATTCCAAAAATCCCAGCGAATGGAGAGGTTAAGCTGAGGCTCTACTACGGAAACCCGAACGCCCAGAGCAGGAGCGATGGGGATAAAGTATTCGAATTCTTTGATGACTTTAACGGAAATCAACTGGATACAAAGAAGTGGCATCATATCGGAAGGGAGACCCCCACTGTGGCCAAGGGACATTTGGTACTTAGATGGGGCACTTGGTTGGGTGGTGTACATGGATTCAATGACAACATAGTGATAGAAACTAAATATGATAACCACGAAGGTGATCATGATTTTCGCATCAATTTGTATGCAAGTTCTGCAACTTCTATGTATCAGAAGCTTGTACAGGTATTGCTCCCATGGGAGGGTGGGGATAGTAGAGTGGACTATATTGATAACTCTCGTGGGGAGTGGACAGTAACGCACATTTACACTGGGGGCCTGTATGTTTATGGGAGTTCTCTGCATGTCCGTGTGTATGTATACGACAGTAAGATACGTGCAGAAGAGAGTGATGGCACTGTTATAATCCCGGAGCATACTATAACAACAGTGGAAGGACATTATATTGGATTGCAAAAGGATGGTGACGATTATGTATATCTTGATTGGATTGCAGTCCGCAAATACGCTCCCAAAGACCCCATCGCCATAGTTGGGAGTGAAGTAAGCACTTCTGGAGGAACACCAACCACGCCAACGAACACCCAGACGGTAACTCCCACATCAACACTCATCGACACTGGAATGATTGAAATTCCCGGTTATCATCCCTCAAACGACTACCTCCAGAGAACCGCAGATTACTCTCTTCAACAGGTCAGAGAGCTCATTAAAAAAGTCAAAGCCCTCGGATACAAAATCCGCTTCGCCGATTATTATCTGACAGAAGCTAAGAAGTATTACGATCTCAAGGATTACAAAAAGGCCAAGCAAATGGCACTCGATGCATGGATTATTGGTTTTACTGAGTGGCAGATTCAGTACGAGGCGGAAATCTACTCTTGGGCCGGAATCGACACAACAGCATTCATGCAGGCCTACTACAGCGGAGACCTGACAGGTGCCCTCGATAAGATGAAGGCCAGCAGAAACGAGCTCCCTGAGACGGGAAGGGAGCTGTTCGATTCCGTTGAGGGGGCCTTTGAAACAGTGAAATCCTACTGGAAGGAAGGCATTAGGCTCTGGAATCACCTCGATGGCCTGGAGAAATCGAACGAGGAATTCAAGAGGGGTAACGTCGAGAAAGCCAAAGAGCTGGCCGATGAATACACCCGGACGGCCGCGGACATAGGAAACATGGCGAGAGAAGTGCTCAACCAGTTAAAGGAACTCGGGAGTTCAGTTTTCAGTGAAGGCAGGAACGGTAAGGCTCAGGAGCTCTTCGAGAGGGCCATGGAGCTCTTCGAGAGGGGTGAATTCGAGCAGGCGAAGAAAGCCATCGTTGAGATACAAAATATCCTCGTGACCACAACCAAGAGGGGAGACAACTACGGCGCGATAACCGTAGGTGTTTTAGTTGGTTTCGCCGTAATACTCTTGCCCCTGCTGTGGAAGATGCTGAGGTGAAAGGAATGAGAAAAATCTGGATCGTCGTTGCCCTGGCAATTCTCCTGCTACCGGGTGTAAGCGCCTACGAACTGCCATCGAGTACGGTTTTCTCCACGGGAGGCAGGGTGTACTCGATGGCCTCGGACGGAGGTTCGCTCGTCCTTGGCTCGGGGGACGGCTACGTCTACTACATTGACCCGAACGGAAACCTGCTCTGGAAGTACAGCATTGGAAACGAGGTCTACTCCGTCTATCTGACATCGTCGAACGTCTTCGCGGGGTCGAGGGACGACCGCCTCTACGAGCTCACCAAGAACGGGCAGATGGTCAAGGAGTGGCACTTTGAGGGAGACGTGACCGGAGTCAAGGCCGTTGGCAACACCGTTTACATCACCACCGGCTTTAAAGACAGGAACAACGTCTACTGGGGCGGCGTGTACGCGAGAACCCTGGACGGAAAATCCCTGTGGGAGCACTCGAAGATGGAAAGGGCCGCTTTCAGCGTTGACTCGGACGGAAAGTTGACCGTGATCGGAACGGGATGGCAGAAGGACGGCTACCACGGAACCATCGAGGGCTACGATTCAAACGGGAACGTTGCCTTCTCGTACAAGACCGGCGACTGGGTTAGGAACGTAAAGCTCTGCGGCAACCTAGTTCTCGGGGCCTCGTACGACGGAAACCTCTACGCCCTCGACAGGTCCGGGAACCTGCTGTGGGAGTACAACGCGGGCAACCCGATCTACTCGATGGACTGCGACGGTAACGTGATAGTCCTCGGAACCAACGACGGAACGCTCCACATCCTCGACCTCCAGGGCAGGGCCCTGGCAAAGGAGAGCCTCGGCGTGGAGCCCTGGAGCCTGAGGCTCGCCGGGAGGTACGTCTACGTTGGAACCGGGAGCGGGAACGTCCTGAGGCTCGACAGGGAGAAACCCGTCAGGGACGAGCTCGCCAAAGTTGAGAACGAGCTCAGCTCCCTTGAGTCAGCGAGCGGCTTTACCCTGACCCCTGTCCGGGAGCTGCTCAACAAGGCAAAGGAGAACCTGAACTCCGGCAAGTACGAGATCGCCTACGATTACGTCCAGCAGGCAATGGGAAGAGAGGAAGCCGCGAAAGAGGCCTGGAACGCGATCAAAGTCGCGGAATCCTCAGGGGACGTGAGCAAAGCCCTCCAGGCCTTCAAGAACGGTGACTACGAGGAAGCGAAGAGGCTCGCGGAGGCCGTTCTAAATGCAAACCCGGGCACGACAACGGACGGCACGAACCCGGGAACGGCCTCAAGCACGACCTCCATCAACTCAAACCAGGCCAACAACGGTAGGGAAGCGACAACGATAAAGAAGACCTCGACGCAGGTCGTTGTCGTCGAGGAGAACAAAAACTACCTGCCCTACGTAGCCGGAGGCGCGGTTATCCTGTTGCTCGTGGTCGCCCTGGTAGCTGTAGGCCGCTCAAAGCAGAAAACCCCGTCAACCGTTTCCTCAGGGGCGGATCCCCTCAAGAGGCTCTTCGAGAGGTACACTGAGGTCGAGCCCATAGGTGAGGGCGGCTTTGCGAGGGTCTACAAGGCCAAGCGCAAGGACGGTAAGATCGTTGCCCTCAAGGTTCCCAAGAGCGTAGACGAGGAAACGGGCAGGGCCTTCATCAGGGAGATAACCAACTGGCTCCACCTGAAGCATCCAAACATAGTGAGGCTCTACGAGGCCAACGTTGTTCCCGTGCCCTACATCGAGATGGAGTACTGCGAGAGCTCGCTTGAAAAGGAGAAGAAGCCGATGGACGTCGAGAAGGCGGCGTGGATCATCTTCAACACCGCCGAGGGGCTGAAGTACGCGCATTCGAGGAGGATAATCCATCGCGACCTTAAGCCGAGCAACATACTCCTCAAGAACGGTGTTCCAAAGATAAGCGACTGGGGACTGAGCAAGTTCATAGGCGAGGAAAAGGCCAAAACCATCGTTTTCACGCCCTACTACGCCGCCCCGGAGCAGGTCTCACCGGAGACCTTCGGCGACGTTGATGAGAGGAGCGACATCTGGCAGCTCGGCGTCATCTTCTACGAGCTCGTCACAGGGAAGAGGCCCTTCGAGGGGCGCTCGCTCTCCAGCCTCGCGCAGGCGATAACAACGAAAGAGCCCGTCAAACCGAGCGAGCTCAACCCGGACGCCAAAGAAGTCGAGCCGATCATCATGAAAATGCTCGCGAAGAGGAAAGAGGAGAGGTACGGGAGCGTCGAAGAACTCCAGAGAGACCTCGCGAAGGTTCTCGGCATCAAGTACCAGAGGGCCCTTGAGAGGAGCGTCTCGGCGAGGGACTTCTCAAGGTCGGCCTTCTACGCCGGGGAGCTGGCCCTGATGCACCTCAAACTCGGCAACCTGTCAGAGGCCCTCAAGTACCTCCTCGACCTCAGGGATCAGGCCGGGGAAAACCCCGACCTCGACTGGCTCATAAGCCAAGTGAAGCTCGCGATGGAGGAAGGGGTCAAGCTCGGAGAAGATGCAGTGATGAAGGCCGACGTCATAATACACCGGATCCGGCTGGGGAGGTGAAGGTTTCGTTTTTACATTTTCAAAACCCGGGGGGTGAAAGGATGAGGAAGGCCATAGCGGTGGTTTGGGCTCTCTTACTCGTTGGGGCGTTAGTTGTTGTACCGGGGGGGGTGAAGGCAGAAAACAACGGCGCCTACAATTGGTACAGGTATTACAGTGCAGGTTCTACGGTTACTAAAGTCTTAACTCTCTCGAGTGGGAGTATCGTCCTAGTCGGTTATACCGGCAGGGTTGATGGTGGGGACGTCTTTGTGGCACTCCTCGACGAGAACGGAAACATCAGGTGGCAACAAACCTACGGGGGGAGTGAGGCGGACTACGCTTACGATGCGGTTTTGGACTCTAATGGGAACATTGTTATAGTTGGTTCAACGCGGTCGTACAATCTAAAAAAAGAAGAACAATTATGGGTCCTCAGAATCAACCCCGTGAATGGAGACTTGATCTGGCAGAAATCATACTCGGAGTTTTCTAAAGGTTCCGCCATTACAACAGCTCCAAACGGGGACTTGCTCATAATAGCTGATAACAACGTAATCATCCGCATGGACAAAAACGGCAAAATAAAATGGGCAAAAGGTATCTACAATGGCCACTTAGAAACCATTACCGTTACTCCTAACGGGGACATTATAGTGGCAGGCTTCACTGAAAGCTTCGGCGCTGGTAAAACTGATGCGTGGGTTCTCAGGCTTGATAGCGAGGGAAACGTAAAATGGCAGAAAACATATGGAGGGAGGGGTAGTGATTGGGCTAACGCGGTTGCCATTGCTCCAAACGGGGACGTTATAGTGGCAGGCTACACTAAAAGCTTCGGCGCTGGTAAAACTGATGCGTGGGTTCTCAGGCTTGATGCTAACGGTAACGTGAAATGGCAGAAGACTTACGGCGGTGAGTGGTGGGATGTGGCTTTCGCGGTTGCCGTTGCAGAGAACGGGGACATTATAGTGGCAGGTAAAACTTGGAGCTTCGGCGCTGGTAACGACGTTTGGGTTCTCAGGCTTGATGCTAACGGTAACGTGAAATGGCAGAAGACTTACGGCGGTGAGTGGTGGGATGTGGCTTTCGCGGTTGCCGTTGCAGAGAACGGGGACGTAATAGTGGTTGGATCAACTGACAGCTTCGGCGCTGGTAATTGGGACTTTTGGGTTCTCAGGCTTGACGAGAATGGGAATGTCAAGTGGCAGAAAACCTACGGAGGAAGTGGTTATGACGAGGCTTTCGCGGTTGCCATTGCAGAGAACGGGGACATTATAGTCGCAGGCTATACTGAAAGCTTCGGAGCTGGTAACGACGTTTGGGTTCTCAGGCTTGACGAGAATGGGAATGTCAAGTGGCAGAAGACTTACGGTGGAAGTGACAAGGATTGGGCTGCTGCGGTTGCCGTCGCGGATAACGGTGACGTTATAGTGGCAGGCTGGACTTACAGCTTCGGCGCTGGTTATGATGACGTTTGGGTTCTCAGGCTTGATAGCGAGGGAAACGTAAAATGGCAGAAAACATATGGAGGGAGGGGTAGTGATTGGGCTAACGCGGTTGCCATTGCTCCAAACGGGGACGTTATAGTGGCAGGCTACACTAAAAGCTTCGGCGCTGGGAGTTATGATGTCTGGGTTCTCAGGCTTGATGCTAACGGTAACGTGAAATGGCAGAAGACTTACGGCGGGAGCGGCTTGGATGGGGCTACCGCGGTTGCCGTTGCGCCAAACGGGGACGTAATAGTGGTTGGATCAACTGACAGCTTCGGCGCTGGTTATGATGACGTTTGGGTTCTCAGGCTTGATAGCGAGGGAAACGTGAAGTGGCAGAAGACTTACGGCGGGAGCGGTGAGGATGATTTGGCTTTAGCGGTTGCCGTTGCAGAGAACGGGGACATTATTGTTGGTGGGGATTTTCTCCTGTGTCTTGATGAGAATGGGAGCGTGAAATGGGCTAAGGATGTATCCTCACGGGACATTGCCATAACTCCAGACGGAAAAATCCTCACCTCCTCCGGATACCTGCTTAACCCAAACGGGACTCCAGTATGGAAAACCACTTGGATGGGCCATCTTGCAATCACCAGCGAGGGAAAAGTGATGGGAGTAACGGGCACTGAAGTCTTCTCGTTTGATCTCTACAATCCGCCAGAAACCTGGAGTGCAGACGTTGAAGACGTGAACGTTACCGTCATGTCATCCAACGCGAGCGTTGGAGCAAGTGACGCCAAAGCAGGTAACTCAAATGCAATCGTAAAAACTGTCCCCAAAATCCCCTTGGACTCACCGCAGGACACAAACGCTCAGGTGAGTGATTCTAATGCCACAATTCAAGAGTCCAATGCGAGTGTTCAGGACTCTACTGCAACAGTAAAAACCCTCTGGCCGGTTTCACTCACGATTAACTCAACTCCCCCCGGAGCAAAGGTCTACATTAACAGCACTTACAAGGGTGAAACCCCCCTAACCCTCAACCTAAGCCCCGGAACTTATGAAGTGAAACTCATTAAAGAAGGTTACCAAGAATACACAACAACGGTAACCCTCTACATTGGTGGAGGCTCAACTCTGAACATCGGACTAACATCTCTTCCGGCTAGTTTGACCATTAACTCTGATCCATCCGGTGCCGAAGTTTACATTAATGGTGCTTACAAAGGGACAACCCCATTAACCCTCAATTTAACGCCTGGAACGTACACGATAAAGCTCTCTAAACAGGATTACGAGAATTACACCACAACCGTAACCCTCTCGCCCGGAGAGGAGAAAACCATCTCGGCAACACTAACGCCAGAATTCGGATTCCTAACCGTCACATCAGAACCCTCCGGCGCCAAAGTCTACGTTGATGACAACTACATTGGCGAGACCCCAATCAACCAGTACAAGCTCTCCACCGGAGAGCATGAGGTGAAGGTGGAGAAGAGCGGTTACGCCACCTTCACGAAGACGATCACAATAAAACCCGGTGAAACCACAGGCGTAAAAGCAACCCTAACCCCACTCAAAGCGACCCTCAAAATAACATCCAAACCCTCCGGAGCAAAAGTCTACATCAACGGCACTTACAAGGATGAAACGCCCTTAACCTTGGAACTCGAACCCGGAATTTACACGATAAAACTCACCAAAGACGGCTATGAAGACTACACGGTAACAGTTGAATTGCAAGCCGGCGAGACCAAAGAAATCACCGCACAATTAAAAGAAAAACCAACCACCACAACTCAAGCGACTACCTCAAGCACCACCACAATCACATCTAATCCAGCAATCAGCACCACAACGTCATCCCCGGAGGGCACTACCGTTTCAACCTCCGAATCAATCCCAGAACCCCCAGAAGTCCAAGTTAAGGAACTCAACTCCGGCATTCCAACAATCCCCCACTACACACCACCCAAAACCCAACAAAAACAACTCGCCGAGTACTCGATTGGCAAGGCGGAAGAACTAATCAACTGGCTGAGACAAAACGATTTTAAAATCAACTTCGCCAACCGGTACCTCTTCATCGCAAAAAGATACTATGCCCTTGGAAAATACGAAGAAGCCAAAAAACTCGCCCTCAACTCGTGGATTATTGGTTTTACTGAATGGCAGATCCAGTACGAGGCGGAAATCTACTCTTGGGCCGGAATCGACACAACAGCATTCATGCAGGCCTACTATAACGGCAACCTGGATGACGCATTGAAACAAATGGATGAGGCGAAAACCCAATTGAGCGGGGAAGCCAAAGATTTGTTCACAACCACGCAGGAAACCTTCGAGACTGTAAAATCCTACTGGCAGGAGGGTATTAAGCTTTGGAATCACGTTGATGACTTAAAGGCTTCTACTCAAGAATTCAAGGCTGGGAACGTTGAGGAGGCTAAGAGCTTAGGAGAGAAGGCTTTGAGGACTGTTAAGGACATTGGTGAGATGGCGAGGCAGGTTCTCAATCAGTTGAAGGACTTGGGTGATTCTGTGTTCAATGAGGGCAGAGGTGGTAATAGGGCTCAGGAACTCTTCGAGAGGGCCATGGAGCTCTTCGAGAGGGGTGAATTCGAGCAAGTGAAGCAGGTTATCGTCGAGATCAAGGAAGTTATCGTAACGACCACGACCAAGAAGGGCTGGAGCCTCTGCGGGCCGGCGGCACTAATAGGCCTCGCAACGATCCCCCTCCTGCTAAGAAGAAAGCGGAAGAACGGGTGAGTGTCTTGAGACCCGGCAGATCCCTGACGGAGGACTTCCTCCGTCGTCTCCTCATTTCCATTTTCCTCGTGTACCTCCTTGGAGGATTTGGTTTACTCATCTCGATCTTCATATTCATGCCGCTTATCCGCGAGGTCGTCCGGGAGCTTGAGAGATCCGGCTTTCCC
>Ga0256842_1003655_pt1 | contig 10116 bp, 7 predicted proteins | sample 4559240metaG_FD_185973 | JGI IMG/M metagenome (GOLD analysis project Ga0256842, IMG submission 185973) | Hydrothermal vent microbial communities from Guaymas Basin, Mexico - 4559-240 | ecosystem: Environmental > Aquatic > Marine > Hydrothermal vents | place: Mexico: Guaymas Basin | collected...
ATAATATGTAAACAAGTGCTTAGTTATAATTTTCTTATAAAAGGATAAACTTGAAATATATACTTCTTAGCTTATTAATAAGCACACAGATAATGGCATCAATAGATAAAATAACTTCATTTGAAGCTGATTTCACTCAAAATATAAAAGATGAAAAAGAAAAAATACTAAGCTATAAAGGTCATGTAATAGCACATAAACCACAGTTTGCCAAGTGGGAATACAAAACTCCAGTTGAAAAAAATATCTTCATAACTCCATTTGCAATTACTATAGTGGAACCAGAAATTGAACAAGTTATAGTTAGAAAAATAAAGTCAAATTTTAATTTTTTTCAGTTAATTAAAAATGCTAAAGAGATAAAACCAAATGTATATGAAGCTAATTATAAAAATACTATTTTTACAATTGTTAAAGAAGATGATCTTATAAAATCAATCAAATATATAGATGAATTTGAAAATAATGTTATTATTATATTTGAAAATCAGAAGCAGAATCATAGAATTGAGTTAGAAGTTTTTAATCCTAAGTTTCCATTAGAATACGATATTATAAGAGATTAAATTTAAAGAAGGTCTACATGTAGAGAGGGCTAAGCCCTACTCTATTTAATCATTGCAGATAGTTCTTCTTTAGAAACTTTATTGAAGTTAAGATATTTATAAACTTCATCAGTCATCTCTGGAGTAATTTTATTTGAAACAATCTCCATATACTCAGCTGCAGTTGGTAATGCACCTTTAAGAGCTACAACAGCAGAAAGTTCAGCAGATCCAAGATAAACTTGAGAACCCTTACCTAGTCTGTTATCAAAGTTTCTAGTTGATGTTGAGAATACCCATGCATTTTGTGCAACAGAAGCTTGATTACCCATACACAATGAACAACCAGGAATCTCAGTACGAGCTCCAGCCATACCAAATACAGAGTAGTAACCCTCCTCTTGAAGAGTTTTCTCATCCATTTTAGTTGGAGGACAAATCCAAAGCTTATTAGCTACAGCACCCTCACCTCTTAATATTTCACCAGCTGCACGGAATAAACCAATATTAGTCATACATGAACCAACGAAAACTTCGTCAATTTCAGTACGCATACCAGCTGCATGAATTTCAGTTAATGTTTTAACATCATCTGGATCATTAGGACAAGCAAGAATTGGCTCTTTAATTTCATTTAAGTCTATATTAATAGTTGCAATATATTTTGCATCATTATCAGCAACCATTAACTCGCCATTTTTAACCCATTCTTTCATCTTATCAGCACGTCTTTGAAGAGTAGCGGCATCAGAATAACCTTGAGTTATTAACTCTTCAATAAGAATGATATTTGATTCTAGGTATTCAACTACTGACTCACGGTTAAGTTTAACAGTACAAGCAGCTGAACTTCTCTCAGCAGATGCATCAGAAAGCTCAAACGCTTGCTCACACTTAAGATCTTCAAGACCTTCAATTTCAATCACAGTTCCAGCAAAAATATTTTTCTTACCTTTTTTCTCAACTGTTAAAAGACCATCTTTAAGTGCTTGATAAGGGATAGCGTTAACTAAATCTCTTAAAGTAATTCCTGGTTGGATTGTTCCAGAAAATTTAACTTTTACAGACTCAGGAACTGTTAATGGCATCATACCAGTTACGCCAGCAAATGCAACAAGACCAGAACCAGCTGGAAAAGAGATACCAATAGGGAAACGAGTATGGCTATCTGCACCAGTACCAACAGTATCTGGAAGACAAAGTCTATTTAACCATGAGTGGATAACACCATCACCTGGTCTAAGAATAAAACCTTTTCTTGAAGTCCAGAACTCTGGAAGTGTATGTTGAAGCTCAATATCTGCAGGTTTTGGATAAGCAGCAGTATGACAGAATGATTGCATAACCATATCAGCACCGAAAGAAAGTGCTGCAAGCTCTTTTACTTCATCACGAGTCATTGGACCAGTTGTATCTTGAGAACCAACAGTAGTTGCAATTGGTTCACAGTACATACCAGGTTTAACACCCTCTACACCACAAGCTTTTCCAAGCATTTTTTGAGCTAGTGTATATCCAGAAGCATCATCAACTGGTTGTTCTGGTACTAGGAAAATATCTCCTGCATCCATACCTAAAGCTTCTCTAGCTTTTGCAGTAAGACCCTTACCAATAATAAGAGGAATACGACCACCAGCACGCATCTCATCTGGAAGGGTATTTGGAGAAATTTTAAACTCAGAAACAACTGAACCATCTCTTTCAATTACACCAGCATAAGGTTTAACTGTAATAACATCACCAGTCTTTAACTCCCCAACAGGAGCTTGAATAGGAGTACATCCTGAATCTTCTGCAGTATTGAAAAAGATTGGAGCAATAATATCACCAATAACAATACCACCAGTTCTTTTGTTTGGAATACCATCAATATCAACACCCATGTGCCATTGAACAGAGTTAATTCCAGATTTACGAGATGAACCAGTACCTACAACATCACCAACATAAGCAAGAGGATGACCTTTAGCTTTTAATTCTTTCATAGTATCAAGTGGATTATCCATTCTATTTACTAGGAATGAATTTGCATGTAAAGGGATATCTGCACGAGTAAACGCTTCAGATGCTGGAGATAAATCATCTGTATTAGTTTCACCAGGAATTTTATATACAGTTACCGTAATTTCCTCAGCCATTGCTTCTTTGTTAGTAAACCATTCAGCCTTTGCCCAAGACTCAATTACTTGTTTTGCAAATGGATTATTATGATCCATCAACTCTTTAACCACATTAAAATCAGAATATACTAAAATTGTATTTTTTAACTGATCTGCTGCTTCTTGAGCTATTGCTATATTAATATTTCTAAGTCCATCAATAAGCGGTCCAACATTAAATCCACCTAACATTTTACCTAGAATTTTAATTGCTTCAATTCTATCAATAACATGAGAATGTGCATCTTCATGTACTATTGCATTTAGAAATGCTGCTTTTACATATGCTGCATCATCAACACCAGCAGGAATTTTATTTTCTAATAAGTCTAATAGGTATGATTCTTCTTCAACTTTATCAGCTTTTAACAACTCAACCAGTTCAGTAACTTGACTTGCCGTTAAGGCTAATGGTGGAACGCCAAGAGCAGCTCTTTCTTCTGTATGTGCTTTATAGTCATTTAAAAATGCCATAGTAAATCCTCATGTTTTTATTTAATATGGGATTATAACTAAATAAAAAAACTAAAAAGAAACGATGTAACTTTATGAAACATGATATCTATTTTTTGTTTTATTTATGTTTATATTTGTAACACTATAATTTTCTAAAATTTATCTCAGCATCTATAATATCTCGCTCCTTGCCACGATAAGAACTTTTTAACCATAAAAGATATGAATCTGGTAAATCAGAATAAAGCATCCCTTTATACTTTCCAAAAGATACTTTAATATGTTGTTTTTGAGTAAGGATATGTTCTCTACATGTAGAGCTTATAGAACTATATTTTATAAGCTCTAAAAACTCTTTAAACTCTAGTTTTTTTTGAATCACGAAGGTATAGGTGTTAAAATCAAACACGCCGTTTCTTGAAGATACAAATTCTTGAAGTTGTTGAATATGAGAAACTTCTAAGTCCTCTAAGTTCTCTACATGTACGCTAAAAGAGCTTTTATATTTTGTAAATACTAATTTAGCTTTTGTCATTATAATATTTCTCTAACACCTTTAGAGTTGGCCGTAGAAAGAACGCCCTCTTGTTCTAACTGTTCTATGATATTTGCAGAACGATTATAGCCTATTTGAAGTTTTCTTTGAAGATATGATATAGAAGTTTTTCTATCATTTATAACAACATTTTTAGCCTCTTCATAAAGTTCATCTAACTCTGCGTAAGTATCAGAAGATGATGAAGCAGAATTTTCACTCTCCTCTAGTAAAAATGTTTTGTCATAGTTTGGCTCTCGTTGTGCTTTTATAAACTCAACTATTGTTTCTATCTCATCTTCTGTAGCCCAAGGTGCATGAAGACGAACTAGACCTGTTGAGCCTGGAGGAGTAAAAAGCATATCTCCTCGACCTAGAAGTGATTCAGCACCCATCTGATCTAAAATGATTTTAGAATCAATTTTTTGCCCTACTCTATAAGAGATACGAGATGGTAAATTTGCTTTAATTAAACCTGTTACAACATCTACAGATGGACGCTGAGTTGCAACAATAAGGTGAATACCACAAGCACGAGATTTTTGAGCAAGTCTAGCGATGCTTACTTCAACATCTTTTCCACTTGTCATCATCAAGTCAGCTAATTCATCTATGATTACCACTATATATGGAAAATGCTCACCACCTATTTTTTTAACTTTTTCATTATAATTTTCAATATTTTTAGTTCTTGAATCAGCCATTAATTCATAACGACGTTCCATCTCTGCCACCATATTATTAAGAGCTGCTATCGCTTGTTTAGGTTTTGTTATAACAGGAGTTAATAGATGAGGAATATCATTATAGATAGAAAACTCTAGCATCTTAGGGTCTATCATAAGAAGTCTAAGTTGATCTGGTGAATTTTTATAAAGAAGTGAAAGTATCATAGCATTTATACCAACACTCTTACCACTTCCTGTAGTTCCTGCTATAAGTAAATGAGGTAGTTTCTTAAGATCTGTTACAAAAGGTTTACCAACTATATCTTTACCAAGAGCAATTGTCAGAGGTGAAGATGAATCTTTAAATAGCTTATCATCCAAAATCTCGCGAAGATAAATAGTGTCAAAGGCATCATTTGGTATCTCTATTCCTACTACATCTTTTCCAGGAATTGGTGCTTGGATACGGATAGTTTCAGCTGAGAGTGCCATAGCTAAATCATCTTGTAAATTTAATATCTTAGATACCTTTACATCTGCAGCTGGTTTAAATTCAAAAGTAGATACAACTGGTCCAGCATAAGTACGAACAACATCGCCATTAATTTTAAAATGAGCAAGTTTTTCTATAAGATAGTGTATTTTTTCATCTAATTCACTCTCATCTATACTTTTAGTAGTAACTTTTGGCTTTTGTAAGAAATTAACTGATGGTAGTTTAAAGTTTTTAGGTTTTTCTACTGTACCTTTTTCAATAGCTGCTAAAAGTTTCGCATTTTCTTCTAACTCTTCTACAACTATCGCTCCATTCTTTTCTTTTATATCATGTACTAAATCTAAAATATTTGTACTTTTTTCTTTAGTATCTTCCTCTTTTCTCAAGTAAGCTGGTTTGTCTATCTCTTCAATATGTTGCATCTCTTCTACAACTACATCTTTTGTAATATCTTGAGCAAGATTTTCCTCTGTTTGAGATACACTATCCTCTACATGTAGAGGTAGTTCTTTTTCTTTAACCTGCTCTACATGTAGAGCTTGCCTAGTTTCTCTATGATTTTTTGCAGTATCAAATTTGGATTTAACTAAACCAAGTAAAGCATCTACAATCTCGTGAGCACTTTTATCAACTATAATAACTACAGATACTAAAGTAATAATAATCCAAAAAATCCAAAGACCAAACACCCCAATATATGGCTCCAAAAAGTTCACAAAATCTCCACCAAGAACGCCTCTCAATTCACTATCAACAAGAATTGCTTGAGCTAAAAGAGATGAAAATAAAACTAAAAAAGATGTTATAACTAATTCAAATTTACGGATATTTAGAGTTGTATCTTTGTAAAAAATATATAAAGGGATAAGTGCAGTAAAAATGTAAACATAAGATATGTAACCAAAGTAAGTATGATTAAACTCAGCAAATTTAACCCCATAACTTCCCATAAGTGCTGTATCACCTAAAACAGTAGCAAACCCTAGATAGATCAGCATACCAAAAATAATTATAAAAAGAGTGTCTTTCAATCTATACTTCCTTGCAAGGTAATTAAAAAAGAAGTATAGCTAAAAGTGTTCCATAAATGGTGTATTAAAGGTAGTTAACTAAACTTAATTTAGAAACTTTACCCACAATTGATAGCATTGCCTCATAATTCAACTGTAATTGCGTTAAAGTAAGTGAAGCTTCTGCTAGGTCTGTATCTATTACTGATGACCTAAGAGATATAGATGCTATCTCAAGTGTTTCTGTTCTCTCTAGTGATTTTGTTAAAGTATTTGACTGAGCACCAACTTTAGACTGTGATCTTGCAACATGGTCTTGTAGATCATCCATCATCTCTATTGCGTTTTCAATACCAACATTTCTAAGATCTCCAGACGATGAATCTGGATTTAGTTTATGATTTTCAACAGAGGTAATAATTTCATTTAAAGTTTTGAAAAAATCTGTTTTAGGGTCTCTTATTGTTAAAGAATTATTAGCATTAAATGTAGCTATTGAACCTAAATTATTTGAAAAATCATCACTATTCTCATCATAAAGTGCTATCGTAGCTTTTGTTGTTCCATGATTAGAATCTTCAAATTTGATTTTTCCATCATCTGTTAATGTTGTAACACCTTTATACGCAGAATCTGAAACTGCTACATCATAATCACTTGAAGTATTTGATGAAGGAAGAGTATCTGTAACTACCATACTCATGACATCCATAAGTTGTTGGTATGTCATTTCATCAGCATCAACAGCTTCTCTTGAACTACCCATATCAAAAATATCATATGTTCCATCATCATAATTACCATCACCATCTGTATCAAAGGAAAATGTTGAACCTCCATTAGCAGTACTTTTAAAGTCTATTTTAACATCATAATTATTTCCAGAAATATTTTTACCATTAAGTTTTAGACTTGTTCCATCAAGAGTATTATCAGAAGCAGCTACTTTAGAAATTTTTGTTGATGCTATAGCAAAATCATTTCCATCTTTTAATATTTGAGGCATATTTGCAGTTAAAAAAGAACCATCTTTAGTAAATTCAACTCTATCATAAACTATACTCTCTAAACTAGAAGCCTCACTACCAGATACAAATCCAGATTTGATAAATTCTTTAACATAAAGTTCACTACCTGGAGGATAAGTAGTTTCACCTCCATTTGCTTCTAAATCATCAATATCTGACACATCTGCTGTTCCACCATTACTATCAGTATAATCTATAGCACCAACCATATGAAAATCTAATTTACTAGACCCTTTCATCTTGTCTTTAATAATGATTTCACCCACATCATTCATAGTAACATTAACCACATCTATAAGTGAATTATTCCCATAAGCCTTTCCAATATCATTTAGTAGATTATCTATAGTATCAGTATCACTATAAGAGTATTTTTCCTTAAAAGATATCCCATCACTCTTAGTCCCTCTAATATAAAAATAATTTATATTTGGACTAACACCATTTTTATCGCCCATTAAATCACGAATTTCACTTGAGCCAGATAAGTTTGAATCATCAAAAAGATTTTTATTTATAACATTAGTTGTGATTGTTCTACTATTTGTATTATCATCACCTAAAAATAATTCTGCACCAGATATATTGTACTGCTGAGATATTCTAGATCCAGTAAATGCATTAAGTGCTGTGTCGTTACCTAAATATTCACCTGTTTCACTAATTGGTCTAGTATCTGTAGCCGAACCAGAAAAAAGATATTGTCCATTAATAGAAGTATTTGCTAAATTTTTAAAATTACTTTCTAAACCTCTTAGTTCTTCTGCAATTGCATCTAGTGAAACATCATCATTTGTACCATTTGCTGCTTGAATAAGTAAGGTTCTCGTTCTATTTATAGATGTATTAAACTCATTTAAAACGACATCTGACTGATCTGAAAATTTATAAGCACTCTGAGTACTATTTTTAACTTGCCCAAGTACAGCTATCTCATTATCAAGTCTCATTGTCTCTGTAAAAGTTCTAATATCATCTTTAGCATACTGAATTTGAAGTCCTGAAGCTATTTGCTTATTTACATCAAAAAGATTCTTACTAAGTTTAGAATTATTATCACTATAAATATTCTTATAGTACATACTTGATGTTATTCTCACAATACACCTCCATGAGCTTTTATTTTCATATATTACTGATATTATAGCAATATCAGTTCCTAATTGCACATAATATCGACTAAAATCGATTTACTTTTTATTTTCACTTTATATTAAGTATAGACTAAATATAATCACAAACTTTATTTCTTTAGCCAGTGTGATGGAATGGTAGACTTAGGGGATTCAAAATCCCCCGCACTTTGTGCGTGCCGGTTCGAGTCCGGCCACTGGTACCACTTTTAAATAATGTTTAGTGATTAGTTAGTATCTCACTTCACTCATATTTATAGAAATATTTTTAAATACTTTAGCGCGTTTAACTACAATCTCTTTCAAATCATCAATAAAAACTTTTTCATCAACATTAAATAGACTCTTATCTATAAAATCATCTTCTAACGCTTTTAAAATAGATTGAGATACTTTATTCATAGTTTGCGCTACAAGTTTATAGTTCACGTTTATATCATCTGCAAACTCTCGCATTTGATACGCATTAACTTCATTAGGATTAAATTCATCCCCATAAGCCATAGCAAGATCATGTTCTACATTTTCATGAGCAATAATACATAGCATGTCATAAAAAGGTGTGGGTCTTATACCTCTTTCATTTACAAAAAATGAGAAGTTTTTACCATGAGCATCAGAATTACCAATTATTAGATTAAAAACGCTCCAGTTAAGCATCTCTAACTTAGCTTTTGCAGGAACTTCACATAAATCAGCACTTTTGAAAAGTTTAGAGAAACTGGCACCCTCTCTTATATTTTTAACATCTCGTCCAGAACCAAAATTTCTCTCATACTTATGAGTTGAAGATAAGTCTAACATTTGACATCCATCTATAACATGCAGTCTCTCTACCCTATTCCCTTTATAGACTCTATCAAATCTCTTAACCATTAAAACAGGATGTTCTTTAAAACGATATAACTCTACCTCTGCTACATTTAGATTAATCTTCTTTGCTAACTTCATACAGAAGAGTTCATTAACAACTATATGTGCATGCTTCTTAGTTTGAAACTTCATTATATGTGTAGAGGAGAGAAGTCCATCGCCTAGACCTATTTGACCATCTTTAATAATAACAGGTAGTTTTTCTTGAACACCTGCTAGACTCAATCTCTCTTTTTTGTCCCATATAACAATACTTTTATCTTCAATATGAGAAATTCTATCTGCAATTTCATCATCACTTATGGCTCTAAAAATAGATTCATCTTTACTGTCAGCTTCTCCAAACATCAGTGCACCAGAGGTATCGTAACCTATAGCTTTTATTATTGCGAAAGTATTGTTTTTAGATATATGAGCGAACTGAGTTATATCTTCAAGCCCTTTACCTTCTGGAATAAGGTTTTCTAAGAATCGTCTTACTATCCCTGACTTTGAGGATTCTTGCAATTTAATATGAGGAGATATATCAAAACCTTTTTTTTTCCATTCTTGAGAATATTCAAACTGATAAGTCTCTTCAATCTTATCTACCCAGATAGAGGCAACTTCCTGTCCTGACATAGTTATTTTTAATTTGTTATCGCTCATTATTTACTCCAAGGAGCTATTTGTAGTTTTATACCAAGAGCTGTCATAATTTTTAATACTGAAGATACTTTCATACCTGCTATACCATTTTCAATACTATTAAGCGTATTAGCAGAGACATCACATAGCATAGCCGCATCTTTTGTACTTAGACCTTGTTGAGTTCTTCGTGCCTTGATAAATAACCCTATGGACTTTGTAGTCAAGGCTTCATTAAATGATGGTGCTTCTATAGATTTAACTTTTTTACCTTTTATCATAAAATTATCCTAAAATATTAATTAAATTGTATTTAAAGAAATTATATCAGTTTAAACTGTAAAATACAAGTAAAGTAATATTTTAGATAATTATATGTATTTAATTATTAATCATCTTTCATAGCTACCATTTTTCTTCGCATATATGCTATCTTAGACTGAAGTGGTAGCTCTTTTGGGCATACATCTTCACAGCCAAGAAGTGTCATACAGCCAAACACACCATTATCATCACCTATAAGATTATAATAGTCTTCATCAGTTCTTTTATCACGAGGATCAAGATGATAGCGAGCTGCTTTGTT
>Ga0256842_1003656_pt1 | contig 10112 bp, 10 predicted proteins | sample 4559240metaG_FD_185973 | JGI IMG/M metagenome (GOLD analysis project Ga0256842, IMG submission 185973) | Hydrothermal vent microbial communities from Guaymas Basin, Mexico - 4559-240 | ecosystem: Environmental > Aquatic > Marine > Hydrothermal vents | place: Mexico: Guaymas Basin | collected...
TTTTACAGAAAAAAATATCCGGGTATCCTGATAGCAGTGCATCCTGAATGTGATCCTGCAATTTGTGATGCAAGTGATTTTGTCGGATCAACTTCTCAGCTTATTAAATACATTACAGGGCTTCCTGAAGAACAAAAAGTGGCAGTTGGAACTGAATTTAATATGGTAAACCGCTTGCGCCCTAAAAATACTTATGTTCTTTCATCAACAAAACCGGAGTGCCCGACAATGAATGAGACAACATTAAAAGATGTTTATCTGACACTGAAGGCTATTGATGATGGTGCTCCTATAAATGAGATCGAAGTGGATGAAAAGACGCAGAAATGGGCGAAGATTGCCTTAGAAAGAATGTTAGCTTTATGATTGAAAACTTTGTAAAAGAGGCACTTGCCGAAGATATTGGTCGTGGTGATCTGTATGCACTTGTTGAGCCTGCCAAGCCGACAACAGCAAAAATTATCGCAAAAAGTGATGGTGTTTTAGCAGGTCAAAAATATATCGCTGTTTTATGTGCTATGCAAAAGATTGAAGTGTCGTGGCTTAAAAATGATGGTGATACTTTTATAAAAGGTGAGATTTTGGCTACATTGAGTGCTGATTCACATGCGATGCTTAGTTGTGAACGTACTATATTAGATATGTTGCTGCATGCAAGTTCTATTGCAACGTTAACACGAAAATATGTAGATCGTATTAAACCTTATGGGACAAAACTTCTTGACACTCGTAAAACACGCCCACTTTTACGTCTGTTTGAGAAATATGCAACACGTTGTGGTGGAGCTGTTAATCATAGAATGGGATTGGATGATTCGTTAATGATTAAAGATACGCATTTAAAAACAATTGAGAATTTAAGTGAATATATTGCAAAAGCTCGTGAGGTGATCCCTTTTACTGCAAAGATAGAGATAGAAGCAGAGACACTCTGGATCGCAGAAGAAGCTATGGCAGCAAAATGTGATATTGTAATGTGTGATAATATGACACCGGCTCAGGTTGAAGAGGTTGTGGCTTTTCGAGATGCAAATTATCCACATATTCTGTTGGAAGCAAGTGGAAATATTTCTCTTGATACAATTGAGCGTTATGCTAAAACTGGTGTAGATGCAATAAGTTCAGGTTCATTGATTCATCAGGCAAACTGGATAGATCTCTCGATGAAAATGGATTAAAGGTCAGGCATAAACAGTGGCTGATGATCAGGAAAAAACCGAAGAACCCACCTCCAAAAAGATAGAAGATGCAAGAAAAGAGGGTAATGTTCCAAAATCGCAAGATGCTTCTGGAGTTGTAACGCTTTTTGTTGCTATTTTAGCATTTTTGATGCTTTTCCCCTTTATATCAGAACATATGCTTTTGTTGTTTCAATACTATTTTTCTCTTATTGGGAATTCTCTTGACAAAGCTTCCATGCTTGATATTGCTATTGTAACAATCAGAGAATTTTTATTAATGGTTTTACCATTGGCAATTGCAGTGGCTATTGCCGGTATTGCTGCTGCATTTGCACAGTTTGGATTTTTATTTACAACAGAGGCAATTATGCCAAAGTTCAGTAAGCTTGATCCTATAAAAGGTATTAAAAATCTGATTTCTGTTAAAAAGCTGATAGATGGTTTAAAGATTACTTTTAAAGCTTTTATAACACTTGGTGTCGGATTTATCTTCTTTTTCTATTTTATTAAAGAGTTACCTACTGTTGCACTTTTTGGTATACATGATCAGTTGTTATGGTTAAAAGATAAAATGCTAGTAATTGCCTTTGTGATGCTTTTTATTATTTTTATTTTTGCAATCATTGATATTATTATTGTAAGAAAACAATATTTTGATGGACTGAAAATGTCTAAACAAGAGATAAAAGATGAGATGAAAAATATGGAAGGGGATCCATTAATTAAGTCGAAAATCCGTCAAATTCAAATGCAGGCTTCACGAAAGCGTATGATGGCTGAGGTTCCAAATGCTGATGTTGTTATTACAAATCCAACACATTATGCCGTTGCGATAAAATATGATGCCAAAACGTCTCATGCTCCGATTGTTGTTGCTAAAGGGATGGATAATATAGCTTTGCAAATTAAAAAAATAGCTAGAGAAAATAAAGTGCATATAGTACAAAATCCACCCTTAGCACGTTCTTTATATAGTGAAGTTGAAGTAGAACACCCAATTCCAGAGACACTCTTTGCAGCAGTAGCTGAAGTCCTTGCTTATGTTTACAAGATGAATAAAAAATAGTATATAATTTTATTAGACTTCTTGCAAAACTCCTTTGAGGCTTATAGGAGTTTTGCAAGAAGTCTATTATCTTAATAATTTGGTAGGTCCGTTTGATACCACAAGATGAAATCAAGAAGATAAAACATATAGTGGTAGAGTATGATAAAAACCATTTCATACAGGCAAGTATTTTATACTCTTATATGCTATCTTTACATAAAAAAGTCTCTTTGTATGGAGCTGAAGAAGTTAGCAGGTATGCTTTTTTACCCTGGTATGAAAAATCACGATTACAAAAACCTGTATCAGCAGATTTTTATTTTTCTGTTAATAATATAGAACTTCTTGATCTTTACTTTTATTTTAAAGAAAACAAGATTAAAATTAATAAAAAGATTGCAACTGCTTTTTTTGCTGGTTTTTTAGAACAGTATGAAAATTTTTTAAGTAGTGCATGTGATGGCACGATCTTTGCTATCGTTAGTGAATTGATAGAATATGGTGCAGAACGTCAGTTGTGCATTGAAGAACTTACACAGAAAATTCCATTACGAATTTTTCGTTTAAAAGCAATAGCTTATAAAAAACTTCTTTTACAGCAAAATGGTGAAGTTGCCTATGTGGATCTTGATGAAAAAGATTTTATAACTACAGGGGCTCAGTGGTGTGATGTGGATTTTATAGCGAAAGAAATTTTAAGTCTTGTGAATGTAAAAGAAGTTATGATCATAAAAAATGATGAAAAGAATAAAATAATTAATTTAAAGAAGGAAGTTTACTTTGAGAAGAAAAAATAACTCTTCAATCGGTCTTTTATTGGTGTTTGCTCTTATTATAGCAGCGACTTTGTATGTTTATTTTTCAGAAACATTTGAGCGAAAGGCTCCTACTATTTCATTAGAGAAAAATAATGGATACTGGAATTTGAAAAAACCATTAAAAATTAAGATTAGTGATGATAGTGGTATTCAATCTTATAAAATTATAATGCATACGCAAGATGGTGACAAAACATTACAGTACGAACAGCTTTTAGCTCCACAAAAAGAGTTAAATCTTGCAGTCAAACCACCGCGTGGCTCTTATACTATGAAAGATAAAGAACTTACTTTAGTTGTTCAGGCACAAGATACAAGTAAATGGAATTTCTTAAAAGGCAACAGTGCTCAGAGTGTTTTTACAATGCAAATTGATAAAAAAAGACCACGTGTAAGTATCGTTGGAAATTCCTATAAAATTTCTAAAGGTGGTTCTGCTCTTGTTATTTTTAAAGTTGAAGATGAAAATCTTGATGATATTTATATTTTATCAAATCACAATAAACATTTTAAAGCAGAACCGTTCTACAAAGAAGGATATTATATAGCTTTACTTGCATGGCCTGTTCAAGACAGTAGTTTTAAAGCTACTGTTGTTGCTAGAGACTTAGCTTCAAACATAAGAAAAACATATATTCCACTCTATTTGAAAAATAAAAAATATCGTCTCTCTAAGATTAAACTTTCGGATAAATTTTTAAAGGGTAAAATATATGATTTGGCAGAAGACTTTGAAGAGACACAAGGTGTTGAAGATAAATTGGAACAGTTTAAAATTATAAATGAAGATGTACGTGCCAAAAATGAAAAACTTATTCATAAATTAACATCAACTGTACCAGAAGAAATGATAAGTGATTTTAAAGTCAGACGTATGTATCCACTAAAAAACGGTGCAGTTGTTGCACATTTTGGCGATCATAGAAAATATTACTATAATGGAAAGTTCATCAGTGAAGCATACCATTTAGGGCTTGATTTGGCATCGCATGCCATGGCACCTATAAAAACGCAAAATGGCGGAAAAGTTGTATTTTCTGATTTTAATGGACTTTATGGAAATATGCCTGTACTTTCGCATGGTTTAGGTCTTTATACAATTTATGGGCATTGTTCGAGTGTAGATGTAAGTGAAGGGGAAGAAGTTTCGCCTAACTCTAAAATAGCAAATACCGGTAAAAGTGGTTATGCGATGGGAGATCACCTTCATTTTGGTGTTTTAGTGCAAGGGATAGAAGTTCGACCACAGGAGTGGATGGACAGACAGTGGATAAAACTTAATATTAGTGATATAATTAAAAACGCTAAAAAGATTATTGACCAACAATAGGAAAAAATATGTATCAAACTACTATACAAAAAAGTGCAGAACTCGTAGGAATAGGTTTACATAAGGGTTCTCCTGTAAAGTTGAAACTTGAACCTTTAGAAGCTAATAGCGGTATAGTGTTTTATCGTTCTGATGTTGATGTTTCTATTCCTCTGCTTCCTGAAAATGTAGTTGATACAAAAATGGCAACTGTTATTGGAAAAAACGGTCATATTATCTCAACAATAGAGCATTTGCTTTCAGCAATTTATGCGTATGGAATTGATAATCTTAAGATAACAGTTGATGCTGACGAAGTTCCGGTAATGGATGGCAGTAGTGCGAGTTATTGTATGCTTTTAGATGAAGCTGGTATTGTTGAACTCGATGCTCCTAAAAAAATTATGCGAATTAAAAAAGATGTAGAAGTACGAGAGGGTGAAAAGTATGTAAAACTCTCTCCTTCTCCGGATTTACATTATGATTTTACTATTAAATTTCCACATCCTGTTATTCAAGAACAGGCTTATGTTCTTCATTTTACAAAAGAGAGCTATAAAAAAGAGATAGCCCGTGCAAGAACATTTGGTTTTTTACATGAAGTACAGTATTTGCGTTCTAAAGGATTGGCACTTGGAGGATCCTTGGAAAATGCTATTGTTTTAGATGAAAAAAAGATTTTAAATCCAGAAGGTTTACGTTTTCCTGATGAATTTGTTCGTCATAAAATTTTAGATGCTATTGGTGATATGAGTTTAATTGGCATGAATTTTATAGGAAATTATGAAGCGATGGCTGGAAGTCATGATCTTAATCATAAATTGACCATTGCACTTTTGGAAAATGCTGAAAATTATGAAGTTATAGAAGTAGTTGGTGAAAAAATGAGAGAGTTAGAAAAAGCATATGCCTAAAAAAGTAGATGTTTTACTCATTACACTCACTTCTCCGATCTTAATTGGTATTTATGAAGATAAAAAACTTGTTGAAACAATACGTTCAGAGGCAAAAAGCTCTGACATTCTTCCTCTTATTTTTGAAAAACTTTTTAAAAAGTATGAGATAGAGAGACTCTTTTATGCAAATGGTCCAGGGAGTTTTATGGCGATTAAAGTAGCTTATATATTTTTAAAATCACTCTCTGTTTTAAAAGGGATTCCCTTATATGCCAGAGATGCTTTTTATTTTAATGAAAATCAACCTATAAAAGCGATAGGAAAGCTATGTTTTGTTAAAATTGTTTCAGAAATAAAAACTCAAAAGTTCGAAACAGTTCCGGAAGTTACATTTAAACTTCCTGATGAGCTGGATTATAACGAGTTTAGTACAAACGCAACACCACTCTATAAAATAGGTGCTGTTGGATAGGAAAATATCAGTGACAATTAGTGTACCGGCAACTTCTGCCAATTTAGGACCGGGTTTTGATACTTTGGGACTTGCAGTAGAACTACGTAATCGTGTGGAGTTTCATCCATCAAAATTTTTTAGTGTCAGTATTAAAGGAGAGGGTGAGAATAACCCTAGATTAAAAGGGAATAACCTTTTTATCTCTATATTTAATGAACACTACTCTCGTCTTACAAAGAAAAAACAGAATTTTAAATTTACATTTTATAATCAGATCCCAATGTCTCGTGGTTTGGGAAGTTCTTCTGCTGTAATTGTTTCCGCTATTGCTTCAGCACATGAAGCAGCAGGTATTCGAGTAAGTAAGCGTCGTATTTTAAATCATGCACTTGTGTATGAACCACATCCAGATAATATCACTCCTGCAGTAATGGGTGGATTTAATGTTGCTACGATTGAAAAAAACAAAGTCTTTTCACAGAAAAAACATCTTCCTGATTATCTTAAAGCTGTTGTTGTCATTCCAAACAAACAGATGAATACAGCAAAGTCACGTACAATTTTGCCAAAATCATACTCTAAAGAGAATGCAATTTATAATCTTTCGCATACTGCATTGACTGTTGCAGCATTTTTTAATGAAGATTGGGAAATGTTAAAATTAGCAGCTCAAGATAGATTTCATCAAAAAGCAAGAATGAAAACATTGCCTGAACTTTTTTCCGTTCAAAAAGTTGCGTATGAAAGTGGTGCTCTTATGAGTGCATTATCAGGGAGTGGTTCAACATTTTTTTCACTTGTTTATGATGATGATTCTGCAATGATTGCAAATAAAATGCGACAGAAATTTCCAGAATTTGGAGTGAAAATTTTGGATTTTGACAATAATGGATTAATAATAGAGCGTTAAGCCTATTAAATAAAGCGATATTTAGATATAATGGCGAAAAAATTTCATCAACCAACAAGAATGTGCCTCTCTTGTAGAACAAGAGAAGTACAGAAAAATCTTTTTAGGCTTCAATGCATAAATGGAGAGATTACTTCTTTTAGCGGTGTTGGACGAAGTTTTTATTTATGTCAAAACTGTCTTTTAGAAGATAAAAAGATTATCCCGGCACTTATGCGAGCTTGCAGAGGTGGGAGAAAAGACGAACATATGAACAAACTAAAGGAGATCATCACTGATGACAGAAAAAGTTAGAGTACACGAAATTGCAAAAGAGCTTGGAATTGCTTCTAAGGATGTGTTGGAAAAAGCAAAAAAAATGGGTCTTGAAGTAAAATCTGCAAATAGTGCAGTAACAATGGAGCAAGCCGAGAATATTGCAAACTATATTATAAATGGTGAGCCGGCAGAAAAACCAAAGCCTAAACCAAGAGTGGTAAAAAAAGAGACTACAAAAGCAAATAGTGATACTCCAAAAGAAGAGACTCCTGCAGAAGAAAAAGCTCAAGTTACTGAAATTGATACAACAGATGAAGTAAAAAAAGAAGTAAAAGAAGAGACTCCAAAAATAGATGATACTGTTCAAAAAGAGCAGAAGGAGTCTTCAGAAAAACTCTCTGAAAAAGAAGAAGTCAAAAAAGAAGAACCAAAGAAAGCGCAGAAAAAAAGTACGTTAAAAGTTGTACAGCCTTCTGTTCGTCCTGCAATTAAAAAATCTGGACTTAAAATCGTTAAAAAGAGAAAGCCAAAAGTTGAAGAGGTCTATTCTGCGCCTGCTAAATCTGCAGGTACTGTATCTTCATACGGCAAGATGTCTAAAGAAGCACTTGAAGAACTTCAAAGAAAGAAAAAAAGTGTTAAAAGAGAGGCTCCTGTTTCTAAAAAAGATCAAGGAAAAAAACTTGATATCTTTGGTGGTTCATTAGCTGAAGTGACTATGGATATGGATGATCAGGTTGTTTTACTTGACTTAAACTCAACAGAACGTGCACCAATTGCTCCTGAAGAGCCAAGAAAACCACGTCAACCAAGACCAGCAGGTAGAAATGCAAATAAAAAGCAGGCACCACGTGGTAGAAAAGTATCTCGTGACAAACGTAAAAAGTATACAAAAGAGAAACATACTGATGAAGTGGTAACACATGTAGAGATTCCTGAAGATATTCGGGTTTATGAGTTTGCCGAAAAACTTAAACGTCCAATGTCTGACATTATCAAAGTTCTTTTTGACCTTGGTATGATGATGACAAAAAATGACTTCTTGGGTGCTGATGAGATTGAAATTCTTTCAGAAGAATTTGGTGTAGAAGTGACTATTATCGATCCAAAAGATGAATTTAACTATGTGGAAGAGACAAAATCAGAAGATCCAGATGCCGTTGAGCGTCCACCGGTTATTACAATTATGGGACATGTTGATCATGGTAAAACTTCTCTTCTTGATGCAATTAGAAATGCAAAAGTAACAGAGGGTGAAGCTGGTGGTATCACACAACATATTGGTGCTTATACAATTAACCAAAATGGTAAAGATATCACTTTTATCGATACTCCGGGTCACGCAGCATTTTCAAGTATGCGTCAGCGTGGTACAGATATTACAGACATTGTTATTATTGTGGTTGCAGCTGATGATGGCGTTAAACCACAGACTTTAGAGGTTATAAAACTTGCTAAAGAGTCAGGTAAACCAATTATCGTTGCATTAAATAAAATGGATAAAGAGACAGCAAATCCGGATCTTGTAAAAGGTCAAATGGCAGAGCATGGTATCAGTCCGGTTGATTGGGGTGGAGATGTAGAGTTTGTTCCTGTTTCAGCAAAAAGTGGAATGGGAATTGATGAACTGTTAGAAAATATTCTTTTAACCGCAGAAGTATTGGAATTAAAAGCTAATCCAAATGCTAAAGCAAAAGCAGCAGTTGTTGAGTCTTCTCTTGAAAAAGGTCGTGGACCGGTAGCTACTGTTATTGTTCAAAATGGTACACTCAAAATCGGTGATCATATTGTTTGTGGTGCTGCATATGGACGTGTAAAAGCACTTATTAATGATATGGGTAAAATGATTAAAGAAGTTTCTCCTTCTCATACAGCTGTTGTAGTAGGTCTTAATGAAGTTCCACCTGCTGGTGAAATTTTAATGGCGATGGAGAGTGATAAAGAGGCAAAAGAGTATGCACTTAAACGTAAAGAGTATGAGCGTAATAAAGAGCTTTCTAAATCAACAAAATCATCATTAGAAGATATGACTGCAATGATTGCAGAGGGAAAACTAAAATCTTTAAAAGTTGTATTGAAAACGGATGTTCACGGTTCTCTTGAGGCGATTAAATCAAGTCTTTCTGAACTTCGTAATGATGAAGTGAAAATTGACATTATCTCTAGCGGTGTCGGTGGAATTACCGAGAGTGATGTAGAGCTTGTTGCAAATAGTGAAAACTGTGTACTTCTTGGATTTAATGTTCGTCCAACAGGTTCTGTTAAAGCTCTTGCAAAACAGAAAAATGTAGATATCCGAACATACTCTATTATCTATCAGCTTCTTGATGATATAACTATGATGCTTACAGGTATGATGGCTCCGAAATGGACAGAAGAAAATACCGGTCAGGCAGAAGTTCGTGATGTATTTAAATCACCTGCAGGTATGGTTGCTGGATGTGTTGTTGTTGATGGTAAACTTATTCGTGGTGGACTTGTTCGTGTTATTCGTGAAGGTGTTGTTGCATTTGAGGGTGAGCTTGTATCACTCCGTCGCTTTAAAGATGATGTCCAAGAGGTCGGAAATGGTTATGAGTGTGGTGTGATTATCTCTAACTATGATGATGTGCAAGTTGGTGATGTAATTGAGACATTCAAAAAAGTAGAGCAAAAAGTATCTCTATAAAATGACTGAAGCACAGATAAAGCTAAAGAGAACTGAGTCTCTTTTAGCTGAGATTATTCCAGAAGCCTTGTCACAACTCAATGATGCACGTCTGCATGAACTCAGTGTGATAGAAGTTAAATGTTCTCGTGGTCGAAGTGATGCTAAGGTCTATATTGATCCAAGTAACTTCACTGAAGAAGAACGTCGTGTCTATATGAAACAGCTTCGCAAAGCCCGTCCTATCATTGAAGATTTTTGTCTGAAAGATCAGGGTTGGTACAGATGCCCAAAACTTACATTTGAGTTTGATGAACAGTTGAAAAAATCACAAACAATTGAAGAGCTATTTAAAAAAATAGCAAAAGATACAAAAGAGGAAGAGTAATGAGCTTACAAAGTGATATAGAATCAGTTGTTAAATCAGTTGGATTAGAACTCTACGATACTGTAATTGTCAATGAATTTAATGAGACTATTTTTCGTGTAAGTGTTATATCTCCTGAGTTTGAAGAGGGTAAACGCAAAAGTGTTCCACTTGATAGTTACGTAGAACTAACACATCTTCTTTCACCTCTTTTAGATGTAACA
>Ga0256842_1003658_pt1 | contig 10111 bp, 11 predicted proteins | sample 4559240metaG_FD_185973 | JGI IMG/M metagenome (GOLD analysis project Ga0256842, IMG submission 185973) | Hydrothermal vent microbial communities from Guaymas Basin, Mexico - 4559-240 | ecosystem: Environmental > Aquatic > Marine > Hydrothermal vents | place: Mexico: Guaymas Basin | collected...
AGGTTTTATTATAACCTTTGATGATGAGGAAGAATTTGTTGAACAACATATTAGGATTTATGTAGTCCCAGCATATAAATTTCTTCTTTCTAAGGAATGGATTTATTAGGCGGATTCTGAGAAGGACTAAAGAGTGAAAAAGGGGACATACAGTGAAAAAGGGGGCATGCAAATAATACACATTTAAGCTTGTGGGTTTGTTGGGTTAGTGGGTTGAGGCGAGAGAGAAAAGTCATCCCTGATAAGAGAAAACAAAAAAGGTGAAAAGTGAAAAAAGATTAGAAAAATTAAACGCAATTTGTATGCAATTATTAGCTATAGGAGAAAGTTAAAAAAATTGACAATATAATGATGACAATAAATATATAATGATTTATTTTTTTAATAAATTTTTATTATTTTATTAAAACTTTAATTAATTAATTAAAATAAAAGGTATTAAAAATGGCTAGTAAAATTTTAATAATAGTAGTTCCTGAGGAAATTGGGAAAAAGATTAAACAAATAGCAGCCTTGCAGGGGAAAAGTGTATCGGCTCTGCTTAGGGAACAAATTGAGAAATTTTTAGGAGAAGAGAATAAATACGGTGAAGCCCATGAAAGAATTGCAAATATAGCTATTACAAATAGAGGCAAATTGGAACATTGGAAAAGAAAAGATCTTTATGATGTATAAAGCTATTTTTGATACCAATATTTTAGCTTATGAATTTGACACAAAGGAGTATAAGAAACAAGTTGTAGTAACGAATTTAATTAATGAATAAGGTGACATGCAAATAATGCACATTTTCAAGCTCTGTTAAGGCAAAAGGAAAAAAAGGATATCTTGATGGAACTTTCTGTATCTGGTAATTGTAAAAATGTCATTAAATACAGGAAGCACATATTTTTGATTGTATATTGCTCCCAAAAAAGTTGGACACGTTTTGAAGGTAGAGTTAAGGGTTGAGCAAGGGGTGAGAAAGATTTTTCTATTCTTTTTAACCAGGCAAAAAGTATTTTCTGTTCCTTTTTAGGAGATACTTTGTTTTCTTGCACTAAATTACTGGAAGTTAGTTCACGAGAAGCAAAAGTAAAAACAGGTTCTTTGTCGGTGATAATACAGAAGACATGATTTTTAAATCGATTATATTTAGAGGCGAATTTTTTTGAACATACTCAAGTTTAGCGCCGTTTTTCCCGCCATGGACAGAAGGCCACCAGAGAATAGGGATGTCAAATTTATTAGCTTGTTTTGAGACATATGAAAGGGTTAAGTTTGTCAGTGAAAATGCGCATAACACCATTAGAGCGTTTAACAAAACCCATAGATTTAAGGAAAGAAGCAACGCCTGCTTCATAGAAAAGGTCTAAAATGTAATCGCGAAGAATAACACGATCAAAAGATGTGTAGGAAAACTTGATATTTTTTGAAAATTGAGCAATGAAGTTGTTGTTCACAGGTAATTTTCTTCCTTATAGAGTGTTGGCAAATCACCTATTTAGGAAATTACCTGTGAACATTCAATTTTTTTCAGGCAAAGTTATGGGACTTATCAATAACTAAGAAACTCATAATACAAACTAACATGCTGTTTTCGGAACTTTAGTTTGTTAAAAGTTTACAGATTTACAAAAAATTTTCCCAGGTCAGTGACTTATTCTCTTGTGGATCAAATAAAAAGGGCGGCTTATTTTGTGCCAGCGAATATTGTTGAGGGACATTCTAAGAAAAGTAAAAAGGAATTTTTAAGGTATCTTTATATTTCCGGAGGCTCTCTGGAGGAATTAAGATATTTTCTTCTGTTGTTTAAAGATTTAGGATATATGACGGAGGAAGCATATAATACTTTTGAATCCAAATTGAGCGAAATAAGCTACCTTCTAAACCAACTAATCAAATCCCTAACCTCTAATACCTCCAACACCCCAAAAAAACACCATGATCACTAACCTAAAGACGAAATCCCAAAACAACGACAAACGCTACCTCTTGGAAAACTTTTTTAGACTTAAGAAAGTGCTTGACTTTTTAGAGAGAGATTGTGTTCAAAAAATGAACCACTTTATATGAAGGCATAAACCTGTGTTTATAAATAGCAATGTTTAAAAATGAGAGATAAGGAGACCGTAGTAAAGATCCTCAGCATAGTTAAGAAAAATCCAGAGTATTCTCAGAGAGATATATCTTCTGCTCTGGGGGTAAGTCTAGGGAGGGAAAATTATGTGCTTAAGGCCATGATAGATAAAGGGTTTATAAAGACAGAAAGATTTATAAACTCAAAGAACAAATGGGCTTACAGATACCTGCTTACTCCTAAAGGAATGAAAGAAAAGCTGAGACTGACACAGGAGTTTGTAAAGCAGAAGATTAAGGAATACGAAAGCCTGCTGGAGTGAAGTTGCTGGTTGGTAAGAAATTAGATTGTTTCTTGATAAGGCATATTGCCTTAAAGGGTGGAGCTATGTAGTTACATTAAGTATTGCACTTTTTTGAGATTTAGTTTTTCAGAAGTTATGGAAAATATGGTGGTTTTGTTCGGATACATGGATGGAATATAAACTCGGGATACTGTAATTTAAATTTTAACCTTCCAGCACAAACACGATTTTCTGCGATGAGTAATGAAAAATTATCCAAGACTTTAAATATTGAAATAAAAGAGTGGGAAGAAGAATTAAGGGGGTTTGTTAAATTAAAGAGGTATATGGATAAGACCAATGGATAGGCAGGCTAATAAACAGGGAACTGGAGAAAAAAGCTCTCAGTTACAAATATCAGGAAAGCTTCTTGCAAGAAACACGATTTTAAACTTCCTCGGTCAGGTGGTGCCTCTTTTAGTCGGTGTAGTCACCATCCCTTTCATTATACAAGGCTTGGGCACCGAACGCTTTGGGCTTTTGTCTTTGGCTTGGGTCGTTCTCGGTTATTTTTCTATCTTCGATTTGGGGTTGGGACGTGCTACTGCAAAGTTTGTGGCGGAAGCCCTGGGGAAAGGTGAGAGTGCGCAGCTACCAAGCGTTGTCTGGACTGCCGTAACAGCACAGACAATCTTGGGTTTCTTAGGAGCCCTTATTTTGGTTGTTATCACACCGGTCCTCGTAGAGCGGGTTTTGAACGTTCCGCCGAACCTTTTGGACGAGGCTAAGGCTACCTTTCATATACTGGCTTTTGCCATTCCAGTTGTTTTAGTCTCTGGGTCTTTTCGCGGGGTATTAGAAGCAGCTCAGAGGTTTGAATTAGTAAATGCAGTAAAAGTTTCATCAAGTACCTTAACCTTCCTTTTACCCTTAATTGGCCTTTTTTTAGGTTTTCGTTTGCCAGGAATTGTGGCTTTAATGCTGGCAGCAAGATTTGGAGAATTAACAGCTTTTGCCGCTCTCGATCTCCGCATCTTTACGCAATTACGCAAACCATCCACCTCCTTTAATCTATTTCCACGCCTGTTTGGTTACGGTGGCTGGATTATGGTAAACAATATCATTAACCCGATCCTCACTTATTTAGACCGTTTTTTGATAGGATCGTTTTTATCCATGGCCGCAGTAGCACATTATTCAGCGCCCTATGAAGTGGTAACTCGGCTTCGGATCATTCCCGCAAGTCTGAGTATGACGCTGTTCTCGGCCTTTAGTTTCTTGGAAGGAATCGAAGACAGAGAAAGGCTTGGTACCTTCTTTGCTCGTTCCGTTAAGTACATCATGTTATCTTTAGGACCGATTATTGTGATACTGATTCTATTTGCTAAACAAATAATGCAAGTGTGGTTAGGTCCAAATTTTGCTAGAGAAAGTGCTGGCGTTTTGCAAATTCTTGCCTTAGGTGTGCTACTTAATTCTCTGGCTTACATCCCGTCTGCCCTTTTAAGCGGAGCGGGACGGCCCGATATTCCTGCAAAGATTCACCTGCTTGAGCTTCCGTTTTACGTCGCCCTCGCGTGGGTCTTTGTGCAACGATGGGGAATCGAAGGTGCTGCTGGGGTCTGGACGCTGCGTGTCGGGGTGGACGCATGTTTGCTGTTCCTCTGCTCGTTTCGGGCCTACCGTTTGCCCACACGACTGCTGACGATCAACGGAATCCCGCTGGCTGGCGGAGCAGTTGTTGGTCTTGGAACCTTCATTTACGGACTGAAGACCTTAGTTGGTGCTGTTCCGTGGATGCTGCAGGTACTGGCCTTTTGCACTGCTTTTTGTCTGTACGCCTGGTTTACCTGGAGGTGGGTTTTGGACAGGACCGATCAACAAACAATTTGGAAGACCTTGGGCTTTTTACGGAGGGAATAAACATGGGATACATTTACAAATTCACGGTTTTCACACCCGTATTCAATGGCGCAGCAACCCTGCATCGCGTATATGAAAGCTTAAAGGCGCAGACTTTCAGGGATTTTGAATGGCTTATCGTAGACGATGGCTCAACTGACAACACTAAGGAACTCGTACAGCAGTGGCAGAAAGAGGCCGATTTTCCCATCCGCTACTACTATCAAAAAAACCAGGGGAAGCACATCGCGTTTAACCGGGGGGTTAGCCTTGCAAAAGGGGAGTTGTTCTTGCCTTTGGATGCAGACGATGCCTGTGTTCCTGAAACATTAGAGCGTTTTTGGTATCACTGGAATAACATTCCTGACCATATGCGCGACAATTTCTCGGGTGTAACTTGCTTATGCAAGGATGAAAACGGAAATATCGTTGGAGACAAGTTTCCTCAATATGTGATGGATTCCGATGAGCTCGAAATGCCGCATAAATATAAAGTGAAAGGAGAAAAATGGGGTTTTCATCGTACTGATGTATTGAAACAATTCTCTTTCCCAGAACTCCCAGGAGTGGGTCTCATCCCTGAATCAATCGTGTGGAACGCAATTGCCACACGGTTTAAAAAAAGGTTTGTCAACGAAGCTCTACGAATATATTACTCAGCGACTCCGAGACCTGAACGACTAACCACAGAGATGAAAAGAGACCCAGCTCGGCATGCCTTTGGTCGCAGGCTTTATCATTGTGAGAATGTGAACCACTATATCCACTGGTTGCGGTATGACCCTATGGACTTTTGCAAGTCAGCGGTTAACTACGTGCGGTTTTCTTTACACCTGGATATCCCGCTTAGGAAGCAGTGGTACGATCTCACAAACTGGAAGGCAAGAGCCCTTTACACAGCTGCATTGCCAGCAGGTTGGATAGTCTACCAATTAGATAAGAGGAAGGCGAAGTAGGGATGAGCGGTATAAGCATTTTAACCTTCATACTGCTTAGCTTGCTGTCCTGGGCCGGTTTTCGTTTTGCTCGCTGGGCGTACGGGGATTATTTTGCTCCTATTGGGATATTTGTGGGCGTTAACCTTGCCTCTCTGGCACTCAACCAACTCAACCTGCTTCCATTGGTTCCTCTCAGCACGCAAGTATGGCTTTTAGTGGCTGTTTCTTTGTTCTCTTTTGTCGTTGGGGCGTTTATGGCGACACCTTCGCTTGTTGTAGGGGGGAAACGTTTAGGCCAAGGCCGCTTCTTTGATGAGAGGAGTTTGACCGTGTCCGAAGGTCTGACCCCTTTCTTTTATTTTACCGCCCTCTTGGGAATAGCTGGGTGGGTGTTCTTTGTCACCGTCGTGGTACCCCTTGGATGGCTTTCAAATCCGTGGATGCTTCAGGGCGACTACGTCATCCCCTACCATCTAGGGTATTCCCTTGTAGCAGACGCATTGGTACTTCCGGCCTTCGTTCTGCTTGCCTTGGCAAAACGCAGGGTTAGCTTCCTGGCGGCGTTCCTTCTGGTGGCCAATGTGTTGGTGCTGGCGGCATGTGGGATCAAGAGCTATCTGGTTATAAGCGTTGCTACCGCTTTACTTGTATGGTCTAACGTGCGACGGGGACGGGTTTGGCTGTGCCATTTGCTGACCATTGCTGCCGTACATGTGGGGTTCATGGCCCTATACGACCGTTTCGTTGATGTTTTTGCACCTCGCCAATTTCCAGGTTCTAAATTTCCTGCTGCGCTGTCTTTTTTGGAGAGGCCGTACCTTTATACAGCAGGTTCCTGGACGGCCATGTCAGTAGTCATGGCGGATCCCCGACCACAGGCTCACTGGGGACAGGTCACGCTCCTACCGCTCTGGAAGCTTTTGGGACCGGGAGGCCTGGGTCTTATGGAGCGGGTTCCCAAGTATCTTCCTTTTGTAGACATCGGGCCAAGCTACTTTAACACCTATTCCCTTATTGGCGAAGTATACTGGGATTTCGGCTGGTTGGGATCAATCCTGATCTGCTTTCTCCTGGGTTTTGTCTCTACCAGGCTTTACTTAACAGCGCGGAGGCGCCATGATTGGGTTCTGTACTTGTTAAGTGCCGTCTTTTCTTACGGGCTTTTTATCGCCTTTTTCTTGTACTACTACCGTGATACCCTGATTTTCCTCCTTCTGTACACCGTGATCGTGGGTAAGCTGGCCAAGCAGATGTCCAGGGCATTGAGGTATTTTGCATACCCCATGGGCCGGCGGCACATCACGGCGGGGGTGGACGCTTTTGGGGGAAGCGGACGATGAGTTCGAGGGACGTAGTCAAAGTGGCAGCCCTTACTGGTGGGAAAAATGTGCCTTCTGTCCGTTTCCGAGTTCGACAGCTAATTCCTTCTTTGTCCAAGCACGGTATAGAGGTCCGCGAATTTGTGCCTTTGGTATCTAAGTACCCGCCTGAGCGTAAATACCTCCGCCTGGCCTGGGGCATTGCGGCGCTTGCCGTACGTATTCCCCCGGTACTCGCGACGCATCGCTACGACGTGGTTCTTTTTCAGCGAGAACTGATTTCTACATTTGTGACCCTTGAGCCTTTGACCAAGCGTCCGCGCGTGCTTGACGTGGACGATGCGATCTATCTCCATCGGGGTGGCCGATTTGCTGAACGCTTGGCTCGATTGGTGGACTTGGTTATCTGCGGCAACGACTTTCTTGCTGACCGCTTCTCCAAGTGGAACAAGAATGTGACGGTGATTCCTACAGCTATAGACACCCACCGGTTTGTACCACTTGAACGCCCACAGCAAGGCGGCCTAGAGGAAAGGTATGTGATTGGTTGGACAGGAACCAGCAGCAACTTTAAGTACTTGTACTCCATCGAAACAGTCTTAAAACAGGTCATGGAAATATTTCCAGACGTGGTTCTTCGAGTGATTGCCAACAAAAAGCCTAGCTTCCGTATGATTCCAGAAAAAAGAGTGCAATTTATCCCTTGGTCACCCGAAAACGAGGTTAAGGGCGTGCAGAGCATGGCCGTTGGCATCATGCCGCTTGCGGATGGCGAATGGGAGAAAGGCAAATGCAGTTATAAGATGCTCCAATACATGGCTTGTGGTGTTCCGGTTGTCGTCTCGCCGGTGGGTATGAACGCGCAAATTATCGCCTTAGGAGAGGTTGGTCTGGCGGCGAGTTCTCACGATGAGTGGGTGGAGGCGCTTCGGTGGATCCTAGTCGCCGGCAGAGAAGTGCGAAAAAAAATGGGACGCGAAGGAAGGCGCGTTGCTGAGGCATATTTTAGTGTTGAGGTGATCGCACCACGCTTGGCGCAAGCACTGAAGGGGTTGGTGTAAATGAAAGTGCTCCTCCTCATCACAGGGCTAGGTTATGGCGGGGCCGAGGCGCAGCTTGGGCGGGTAGCTACCCGGCTAAAGGCCCGAGGTTGGGAAGTGCGGGTGATTTCGCTTATGCCGTCCCGTGCTTACGTGGAGGAGCTGGAGGAGGCTGGCATCCCTGTTTTCTCCCTGGGCATTCGGCAGAAATTGCCCAGTCCACGGCCAATCTTGCGGCTGGCTCGGATCATTCGCGAATGGCGGCCCCACATCGTGCATAGCTATATGGTGCACGCCAACCTTTTGGCAAGGCTTGTGCGGTCGTTAGCACGGTTTCCGATTTTGGTTTGCAGCGCTCGAAATGTTAGGGAGGGCAACCGACTTCGCGAGTTGTTGTATCGCTATGCTATTTTTATATTATATTTTGATGGAGAATTGAAAAATAAGTTTAGGGGTAACGCTCAAAAATCAATAGAACATTTAAAATTAGAAGAAATTGCTAAAAAATGGCTGGAAATTTAAATAAAAAAATCAAAGTTCTTCATATTATCACAGGGCTTTCTACTGGTGGGGCTGAAATGATGTTGTATAAACTTGTTTCAAAAATGGACAGAAGTTGTTTTGATATTTATGTTGCTTCTCTAACAAATATCGGTCCCGTGGGAGAAAAAATAAAAAAGTTAAATATTCCTGTAGTTGCAGTTGGAATGAAAAGAGGATGGAAAGGTTTTTTTAGTTTTTCAGGATTTTTCAAATTATTGAGAATTGTAAAAAATTATAAGCCGGATGTAATTCAAACCTGGATGTATCATTCAGATTTAATTGGCGGACTGGTTGGAAAAATACTTAAAGTACCAGTTATATGGAATATTCGCCATAGCAATTTAAATCCTGAATATAATAAAAAGACAACTATATGGACAGCAAAAATTTGTGCGAAATTTTCAAAAATTTTACCTAAAAAAATTATCTGTTGCTCTTGGGCTTCAAAAAATGTCCATAAGAAATTAGGATATGATGAAAATAAAATGGTTGTTATTCCCAATGGATTTGATTTAGATGCATTTTTACCGGATAAGCAAGGAAGAGAAAAAGTTAGAAATGAGTTAGGTTTGGATGATAAAACAATTGTTGTTGGTTTTGCTGCCAGATTTGATCCGCAAAAAGATCATAAAAATTTTTTTGAAGCAGCCAAAATAGTGCATAAAGTTTATCCAAATGTGCATTTTCTTTTCTGTGGAGATGGAATTAGTTGGAAGAATGAAAAATTAAGAGAATGGATAGAAAAATCAGGCGTTAAAAAGGTAACTCACCTTCTTGGAAGACGAGATGATATGAAAAATGTCTATAATTCAATTGATATTTTTTGTTCTTCTTCTTATGGTGAAGGTTTTCCTAATGTGATTGGCGAGGCAATGGCTTGTGAAGTTCCTTGTGTTGTAACAAATGTGGGAGATTCATCAATTATTGTAGGAGAGACTGGTTTTGTGATTCCGCCAAAAAAGCCAGAAGCACTGGCTGAGGCAATAATAAAAATGATAAAAATAGGAGAAGAAAAAAGAAGGGAATTGGGAAGAAAGGCGAGAAAAAGAATCGAGGAAAATTACTCAATTGAAAAAATTGTTAATAATTATAAACAATTATATAAAAAAATAATATCAAAGTATCCCAACTAAAAAGATGGGAAGGAGAAAATGGTAGTATGCAAATATTGTAATTCAACGCAAGTGGTCAAAAATGGTTTTGTTCGTAAAAAACAGCGGTATCTGTGCAAAAACTGTTCACGAACTTTTGTGATAGGAGATGCAAGGAGAATTGGATCGTAGCAGAGGGCGAACTATTGCCTGGGTTATCGGTGATCGTGATGCTTCAACCTTCAGACGGTTATACAAAAAACTTGAACAGTTGAAGGATTGTGTTTTTTATACAGATGATTGGGAAGCTTTTAAGAAAGTATTGCCGCCAGAGCGCCATATAATAGAAAAAAGAGGAACAGTGACAATAGAAAGAGATAATTGCAATACAAGACATCATCTTGGACGAATGACACCTAGAAGGAAAGTTGTATCTAAAAAGAAAGAAATGGTTCATGCATTAATGAAATTATGGCATGGATTAACTGATCCTGAAATTTTTGCCCAATATCAGCAAAGATTTTTATCTATCTTTAGGTGAATACTCTCAAGATGGAAAGATGGGGCTAAGGGGGATCAGTCCTTGGAGAATTACCCTCTTCAATTTTATAGTTATTCTTTTTTCTTAGCGTGGGATTGTTAAAGTCAATCAAAAATCCCCATATTAGGGCCTTTAAAATTCCCCACCCTATTTAGACTAATTTTTAGATTTAGTTAAGTTTTTCATTCTATAACTTTTGCCTAAAATTTTTATTATATGAGAATGATGGACAATTCTATCTACAATAGCAGATGCAAGGACAGCATCACCAAATATATTAGCCCATTCTTCAAAAGGTCGGTTAGTGGTGATTATAATAGATCCATTTTCATAACGTCTTCTAATAACTTCAAAGAATTCATCTACAGAATTTTGAGGTATTTTCTTAAACCCTA
>Ga0256842_1003659_pt1 | contig 10109 bp, 10 predicted proteins | sample 4559240metaG_FD_185973 | JGI IMG/M metagenome (GOLD analysis project Ga0256842, IMG submission 185973) | Hydrothermal vent microbial communities from Guaymas Basin, Mexico - 4559-240 | ecosystem: Environmental > Aquatic > Marine > Hydrothermal vents | place: Mexico: Guaymas Basin | collected...
GGGCAACAAAGAACAGCGTCTCCTTCACCACGGTGTTGATATCGAGATAATCGCGCTGGGGCGAACCGGGGCGACCGAAATTGAGCAGATCGGTAGCGGTTTTATTAAGACGGTCAATCTGCGCCAAGACATCCTGCACCACCTGATGGCGCGGGTCGTCGGGGGAAAAATCGTCGGCCAGCACGTTGATGGCACCACTCATACCAGCGAGGGGATTTTTAATCTCGTGAGCCATGCCGGTGGCCATCTCGCCGATGGAAGCCAGGCGATCAGCGCGTTCCATCTGTTTGAAGTGCAACTCCTGCAACTCTTTTCTGGCCAGCGCCAGATTCTCCACCATGGAGTTGAAGCGCTGCATCATATAGGCAATCTCGTCATTGTGCTTCGGCTGCAGGCGCACAGTCAGATCGCCATCCTCCACCTCAGCCATCCGCCTGGCAATAAGCTGAATGGGCGCACATACCTGACGCATAAGGATGAGCGCAATACCGGCCGACAGCGCCAATATGATAAAAATCATCGACAACAAAAAACAACGCGACGAGATTTCCAGCTTCTGCATGGTTTCGCGCATGGAGTAAGTTATGCACAGCACACCGAGAACCTGCTTCTGCTTGCCGTGGCACTCCTGGCACAGCGGCCGGGTACGGATAGGGCGCATCACACTCAGCACCTCTTCGCCGTTTTCCTTCAGCAGACCGGCATCTTCGCCGTTGCTATACAGAGACAGGGTATGCGGAGAAACGCTGTGATTAATCTCTGCAGAGATGGATGAATTTACCACCCGGCCATCACGCGGATCAAAGATACGGATTCCCAGCAGGCTGGGATTGTGGGCGATAAACTTCAGCGCTTTATGCAACCGTTGCGGATCGCCAGTACATTTGGAGTTAAAAATAACGCTCTCGATGGTGGACATGAGAATTTTGGCGCCATTGGTAGTCATGGCGATCATATTCTCATGGTCGCGCTTGAAGTGAAAGGCGGTGAACATGCCGATGCCGACAGTGAGCAACACCACGTTCATGGCAACAACGCGAAAAACAAGACTCTTTCTAAACACCGCTGACACCTGTAATGGTTTAGGGATTTGAACGTCCGGCACTGAGATAGCTGAACACCAACTGCGCCAGTCCAGCGGCAGCGCTGTCACGCCGTGGCTCATCCGTCCTGGCAGTATCGCGCTGTTTTACCACTGCGGCCGCCGCTGATTTTGTCGGCTGCGGCTGCGGCGCCGCCAGGGTTTCTTCAACCGTATTGCCGCAACTGCACAGGCGCGCTATCTGCTCATCAAAATTACCACTTTTGAGATCACGCAGCATCTGCTTGTGCTGCTCCTTCATCAGGGTTTCTACCCGAACAGCCAGATCGGCTGCACCGACAATCTCACTGTACGAAGTGGTCTGGCGCGCCAGGATAACCCCGCCGTGGTACAAAAGCGAGGTGATCTGCGCCTTTTTGACGCCACTGTCCTCGGTCTGGATATGAAACATCTGTTCCTTGTAGCAGAAGTTGTGATTAAAGCCACCGACCATCGTCAACCTCCCGTCAACCGTTGCGTCCAGCCAGCAGCGCCTTGATTTTGCTCACCGCCTCCAGGGCGTCCTCTGCGTACAAATCGGCGCCGATCTCGTCGGCATACTCCTGTGACACCACCGCTCCGCCCACCATGGTAAACACCTTAACCCCGGCCTGGCGCAAAGCGTCAACAGTAATCTGCATCTGTTGCAAAGTTGTGGTCATCAGCGCCGACAGGCCGACGGCATCCACCTTCTCTTCCAGCGCCCGCGCCACAATGGTGGCGGCGGAGACATTCTTGCCTAGATCGATCACCTCAAAGCCGTGATTTTCCAGCAGGGTACAGACGATATTTTTGCCGATGTCGTGGATATCACCCTCCACCGTAGCCATCATGATCCGGCCCAGACTCTCGCTCTGATGTCCCTGCATCTCCTGCTTGAGTCGGGCGAAGGCGGTCTTCATGGTTTCGGCGCTAAGCAGCACCTGGGGCAGAAAAACGCGGTTGTCGCCAAAACGCTTGCCCACCTCCTCCAATCCGGCCAGCAACCCTTCGTTGCTGATCTGCAGCACATCAAGCCCTGCGGCCAGGGCCTGTTCCACCAGCGCCACCACACCGTCCTTATCGCCATCGATGATCGCTTTGGCCAGGCGCGAACGGATGGAATCGTCACTGAAATCGGCGCCGCTGGCGCTGGCGGCGCTGGCGGTGGCACCGGTTTCCACACTGAATACCTGCCCGGCATAGTGACTGATATAACTTTCGGCGCGCTCATCCTTGCCGGTAAGCACCATGGCGCTGTGAAATGCCCCCATCATAATCGATTCTTTGGGATTGATGATGGCGACACTCAAGCCGGCCTCTAAAGCGATGGAGAAAAACATTGCCGATAACAGCGGCCGGTTGGGCAGGCCGAAAGAGATATTGCTCACCCCCAGCACCGTGGCAATGCCCCGCCCCGTAAGTTCGCGAATGGCATGCAGCGTTTCCTGTGCCTGCGCCTGCTCAGCGGACACGGTAAGAGCCAGGCAGTCGATGACGATGTCACAGCGGGGAATCCCCATGGCAGTGGCCCGCTCGATAATCCGTTCGGCGATAGCTACCCGACCGGCGGCGCTGTTGGGAATCCCCTTCTCATCCAGCGCCAGGCCGATGAGCGCCGCGCCGTATTTATATGCCAGAGGCAATATGGCGTTGAGACTTTTCTCCTCGCCGTTGACAGAGTTGATCAACACCTTGCCGTCGGCGGCCTTCAGGCCGCGCTCCAGCGCGGCGGGGTCGGAAGAATCGAGCACCAGCGGCGTGGTGCACACCCCGTTGATGGCAAACACCGCCCGTTCCAGCGCCAGCGGCTCATCCACGCCGGGCGCGCCGCAATTGACATCCAGCAAAGTGGCACCGGCCTCGCTCTGCTGCTGTGCTTCGCGGCGGATATAGGCGGTTTTCCCCTCACGCAGCTCGGCACTGTATTTCTTTTTGCCGGTGGGATTGATCCGCTCACCGATGATGGCGCACGGCTGCTCCACCCCCACGGCGGTAACCTGGGTGCGGCTGGCCAGGTAACAGCGCCGCGACGGCGGATTCCAGCTGTGATCAAGCCGGTCCAGTCCGGCACGCATGGCGCGGATATGCGCCGGCGTGGTACCGCAGCAGCCGCCGATAACCCGCACACCCAGCTCAATGAGGCGCTGATGATGCTCCACCATCTCCTGCGGGCTGGCGGGAAAAGTAGTTATACCGTCGATGAGCACCGGCAGACCGGCGTTGGCCTGCACAATCAGCGGCGCGGCACAGACACTGCGCATCTGTTCCATAACCTCCACCATGCCGTCGATGCCCATGCCGCAGTTGGTGCCGATCACATCGACACGCAACCCTTCCAGAATCACCGCCGCCGCCTGTGGCGGCGTCCCCAGCACAGTGCGCCCCCCTTCGTCAAAGGTCAGCATGGCCATTACCGGCAGATCACACACCTCGCGGCAGGCGATAACCGCCGCTTTGAGTTCACGGATATCAAGGAAGGTCTCACAGGTGAGCAGATCGGCGCCACCGGCCACCAGTCCGCGCACCTGTTCGGCAAATATATCCACCATCTCGTCAAAAGAGGCGTCACCCACCGGCTCGACAAAGCGCCCCGTGGGGCCGATACTGCCAGCGGCAAAATCGTTGACCGGATCGGCCAGAGACTGGCGCGCCAGCTCCATACCGCGGGCGTTAACCTCGTAGACCTTGTCCTCCAGGCCGTAGTGCCCCAATTTACTGCGCGTACCGCCAAAGGTGTTGGAGACGATGATCTGCGCTCCGGCAGCGGCATATTCGCGGTGCACCCCGGCAACAACGTCGGCGGCGTCCAGGTTCATCTGCTCCGGGCAGCCGCCCGCCGCCAGACCGCGCTCCTGCAACATGGTGCCCATGGCACCGTCGAGGATGAGAATCCGCTGCTGTATGGTATCGTTGAATCTGCTCATGCTAGTGTATCTGCTCTCCATTCTGCGGGCTGGCGTCATCAAGAGTCTGCACCTCGCTGTCACGCTGCACCCAGGAAAAATCGGCCATCACCGGTCGGCGCAGGTCAACATGCCCGCGCAAAGTAGCTACCGCCTTGCCCTCAACGGCGATAATCAACTCACGAATATAGGGGTAGTTCGCCGCCAGAGTATCACACAACGCCCGTACCGTAAGCAACTCGCTGCTGCACCCGCCGGGATGATAATCTATCAGGGCACGGTTAAAATCGAGCCGCGCGGTGTTGCCCTCTATAAGCACGCCCAGTAACTGTGTCTGCGGCGGCAACACCGGCACATTGCCGTGGCGCGATCCGGCGATAAGTTCGCGCACCAGCAAAGTGATACCGTCTTCATCCCGTTCACACTCACGAACAGCGCGGGTTTCCTGCACCAGATAGGGAGAATCCACGGTACCGAAATACACCACCACATCACGCAATACCTGATTCTTCGGCGGCGGTGGTGGCGCAACCTTGTGGCGTTGCGGCAGATTAAACGGATTACGCACCAGCGCTACTCCGGCGACGAACGCCACCAGCGCCAGGGTCAGCACAATAAAAACAATCCTTTTCATAACACGCCCCCGCTCACAACGCCACCCGCTGCACATCATCGAGTCTGGCGCCAAGAAACGCCTCGCCCACGCGGACAAAGCGCTGCGGCACATCGGTAACATAAAAACGCCACCAACTATGCACTCCCGGGTTGAGCAATCCCGCCCGCTTAAGGGTAGCACGCACACAACGCGCTGTTTCCTGTGCCGAATCTACCATACGCACCGCAGACGGCAACACCATTTTAAGCGTTGGTTTAAGCAGAGGATAATGGGTACAGCCCAGCACCAGCACATCCATGCCGCTGTCGAGCAGTGGCGCCAGATATTCCCGCGCCGCCAGACGCGCCACCTCGTGCTCCGCCCAACCCTCTTCGGCCAGAGGAACAAACAGCGGACAGGCGGCGCAAACCGTCTTAATATGCGGATCGAAGCGCCGTATAGCCTGGGGATAGGCATCGCTGTTGATGGTGCCTTCGGTACCGATAATACCCACCGTGCCGCTGCAACTCAAGCGCAGAGCGGCGCGCGCTCCCGGTTCAATAACGCCGATCACCGGCACATCCAGACGGCGGCTCAGCAACTCCAGCGCCACCGACGAAGCGGTATTACACGCCACAACCACCATCTTCACCTGCTGGCGCAACAGAAAAGCGGCCGCTTCTGTGGCATAACCACTTACCGTTTCGGCACTTTTGGTGCCATACGGCACCCGTGCCGTATCACCTAGATAGATGAGGTTCTCGCCGGGCATCAAGCGATGCAACTCCTGCAACACCGTCAGGCCGCCCACACCGGAATCGAATACCCCTATAGGTTGCTGTACTGTCAAATCCATCCCTTTTTAATTTATTGTCCGCCCCTGACGGGTGAGCGATGATAGGCGCAAACCGCTAATGAGTCAAGGAAATCAGACCATTTCACACTTGTATTTACCGGGCAAAATGGTATTCTGTCGAGATATTTTTTCAACACAAACAATTAGACAATCTACACAATGAGGTACTCCATGAATGAGATGATGGCTACATTCATGAATTGGATTCAGCAATTTGAAACCAGCAAGGTAGTCGCCTACATCCACCAGCTTGATCCTTTGCATAATACCGGATTTCTCGTGGTCGTGGCACTGTTTGTCTTGGTATGTCTATTTATGAAGTGGCGCATCCTGTTAAGTTGTACTATCAGCCTGGCGGCATTGCTCACCCTGGTAACCATAGTAAGCGAACAGGGCACCGACGCGCAAAACTCCGACAGCATGTTCATGTTTATCGGCGGCGGTGCGGTAATTGTATTCTTCCTGCTTTACACAGTATTCATGCGCGGCGAGTAGCAACTCTCCTCCCGGCGCTCAGGACAAAACAGATATGACAAAACGCGATATTATCACTATTGGCATCGGCGTGGCCGTGGTAACGGTACTACTGGCGGCGCCACCGGAAACCACCCCCCACCTGCCCGGCGATTCCACCCACGCCCGTTTCCGCGCCATTGCGCACGAACAGGGCAAAAAGGCCGCCGAAAAATTTTGCAAAAACTGCCACGGCAAAGCAGGCATGGAATTCTCCAAGGACCATCCCGATCCCAACCGCTGCCTGTTCTGCCACAAGCTTACACCGCAATAGCCCGGCTGCACGGCACTCATATCTCCTCTATCAATCGATCCAGCCCGGCGACAAAAGCGCGAATCTCATCGCGCACGCGCCGATAGCAGTCTAGTTTTTCCTCCGGATCATTCAGATTTCCTGCCAGCGCCGGCGGATCGTCAAAGCCGTGATGTATCACCCGCGCCACACCGGCAAACAGCGGACAGCGCTCACGGGCGCTGCCGCACACGGTAATCACCAGATCCATCTCATCCGCTACGGCATCGATCAATTTGGAATGGTGCCAGGAGATATCCACCCCGGCCTCAGCCATCACCTGCACCGCCAACGGATTGAGACCGTGACATTCCACCCCGGCGGAATACGCCTGCAGCCAGTCACCGTGAAGATGGCGCGCCCAGCCTTCGGCCATCTGGCTGCGACAGGAATTGCCGGTACACAAAAACAACACCCGCCGCTTCATCCCGGCAGCCTGGCGTACTTTTTCGCTTCCATCCGCAGAATCCGACACCCTCCTAGCCCTCCAGCCATTGCGTTATGCGCTGCTGCTCATCAGGCCAGTCTGTTCCCAGGCGACAGGCGAGAAACGCCGCCAGCACAGCATCAAACAGTTCCAGCCCCCGTTCCAGCACGAAAGCGCGCTCATAAAAGATCGACACCTGCTCATCCTCGGCGGCAACACTCCTGTCCACCCGCACCGCCGGGCACTTGAATGAACCGAACTGAAACAGCCCCCCTTTGAGGTTCAGCCGCCACTGGTTTTCCTCCTGCTCCAGATGGATTGTTGCCTCAAGCAACTGTTTTTCCTGCCGCAGGGCGGCACACACCTCGGCAAAATTATCCTGCGGGCCGGTAATAGTTACCTTCTGCGCCCCCTCGTTACCACTGCCGGCCAGCAGAAAACGATTATCCAGCCAGGCGGTCACATTGTCACCATCTTGTTGACTGTAAGTGCAGTTGCCAGCGGCGGTACGATACATCAGCCACAGCATAAACTCGCCGCCCAGCCAGGCGCCGTCTTCAATCTGCTGCAGTACCGGCGCTTCGCCGCCGTTATCAAGCTGTGCCCACGCCGCGCGCAACGGCGCGGGCACCAGAGCCCGTGCCCGCTGCAACGGATGCACCAGTAGCAGACGCAGGCCGGGGAAAGTCTTCTGAAACAGGTCACACAACTCATCTATGGCACGCATGCTCACGCTGGCAAACGTCAGGCGGCCACTGTCCAGGTTCCACATCACATCGTACAAAGTAGGTGTGGGCAGGGTGCGCGCCAGCAGGCGCTGACGCACCAGCTCCTTTAGCTCCTCATTCTTCTGCTTCGGCACTCGATTAAAGGTGGGATTAGCGGTGAGAAAACGCTGCTGCTGCGCCGCCAGTTCCCCCTTCAGCAGTGCCGTCGGCAACCGGCGCTGATCGCGACGCAAGGTAAACACCACGTAGTTGTCGCGCCGCCAGCGCTCGTTGTCGGCAAACTCGGCACTGGTAAAATCATCCAGCTCCACCCAGCCCAGCGCCTGTTCTTCGCTCCCGGTTTCGATGGAAACAAACGCCTGCTCCTGCAGACAGGCGCCAATGCGGCTGCCGATTTCGCTGCTGTCATATTCTTCGCCCACCACATCAAACTGGCTGATACTGACGGTATTTGCAAGTATTCCCATAATTGATTAAACTCCGTTCACTTAACCTTAGATATTGAACAAAAAATCGTTTCTAAATCATTATCGGCATGGACTTATAGTGCCAAAGCATCGATAATGAACGTGGTTAGCCGCTGACAATTATTTATTGCGTCCACAATTCGGGCGCTGCCGACAACGCACCACCCATTCAACTTAAAGAGGCATATACACATGATCAGATCAATTGCCACTCACACCGTCACGTTTGTCGCCGCCTGCGTTCTGGCAATTACAGTCGTCGGCTGCACCCCGGCACCGCAGCGCATCACCGAAGCCACTGCCATCACCAAACTAGCCGTCATGCCCCTGATACATGCAGACAACAGCGCCCGCCAGGGCAAGGAAGTTCAGCAGGTACTCGACTGCCAGCTCAGCTCCATGTGCAATTTCGACCAAACTCCGTTAAGCCATGCCGAGCAGGTGATGACGACGCAACTGTCGGAGCACCTGGCCGATTACTTCGGCGATGCCATCATGCCTCAGGCGGTGGTCAACCAGCACTTTGTCACCATGAAACCAGGCAAGGAGGAAACCGCTCGGGAGATGGGTATCCGTCTGGCCAGAGAGTTAGGAGCTGACCACGTTATGATAGGCTTGATATGGCGTTTTCAGCAGCGTAACGGCGATTCCGTGAGCAGCAATTCCCCGGCGTCGGTGGCCTTCAACCTCTATCTGCTTGAGGTTGCCAGCGGCAAACTACTGTGGCAGGGACAGGCGGATCGCACCCAGGAGGCCCTGAGCGACAACCTGTTCAACGCCTCCATGCTATTCCACTACGGCATGAAATGGCTCACCGCCGAGGAGTTATCCGACTACTGTATCCAGAAAGCACTCACCACCCTGCCGACGGCGCTGAGTCAACCAGATTAGCTCAGGCGCGCTGGCGCTGCAACAGTGCCATATCGGCCAGCACCAGCGCTGCCATGGCTTCCACGATGGGTACCGCGCGTGGCACTACACACGGATCGTGCCGTCCTTTGGCGGCCAGGGTTACCGGCTTGCCGTCGTAATCAACCGTCTGCTGCTCTAAACCGATGGTTGCGGTGGGTTTGAAGGCGACTCGGAAGTATATCGGTTCACCGTTGCTGATCCCCCCCTGGACACCACCGCTGTTGTTGGTCGAGGTACCCAGACGCTCCCCTTTCAGGATGAAAGGATCATTGTGAACTGAACCGCGCAGACGCGCCCCGGCAAAGCCGGAACCGATCTCAAAGCCTTTGCTGGCCGGCAGCGACAGCATAGCATGAGCCAATTGCGCCTCCAGGCGGTCGAAAATCGGTTCGCCCCAGCCAGCGGGAACATTGCGGCACACACAACTGATCACCCCGCCGATGGAGTCCTGCGCCTGCCGCGCCGCGACAATTTCGGCGCTCATGGCGGCGGCAGCGGCAGCATCGGGGCAACGCACATCGCTGCCATCCACCGCCGCCCGACTGACGCTATCCATATCCGGCAACGGCGCAGTCACCGTCCCCACCGCACTGACCCAGGCGACAATTTCTACGCCGTAACTCTCCAGCAGAAACTTTTCCGCTATGGCGCCCGCCGCCACGCGGGCTATGGTTTCGCGCGCGCTGGCACGACCACCGCCGCTGGAGGCGTGCGTGGCGTACTTGGCGCGATAGGTATAATCGGCATGGGAAGGACGCGGCACAGTGCTCATGGCAGCGTAATCACCCGGACGCTGATTGGTGTTTTCCACCACCAGGGCAATGGGCGAACCGAGGGTTTTATCAAACTCCACCCCGGAGAGAATGCGCACCTGATCGGCTTCGTTGCGCGCCGTACCCAACTTGTTGGCTCCAGGCCGCCGTCGGTCGAGCTGCACCTGAATATCCGCCGCCGTCAACGCCATGCGCGGCGGCACGCCGTCCACCACCGCCCCCACTGCCGGGCAGTGTGACTCGCCAAACGTTGATACCCTGAACAATGTTCCCAAAGTGCTGGACATGATAGCAACCCCCTCATTGCGCAGACACCGGCCTGGCCGGTGCAAAATCTATTGTGAGCGGCGCAGTATAACAAAATAGCCGCAGTTGCGCACAGCAAAAGTGCGCAATATCAACCCGACACTCCACCTATTTTGCATCTTGCAATCTGACGACAAAAAACATAGTGTACACAGAAAAACTGTGGGTTTTTTGCTAATTAAAAAGGTGAGGCCACAAACAATGCCAATACTGGAATGGAATGATGAGTTTTCTGTGCACAATAATGAATTTGACGACCACCACAAGCGTCTGC
>Ga0256842_1003660_pt1 | contig 10101 bp, 11 predicted proteins | sample 4559240metaG_FD_185973 | JGI IMG/M metagenome (GOLD analysis project Ga0256842, IMG submission 185973) | Hydrothermal vent microbial communities from Guaymas Basin, Mexico - 4559-240 | ecosystem: Environmental > Aquatic > Marine > Hydrothermal vents | place: Mexico: Guaymas Basin | collected...
ATAATCGCCATACCTGACAAGAGCGTTTTCTTCGTCCACAACGGCGTCTTCATACTGACCTACCGCTACCTCAAGGCGACCCTCGCGGACATAAACGACCACATAGTCTGGAGCGGCTTCAAGGTCGTCGAGGACGGGGATAACCTCATCCAGGAGGACTTCTACGAGTACCTCGGAGGGGCCTTCATTAACCACATCAAGAACAACATGCTCGCCGGCCAGGATTACATCTTCTGGCAGTTCTACAAGTGCGAGGAGTGCGGGAAGTACGTTGACGTCGAGAGCCTCGAGAGGCACCTCAGGGGGCACGGCATAAAGCACCACGAGAAGAGCGAGGAGCGCTATGAGGTCTTTGAGATAAACTTCAGGGACGGCAAAATCTACGACAAGTACGGCAAGGAGGTTTTCATGAAGGAGTTCAGCGAGGAAGCCAGGGACTTCCTCAACGAAATAATGGCTGGTATGAGAGGGGCATGACGTACTTTGTGATGGCTTCCCCTCAACTTTATGGGGGGAAGGCGAATGGAGATGAACGTGATAGACCTCTTCCGGGAGGAATACCTCCCAGGTTCTACCGTCAGCATTATCTACGACGCTTATTCTTCCGCATGGAGGATACCGCTCCTTCTTCTCAAGCACGCGGTTGAGAATGGCCGTGTAGGCATTGTATCCAACTATGCGGGACCCATCAAATTGTTCATAAGGAAAGCGAGGACAGTTGGCCTTGATATAGAAAGGGCCCTTCAGAATGGTGAGGTAGCGGTTATAGATCTCTTTGGAACAAGATACGGTTCAAAGGAGTCACTCCCAAACGTCTTCTACTTGGACAAAGTTGAGCCAGAGACACTCAACCCCAAGATCGACAGGATATATGACGTTTACCTTCGGGAACTGGTTAGATATAGGCCTGTTTTCCGCTTGGTTTACACACTGGATGGGCTCTCACTGCTCCTTGGCGAGGAAAACACTCTAAAACTCCTGAACCAGACCCTAGCGTCCAGAACCCGCCAGCTTCCGGATTCCATCTTGGTGTTGGCCCTCAACAGAGACGTTGTCTCAACCCGCTTTGTGGCGTGGGTTTCCGGGATAAGTGACTACGTGATCCTCGCCAAATCGTGGCTGGAAGAAACGGGACTCAAAGAAGCGTTGTACCTTATATCCGCACCTTACGAGGATTTTGAGCCTGAGATGTATTCCTTCCGTGTTACAAAGAGGAGGGGAATGGAAAAGTTGAGGGTAAGAAAAATCAGCCCCTGAACTTGGGGCGTCTGCTGAGGAGTAACGGCAGGGGCCTCGGCCTGTAGGGAAAGCCCTCGGTCTGGCCCTTTATCTCCCTGATGAGGTCCTCGAGCTGCATCTCTACCTGCGTTCCGTCGCTCCTCCTCCTGACGGTTACGGTGCCCTGCTCCTTCTCGTTCCTGCCGACGACGATGACGTAGGGAACCCACTCCTTCTCGGCCTTCCTTATCTTCTTGTTGAGCCTATCTCCTGTGTCGTCAACGTCAACGCGAATCTTCGCGCCTTCGAGCTTTCCTGCAACGTAGAGAGCGTAGTCGAGAACCTCGTCGCTGACCGGGATTACCCTGACCTGTATCGGGCTGAGCCAGAGCGGGAACATCGGCTTTACACCCTTCGCCTGGAGCTTCGCCTGCTTCTCGAGGATTGCGTACATAACGCGCTCGATTGCACCGCTGGGCGAGCAGTGGAGGATGAGCGGGTAGCGCTCCTTTCCTTCCTCGTCGTAGTACGTTATGCTGAAGCGCTCTGCGTTCTCGACGTCGATCTGGACGGTGCTAAGAGCGGCCGCCTTGTCGAGGTTGTCCACGAAGTTGAACTCGAACTTGAGTATGAAGTAGAAGAACCTCTGCTTCCACATCTCGATGAGGACCGGCTTGCCGATTATGTTCGCCAGCTCGATGATGAAGTCCCTGTTCTCCTTCCAGAAGTCCTCGGTGAACCTTATGGCAACCTCGTAGTCGTCTGGGGTGAGGCCAACACCGCGGAGGACCTCCATGCTGAGCTTGTACTGCTTCTTGAACTCGTCCATGGCCTGCTTGAGGTCTTTAGCCACGGTGTGCATATCCGGCATCGTGAAGGCCCTGAGCCTCCTGAGGCCGGAAAGCTCTCCGCTCTTCTCGCGCCTGAACGAGTATCTCGTCAGCTCGTACATTCTGAGCGGCAGGTTGCGGTAGCTTATCGTGGCGTCCTTCTTGATGAGGAACTGGCCGAAGCAGGCCGCAAACCTGAGGAAGAACTTCTTGTCGCCGCTCTTAACCACGTACTGTCTCGCTGGGAACCTGTTCAGGTACTTCTCGAGCGCCGGGTGCTCGAAGTCGTACATAATCGGGGTCTCGACCTCCATGGCGCCGTACTCTATGACCTTCTCGGTGACGTACTGCTCGAGGAGACCCTTGATGAGCCTGCCCTTCGGGTAGTACCTGAGGTTTCCGGGGTCGCTTCCCGGCTCGTAGTCAACTAGCTCCTGGTCGAGCATTATCCTGACGTGCGGCGGCTCCCTCTCCGCCACCCTGCTCTTGCTTATCTCGTAGTTGGCGAACTTCCTGAGGTTCTCGTGCCCGGTGAAGTCGAACTTCTCGACCTCAACGAGCTCTCCCTCGGGCGTGAGGATGTACCAGTAGCTCTTGAGCTCCTCCTCCTTCTCAAGGGCTATGTTGCGCTCCTCCTTGCTGACCGCCTCGCCGCTCGGGACTATCGTCCTGCTGAGCTCCGACAGCGGATGGCCCTTGCAGGAGAGCTTGAAGGCCTTGTAGTAGCCGAAGGGCGCGCGCTTGACCTCGAAGCCTTCCTCTTTCAGCCTCTCTTCTATCTTCTGGAGAACATTCAGCGCCACGTCGGGCTTCGCCAGTTCGCTGCTCAGGTGTGCGAAGGGGTAAACGAATATCCTGTCGGCCTTAACCTGCGATGCCACGTTCTTAATCTCGGCAACGGCCTTCTCGACGACCTCCTCCGGGTTGGTCTCGTCGGCCTTCTCAACGCTCATGAAAACCGCCAGAACCTCGTCAAGCCTGCCCTTCTTCTGCTCCTCGCTTATCGGCTCGGGGCTCTTAAGGGCCTTGTCCTTTACCTCGTATTCCAAATAGTCGCTGTGTATCAGAAGCATTCTCATCCTTAACCACCACCATAGGCTCAATTGGAATTACTAAAACTTTTCCCCCGGCCTTTATAAATTCTCCCCAGATGGCAAAGGCTTAAAAAATCCGGGCTGGAACTTTCATGGAGGTGTGGGAGAATGGATGAAAAGAGGAGTGCAAGGAACGGTGACCTGGTTCTTCCCGGGGACTACCTCGGCGTCATCGAGGAGTACTTTCCCGGCGAGGGCGTTAAGGAGGAGAACGGTGAGCTCTATGCAATAAGGGCGGGTAAGATAAGGATAGACCAGAATAAAATGGAGATAAGCGTTGAGCCCGTGACGGACACACCCCCGCTTCCGCAGCCGGGCGACATCGTTATCGCGAAGATACTTGAGGTCAAGCCCCAGGCGGCGATAGTTCAGCTCATTAAAATCGAGGGAAGGAACGACAGGGAGATAGCGACATCGAAACTCGCCGGAATCCACATCTCCCAGGTGAGGGAGGGCTACGTGGAGGGTATGAGCAACGAGTTCAAGATAGGCGACATAATCAGGGCGAGGGTCATAGCGAACGAGAAGAGTCCAATCCAGCTGTCCACCAAGGGCCACGACCTGGGTGTTATCTACGCCCTCTGCTCCCGGTGCAGGGCGCCCCTCGTGAGGCGCGGCGACAAGCTGGTATGCCCGCGCTGCGGCCACGTCGAGACCAGAAAGCTGTCCTCCCTCTACAGGAAGCTGAAGGTGTGAGCATGGCGAGGGCAAAGAAAGTAATAACGATTCACGTCCGGGACGACAGGGAGAAAGAGGAGTTCCTCAGGGAGCTCCAAAGGCTTCGCCTTCCCGCGTTCATCTACGTCCACGCCAAGCTCAACGACCTCAAGATAAACGTTCAGGGAACCAAGGAGGACATCAGGGAAGCCATCCGCAGGATAAGGGAGATACACAACCGCGTCAGGGCCAAGCTGTACCCTGACAGACGCGGCCTCTACCGCTACACGATAGACGACCTTCTCAGGGAATCCGGGGCGAGTGTCTCGACCCCGATACTCGTAAAGACCCTGGAACTCCTGGGCGAAACCGTTGAACTGAGGGAGGGCGAGCTGATAACGTCCATGCCCTGGGAGGAGCTGGTTGCCCTGACGGGGACGCTCGGCGAGTACCTCTCGGACATCTCCCTTCAGACCACCAGGCAGATAAGGGAGGTCATCCTTCCTGTGGCGGTTCTCAAGGGCATCGACCCCCTGGAGGTCATCGACCTGCTCGTTGAACTCGGCCTCGCCGAGTGGAAGGAGGATAAGTTTAAATACGAACTTGTGAAGAACAAGGAGCAGGCACTGGAGATACTGCTCAAGCACTTAGAGGGTGAGGAAAATGAAGATTGAGGTCATCAAGCGTGAGAAAAACGTCCTTGAGTTCTACCTTGAGGGGGAGGATTACACCTTCGCCAACCTGCTCAACGAGGTGCTCCACGAGAACAAGCACGTGACTTTCGCAGGCTACACCATCGAGCACCCGGTCCTCATGGCCAGGAAGCCCAAGTTCAGGATCGTCACCGACGGCAAGGTAACCCCGGAGAAGGCCCTTGAGGAGGCTGCTCAGAAGATATTCGACAGGGCCAGGGCCGTTCTCGACGCATGGAAGGCTGCCATAAGCGAGTGAGTTTCTTCTTCCTTTCCATCCCTCCGTCCAAAACCCTTAAATGCCGAACTCTTCTAACTCTAAGTTGAAATCAACGACCTCCTCTGGGGTGGAATGCTTGGAACGTCCGAGATACCTCCTGCTCCTAATCATACTGTCCGGCCTGTTTCTGAGGCTTGCCCTTGCACCGTATTCAGCCGGCAGCGATCTAGCCCAGTTCTACGGCTTTGCCGGAACCATGCTGGAAAAGAAGGCCTGTTTCTACGCTTACGCCGACGCAGTCGGCTTCTGGAATAAGGGATGGCCCTATCCCTGGCCCTACGTCTACGGCCCGGTCATGGCATACGTCCTTGCCTTCATCAGGTACGTTGTCGGGGGTTCCGTCAGGGCTTTCTGGAGCGGTGGGGACTACTACGTCTACGTTGACCCGGCGTGGGCGTTCTCCGTCAAGCTGGTTTTCATCCTCGCCGACACTGCCGTGGCCTTTCTCCTGTACCTCCTCCTGCGGGAGAAAAGCGAAAAGCTCGCCATCCTCGGCGTTGCACTCTACTACCTCAACCCTATCACGATACACGTCTCCGCCGTTTACGGGATGTTCGACGGACTTGCGCTTGCATTTTTCCTCCTCGGCCTTTATCTCTCGAGCAGGGAGCGCTCTTCCTATGCCCTCTACGGATTTTCCCTCGCTGTCAAGCACACGCTCGTATTTCCGGCGCTTCTCTCCCTCTGGGATGCGGTGCTGAGGGGGAGGAGGGCCGTCCGGCGCATTGTCTTCTTCCTGCTCGGCGGTCTTCTTCCGTTCCTTCCCATGATACTCCTCTGTCCATCGAGTCTGAAGGGGTTACCGGATTTGATGAGGGGACTGAAAGTCTCGTACACCGTTCCGCTCTCCTACAGCATGAACGGGGTCTCGAGCCTCGCGACATACCTCCACATGACGTGGGGAAGCGACACCCTCCCTGTTCTCCAGCACTGGTACGTTCCGGCCCTCGTTCTTCTCTCCTTGGTCCTTATCAGGCACGCCTTTAACCGAAACCTGGCCGCTTCGGCCGCCCTTGCGTACGCCGTCTTCACGGCCACGTACTGGCGCGTCAATCCTCAGTACCTCGCTCCATTGGTGGCGTTCTTGATCATACTCGCCGCGCTTGATGAGGGCACGGTGACAATCCTCTCACTGTTTACTGCGGTGTACGCCGGAATCTGGCCCATAATGCAGCCCTCGGCGTTCTGGTTCCACGTCCACATGGAGAACCCCAACTGGGCGCTCGTCCACTTCGTTGACGCGGTGACGTTCAGGGTTTTCTCCGATGAGCCGTACGTCGCTTACAGCGTTGGTCTGACACTTCTCCTCTACGCGGTGATACTCACCGCCACGGTTCCACACCTCAAAAACCTTAAAGCCTGGCTCTCGGAGAGGGAGTGGGTGAGAGCTTGAGGTACGAGATGGACTTCACCGACAAGGGGCTTTCAAAGTTCGGCGATTCACTGGTTAACTTCGTCTTCTCGCTGGCTCTGAGCGAATACCTTGGACGACCGACGGGCGAGAGGGTTCCGAACGCCTCGCTGAGCATAGCCCTCGAGCTGGCCGGGTTGAGGCACGTTATTCCTCCGAGAACCGACAAGCACGGCAAGGGCGACATAGCGGAGGCAATATTTGCCTACGCGTGGCTCGAGGGGGATATAACGGTGGAGGAAGCCGTCGAGATTTTGATGAAGAACTTCAGCGAAGACGTTACGCACTTCTCAAGGAGAAAGGAAGCGATAGGAAAGGCCTTCGCTGAAGTCTTCAAAGTAATAGGGGAGAGGCTGGGGCTATAGGCTCGTCAGCAGCTCTATGAGCCCCATCTTCGTCGGAACCTTCGCAAATTTCTCCGGGTCTTTGACCTTCAGGAGGAGTGGAACGTCTCCGAAGAGCTTGAGAACCTTTCCGAAGGGTATGCTCCCCTCTCCAGGGAGCAGGTGCAGGTCGCCGACGCCGTAAGCGAGGGCATCCTCGGGCTCAACCTGGGGGAAGAGCTTTCCGAAGTTGTCGTGTATCATGAGTATTATCGTCTTGTCCGTTCCGAGCTTGACGTCCTCAAGTAGCTTGTCGGCGTCGCCCTGGGCACTGAGGAAGGCGTGGGCAACGTCGAGTGCAAAACCAACGTTCTCCCTTTCAACGTTGTCAACAACGTAGAGCGTGTCCTTAACGCTGAAGGTGTTCTCAAGGGCTATCTTTATGTTAAACGGCGCCACCATGTCGGCGAGCTGCTGTATCGCCTCTATCTCAAGGTCGAGCCTTCCGGTTCTTCCGCTCTGCATCACGATAACCTTGGCACCGAGCTTTATCGCTACGTCTGCCATCGCCCTGGCGACGCGGAAGTGGCGCGTGTAGTAGATGTGGTCGCGCAGGTTGACGGAGGTGGGCATTCTAACGAGGTAGTCAATGCCGACGCCGCGGAGGGTCGTTTCTATGTTCCTGAGCTTCTTTTCGATGACGGCGCCGTTCATTATGAGTCCCAGCGTGTGCGGGAATATCGAGACGAAGTCGTAGTTCTTTATCTTAACGTCCGCCAAAACCGACGCGAGGGTCTTGTCCTTGGTGACGAAGTGCGGGTAAATAGTTACGCCTATCTCCATACTACCACCTACGAGAGAGTTGAGCGCTGGATATAAAAGCTTACCGAGGGACAGGGTTTAAAAGTTTGGGTCGGAGATATAGGTGGGTGAGCGAATGAGGGAAAACATCTGGAAGTACATTGCTGCGGTTCTCGTACTCCTTCTCGCGGCGTCGAGTGTAGCGGTCCTCCTGCTCTACATGCAGAACTCGGAATTGAAGAGCTATCATCCATCCAACGTCACGACCACCGTTCTCGTCCAGGGGCCCAACGTCACGTGCAACACCACCTCGTACCAGCTCCAGATAGACGAACTCCAGAGGCAGATTGACTTTCTGAAGGCCCAGCTGAGGGAGCAGAACATGCCCGAGGGCAACGCGACGATAGCCATAGTTCCCATCTTCGGCCTCATAGACGACTACACGGCCCTCAGCGTGATTCCCACACTGAGGGAAATCGCCAAGAACGATTCCATCGCGGGCGTTGTTCTGTGGATAGAGAGCCCCGGTGGCTACGTTGGACCCGTCAGGGAGATATACTCGACCGTCAGGAAGCTCAACCTCGTGAAGCCCGTCGTGGTCTACACGGGCGGCATAGCGGCCTCGGGAGGCTATTACATAGCCGTCGGAGCCGATGAGATAATAGCCGACCCCCTGGCAGAGGTGGGGAGTATAGGCGTTATCTACGTTCACTACAACCTCCAGCAGAACTACGAGACGAACGGAATAAAGGTCGAGGTCTTCAAGACCGGTCCCTACAAGGACATGGGCGCCAAATGGCGCGGCCTCACCGATGAGGAAAAGGCCATGATAACGGAGATGGTCGATGCCTACTTCCAGGGCTTCCTCCAGGCGGTGAGCAACGGCAGGGGCATGGGCATCAACGAGACGAAGAAATACGCGACCGGGAGGACGTGGTTCGCTATGAACGTTACCGGAAGTTTGGTTGACGAGACCGGCGACCTGGACTACGCAGTTAGCGCCCTTGAGGAGATGCTCAACGTCACCAACCCGAGGATAGTCATCTACAAAGGCTCGTCCCCGTCAGATTTCGGGATATTCGGGAGCACCGCCCTGCTCCTCGATCCGAGGTATGTTAGCGCGTACGTAAGAACGGGGTGATGGCCATGCTCTGCGAGGAGAAGCTCGAGGTGTTTGAGAACGGCTTCACCGATGGGAAGTTTCACCTCGAGGTGGAGTTCTACGGCGGCGACGCCAGGAGGCTTCTCCTTGCCGTCATCAGGGAGCTGTACCTCCCCGACTACGGAGAGGACTACGTCTATCCCTTCGAGTGCGCCAAGGAGTTCTGGGGAATCTACATGGATGGCAGTGAAGCGGTTGCCGGGGAGTTCAGGCCGAGCCCGATAAAGTTCCTCAACCAGAGCGTTCTCAACAGGCTGGAGAAGGCATTGGAGGAGACGGGTGCGCCCGAGGAAGTCAGGGAAAGCATAGACTTCGAGAAGGCGGAGATTCACAAGCTCAAGAAAGGTTTATTAGCCCTTGGGAAGAATTTCATCCTTGACGAGGGTGCCAAGACCCTCATAGTCTTCAACAAGCCGAGCGCGAGGGAACTTATACTGAAGTACCTGGGGATGCTGGATGGAGCTTGAGGCGGGAATCTGGATAGCGGTTTCGCTCATAGTTCTCTACCTCGTATGGGAGACGGTTAGTCCCATCCTTTCTCCCATCATCCTGGCGGTGACACTCGCCTACATCCTCTACCCCCTCCATGAGAGACTGGCGAAGAAAACCGGCAACAGGGTCTCGGCGTTCACCATGACGGCCATTCTCACCCTGATCACCTTCCTCTTCATAATCGGATTCGCCCTCTGGATAAACGACGTCAAGAGCTCGCTCGCGTACTACATCAACGCATTCTTCGAGTGGCTCCTCACCTGGAACCTTCCGGCTACCGTCTACGAACTCCTCCAGAAGCTCGCAGAGGACATCTCGAATCGCTTTGAGGAGTACGTTCTCGGCTACACCTACTCCCTTCCCAAGCTCTCCCTCCAGGCCATAGTCATGGTCTTCGCCTTCTACGGCATGCTCATAAACGCCCGGGCCATCCGGAGAGAAGTCTACTCGCTCCTGCCGCCCGAGAACAGGGAGCTGGCAATAAAACTCCTCGAGAAGGCCGGCGAGACACTCCACAGCCTCCTTCGTGGCTGGCTGGCCATCAGCATCCTCAAGGGTGTCTTCACCGCCGGTGGTTTCATCCTCTTTGAACTCGCCAAGCCCGGAGGAGCCATAGCCGCAGGAATCTTCACCGTTATCTTTGAGCTCCTCCCCGTTTTCGGAGGATGGGTTGTCTGGCTAGCTGGAGCGGTCTACATGCTCAACAGCGGCAACGTTGTCGGTGCCATTGTGTTTGCCCTTTACGGAATCGTCTTCATCTCACCTCTCCCCGATATACTCCTGAGGCCCAGGCTCGGAACGAGGGAGAGGGGCGTCAACGCTCTCATCTCACTCGTTGGAATCTTCGGCGGCTATCTGGCCTTCGGCTTCGTTGGAATAATAATCGGCCCCGTGGCCCTCTCGTTGCTGGCGACGCTCGTCGAAGAATGGAAGGAAGTCAAGGTAAAAAGCGCCGAATGAATGCCGCCACCCTGACCGCGTCGAGGGTTTCTTTGACGTCGTGCGTTCTAACGATATGCGCCCCCTTTAGGACGGCTATTGCCGTTGCCGATAAACTTCCAGGCAATCTCTCAGCCGGGTCTTTTCTTCCGGTTATCGCCCCTATGAAGGACTTTCTGGATATTCCAATGAGGATTGGCCT
>Ga0256842_1003661_pt1 | contig 10092 bp, 9 predicted proteins | sample 4559240metaG_FD_185973 | JGI IMG/M metagenome (GOLD analysis project Ga0256842, IMG submission 185973) | Hydrothermal vent microbial communities from Guaymas Basin, Mexico - 4559-240 | ecosystem: Environmental > Aquatic > Marine > Hydrothermal vents | place: Mexico: Guaymas Basin | collected...
TTCTTGTAATAAACACTGCTCCTTGGAATTTGTAATAGCTCACATGCTCTCTTTATGCTTATGCCTTCTTCTGATACCTTACTTTTGATTATCTCAAGCTTCTCTTCTTTGGTCAGTAGTTTTCCAATATTTTTGATAAGAAATCTCTCTCAACCTCCAGTTTCCCTATTTTTTTGTATGCTTTGTCGAGCTCGCTTTTTAGTTTCTTGGCTTGATCTTCTTTCTCAAATACGAGATGGATGTTCTCGAGAAATTCTTTTTTCCAAGCTCTGACTTGTTGTGGATGAATACCATATTCTGATGCTATCTGTGATATGGTTTTGTCTGCCTTAACTGCTTCGAGTGCCACTTTTGCTTTGAATTGTGATGTGTATTTCTTTTTCCTTCCCATTCCTATGCTCCCCCTTTCGCTCAAATTTTATCACTTGTCCAATTCCCGGGGAGCATCTCAGGGGCCACGCGCTGGTCCCTTTTTCTTTAACATTGGAAATTTTTGATAAGGTTTTCGTAGTCTTCTATTGTGTTGACGTTTTTGAAATATCCCAAATCTTTTACCACTGAAACAGCTGTCTTTTGAGATTTTATAAAGTCTGTTATGGAAAGATTTTTTGTGTTCAACCTTTTTCTTACGGTGTCTTTCAGTGTGGTTTTGTATATGCCCGGAATAGGGGTAATTCTGTCCGTATAAAAGATTGAGATGCCGGCGTAACTTTCCAAAAGGACTTTTTCGAGGTATATAGCGTGCTCTTTTTTGAAGGTTGGCATATCGCATGGTACGAAAAGTACATAACTTGACTTGGCTATATTAAAAGCTGTGTAAATACCACCTAGAGGGCCAAAATCAGGAAATATATCGTCATATGCAGGGATTTTTAGATATTTAAAATCTTGTTTTCTTCCTACTATGTACACATCTCCTAAATCCTTCAATTCTTCATATATTACTTCAACAAAAGCTTTTCCACATATTTTGAGCAAGCCTTTGTTCACATTACCCATTCTTTTTCCTTTTCCACCGCAAAGGATCGCTATCTCCATGGCTTACACCCTTTTGGAGATTATCACTTTTGTTGTAAAATTACCAAAGCAAGGAGGTGGTCAATTTGCAGTTTAAAACAATACCTCTCTATGAAGATGAAAACCATAAGTTCTATCTTCTTGGATGGGGAGAAAAGGAAGAAGAAGGAGTTGTCCAGGTAAATCAATACTTGATAATTGATGGAAATGAAGGAATCCTTCTCGATCCAGGTGGAGCTCATGTTTTTGCACAGGTTTTGGCGGAAGTTGCAGAGATAATCGATCTTAACAAGATAAAGCATATATTTTTTACCCATCAAGACCCAGATGTCGTATCTGGTATAACTCTATGGATGTCGATGACTCCGAATTCTAAAGTATACATTTCCGAACTTTGGGTAAGGTTTTTGCCTCACTTTGGCGTGTATGATAAGAAGAGGATCGTCCCTATCCCAGATAAAGGAGGAAAAATTAAACTTGCAAGTGGCGTGAATCTTGAGATAATTCCTGCTCATTACCTTCATTCAACTGGTAATCATACACTTTACGATCCTGTTGCAAAGGTTCTTTTCTCAGGAGATATCGGTGCTGCGATATTCCCACCTAATGGAAGATATCAGATAGCTGAGAATTTTGATGAGCATGTAAAACTCATGGAAGGATTCCACAAGAGATATATGCTTGCAAATGCTGTGTGTAAAAAATGGGTAAACGCCGTGAGTAAGTATGAAATTGATTATATAGCTCCACAACATGGTGCGGTAATGAATAAGGAAGTTTCTATGAGGTTTCTTGAATGGTTCAAAAATTTGAAATGTGGTATCGATATACTGAATCAGATTTATTAAAGAGGTGATATATGATGAATGAAAAGATATTAAGTGCGATGGAACGCCTTGCAGCGGCGTATTTCGCTCAGAATGTAATGACATCGTTTATGGAACATTTAGATAATGTTCTTGTAGGAAGGGTTAAGTCAACTCAGAGCGAGCTTTCTGAGATAGCGGAAACATTCTACAACCTTAGTTCGAAGTTTGAGGATCTTGCCTCGAGGTTCCAACAGAGCAGTGCTGAGGCTTCGGAGAATGTTGAAAAAATCTCTACTTTAAATGAAGAGCTCCAAGATGAACTTAAAAAAGCTGGAACCAACATGGCAAGCGTTGGAGAAGATGTTGAAAAAACAGTTAACGATACTTTCAAAATTTTGGAGTCTTTCAAGCAGGTTGAAACTATGATAGATGACATTGCAAAAATAGCAAAGCAAACCAATTTGTTAGCTTTGAACGCATCAATTGAAGCAGCAAGGGCTGGAGACCATGGAAGGGGATTCGCCGTTATAGCGTCAGAGATTCAAAAGCTTGCTATAAATTCAAAAGAGGTGTCTTCAAATATCGCCGATCAGGTGAGGGGTATATCTACCGCAATTGAGGATGCAATGAATAACATTAAGAAGGTTAAGGAAATGTTCGACATATTAAGTGAATCGATGTCAAAATTCCTTGACTTCTTGCTTATGAATAAAGAATTTTTGGAGCAGGTTAGAGATATAATGGAAAATGCGTATTCTGATGTCAGTGAGAGCTCTGATCAAATGAAAAAATCCGTAGAGGTTCTCAACGAAGCCATATCAAGATTTGATATAGTTAATAATGTAATAGAGGCAATAATCAACGCTCAAGTGAATCTGAAAAATATGAGCATATAGCTTACATATTCTCCCTGCTTTTTATGTAGGTTTCGTAGAATTCGTTTGCAGCTTCTTTTCCTATGTACCTGAAGTGCCAGGGTTCTTCCATGTAAAGTATATTGTATTTGAAGTAGGGTTGTACAAACCCAAATTTGTAGCTGTTGTTTACAAGCCACCTATATTCCGGTGTGTTCTTAAAACATTTCAAAAGCAAGCACTTTCCGTCTTTCCTTGCAAGATCGACAGCCAAACCGAGTTGATGCTCACTTCTTCCCGGCTTGGCCACCGCTGTCTGATCAGGACCGTATTTGATTATAGCATCGAGGTATAAATTCCTTTGGTAATACCAGCTCCTATAAGCGCTAACTACTATGATTTCATATCCAGCTTTTTTAGCGGCATTTAGCATTTGAACAAGTGCTTCTTCGGCTTCTTTCCTTAGCTTTAATTCAGGTTTAAAGCAATACTCCGCTGGTATTTCCACAAGGTCGTTGGGTTCGTATTCAGGTGGCAGAGGGGAATCGCTGTAGTTCATATCAAAGTCTATGGGAAGATTTCCGTTTACTTTCATTGGAAGATAATCTATATATTGGAGAGACACCCATCCACCTTCCACTTCTATCCAATCGAAAGAAGGAGTGTATTCAGCCTTTCCAGTTGAATTCACGACATCCTTAAAATGAAGAGTTTTTACTACAGAGCAATTCACTGATGGACAAGTACGCATATTTAAACTGTCAACAAATATATAAAATTTATCAGCAGTAGCTATGAATGTCAGCAAGACTATTAAAAACGTAAGAAAGATTTTTCTTTTCATATGGTATCCTCCTTATGATTATTCGGTTATTTATATTATATCAAATCCTCTTTTGATATCTGTTAACCGAGTATAATAAAGTTCTGATTATAAAAAACTTAATAGTTTTTGATATTGAATTTACTGACGAGTACGATTACAAGAATACAAATGGTCTAAAGAAAAGGTCTAAAGAGTGTGTTATGGGATAAAGTTTGGTATACTTCTTTTGTGTAAGAGATGCAAAGGAGGCGTTAATATGTTGGAGCTTGATGTTGCAAGAGAAATCCTTGATCTTGCTCTTGAGAATGGTGGAGATTTTTCTGAGATTTTCATTGAAGAGACTTTTGGGACTACGATCGCCTATGAGAATGGAAAGGTAGAAGTTGCTACTTTTTCAAAGGATGCAGGTTTTGGAATAAGGGTGATCGATGGCGAGCTTACATATTACGCGTCATCATCCGGGCTTGATGTTGAGAAGATGAAAGAACTTGCAAGAGGTCTTGCAGATGCCGTTGGTGAAAAAAGGAAGACAAAAGTGAAAGAGCTTATAAGAGAAATGCCGTCCAACAATGCCCCATTTGAAATAGCCTTTGACGAGATTCCCGTTGATAGGAAAATGGAGATAGTTAAAAAAGCAGCGGAAATTGCTAAAGGCTATGATGAAAGGATTGTAGAGGTTAAAGTCAGGTACGCTGATAAGCAAAGAGTAGTTTGGATATACAACAGTGAAGGAAAAGCGGTGTCCGATGTTAGAAATTATCCGGTGCTTTACGTTCAAGCTGTAGCCAGCGATGGAGAGCAGGTCTTCTCCGGCATGGAAGGTTGGGGAGAGAACAAGGGTTTTGAATTTTTCACCGATGAAATTATAGAGAAAGTTGCAAAGAACGCCGCAGAGACAGCAGTTCACCAGCTTGAAGCAGAAGATGCCCCCGCTGGGGAATATACCGTAGTTATCTCCTCAGAAGCTGGTGGAACGATGATTCATGAAGCCTGCGGACATGGTCTTGAAGCCGACCTTGTTCTTAAAGGTGGTTCTATATATGCGGGGAAGTTGGGGCAAAAAGTTGCAGCTGATGGTGTCACGGTTATAGATGATGGAACTTTGAAGAATTTTAGAGGGACTTTGAATGTAGATGATGAAGGGAATCCTGCCAGGAGAAATGTCTTGATAGAGAATGGGATTTTAAAAGGCTATATGCATTCAAGACTTACGGCAAAAAGAATGAAAGTCTTGCCTTCAGGAAATGGGAGAAGGGAAAGCTACGAGCATATACCGATCCCAAGGATGACCAACACTTTTATAGCTCCCGGTGATAAGGCTCCAGAGGAGATAATAAAGTCCGTCGATTATGGAATATTGGTTGTCAAAATGGGTGGAGGGCAGGTTGATATAGTTTCAGGTGATTTCACCTTTGGTGTTCCTAAGGCTTTCTTAATAGAAAATGGGAAAATAACGAAAAAATTAAGGGGAGTATCCCTCGTTGGTAATGGTGGGGAAGTTTTGAAAAATATCGAGATGGTAGGCAATGATATTGGATACGCCGTTGGAACATGTGGAAAAGATGGGCAAGGTGCTCCCGTATCTGATGGCCTTCCAACGATAAAGATCAGTAAGATGGTGATAGGTGGAAAAGCCAAGTAAAATCAATATAGTGAATTTTTTTGGAATTTGAATGGCTGGAATGGTAATATTTAACACCACGAGACTACATCTTTATAAGGGGGTGGATTTATGAAGAAACTTCTTGTGGCAGTTCTTGTCATAAGCGGTGTGATTTTTGGTTTTTCTGCACTTAAGGTAGGATTTCTCTACATTGGACCGGTTGGAGACTTCGGATGGACCTACGCCCATGACCTTGGAAGGCAGTACCTCGAGGATCATGTTTCTGGAGTCATGACAACATATATAGAAAACGTTCCCGACAGTATCGAGTCCTATAGATACATCGAAGATTTGGTGAAGAAGGGTTACAAAGTGATATTCACAACGAGTTTTGGTTATATGGACGCAACAGAACAAGCTGCGAAGAAATATCCAGATGTTTACTTCTTCCACTGTTCGGGTTATAAGTACAACGACACAAACTTCACCGCATACTTCGGTAGAATCTACCAGCCTTCCTTCCTTGCGGGTATTATGGCTGGTCTCATGACAAAGAGTAACATTATCGGATATGTTGCACCTATTCCAATTCCTGAGGTTATAAGGATAACAAATGCATTTGCCCTTGGTGTAAAGCTTGTCAACCCCAAAGCAAAAGTACATGTCGTTTGGACCCACAGCTGGTTTGACCCTGCACAGGAGAAAGAAGCTGCTAAATCTTTAATAGATGTAGGAGCAGATGTCATAGCCCAGCAGACGGACTCCGCAGCACCGGTTCAGACCGCTGAGGAAAATGGTGTTTATTCAATAGGATACAACTCCGATATGGCCGTTTTTGGGCCTTCTTTCTATCTTGGAGCTCCTATTTGGAATTGGGGAGCCTACTATGTGAAAGTAGTAAAAGAGATAATGGCTGGAAAGTACAAAGCAGGATTTTACTGGGGTGGAATGGATGAGGATGTTGTAAGGCTTGCAATGTCAGACAACGTTCCAGATAAGGTAAAAGCTGTCGTGAAAGCTTTTGAAAAGATCATAAAGGAAAGAAAATTTGATCCATTCACAGGGCCTATATACAATCAAGAAGGAAAGCTCATGGTTAAGGAAGGGGAAAGAATGTCTGACAAGGATCTTCTTAGCATGAATTGGTTTGTTGACAACATAGTCGGAACTATTCCAAAAGCATCCCACTAAAAAATTTGGAGATTTAACAATGAATGTTTTAGAATTTACTCCAAGATACCAATCACTATAAGGAGGTGGGGTTTGGTATGAAGAAGTTTTTGGCTTTGGGTTTGGCGGTGGTTCTCAGTGTTATGCTTCTTGCTGTTATTAAGGTAGGATTCATATATGTAGGATCGGTAGGGGATGCTGGATGGACCTATGCTCATGATGTAGGAAGAAGATACCTTGAAGAGCATTTGCCCGGTGTTATAACAGATTACCTTGAAAGCATTCCAGAGGGTGAGGAGTCCTATAGATACATAGTGGACTATATAAAGAAGGGTTATAAGGTGATATTCACAACGAGCTTTGGTTACATGGATCAAACGGAAAAGGCAGCAGAAAAGTACCCGAATGTCTACTTCTTCCACTGCTCTGGTTACAAATACAACGACAAAAACTTTTCGGCTTACTTCGGTAGAATGTATCAGGCAAGGTTCCTTACCGGAATCGTTGCTGGTATGATGACAAAGAGCAACATAATTGGATACGTTGCTGCTCACCCAATTCCAGAAGTTATAAGAGGAATCAACGCCTTTGCCCTTGGTGTGAAGCTTGTCAATCCAAAGGCAAAAGTACATGTTGTCTGGACCCACACATGGTACGACCCAGCAACAGAAAGAGAAGCAGCCATTTCTTTACTTGATGCTGGAGCCGATGTTATTACGCAGCACCAGGATTCCCCAGCACCGGTACAGGCAGCTGCTGAAAGAGGAAAATACGCAATCGGATACAACTCCGATATGAGCATGTTTGCACCAGAGGCTCACCTTACAGCTCCAGTTTGGAATTGGGGCCCATTTTATGTAAAAGCAGTAAAAGAAATTATGAATGGAACATGGAAGAGCGGATTTTACTGGTTGGGTCTTAAAGAAGGTATAGTTGATATTGCTCCATTTGGCCCTGCAGTTCCAGATAAGGTAAAAGCTGTTGTGAATGCGTTTAAAGAACTTATAAAAGAAGGAAAATTCGATCCATTCACAGGACCAATCTATGACCAAAAAGGAAACCTCAAGGTGAAAGCTGGAGAAAAGCTTTCAGACAAGGAGCTTCTTGAGATGAACTGGTTTGTAGATAATGTTGTTGGTGAAATACCACAGGGTTCTGGGGAATAATTCAAACATCACTACCCTAATTTCGAAGGGGGCTTTGATAGCCCCCTTCATTTTAAGGAGTCTATGCATGCGAGGTGATATGCTTGAAGACGCTGCTGAGGGTAAAAGGCATAGTAAAAAGGTTTCCGGGAGTTTTAGCGCTAAATAGAGTTAATTTTGACCTTCAGGAAGGAGAGGTCCATACCCTTTTAGGAGAAAACGGTGCGGGGAAAACCACTTTGATGAATATAATATTCGGGCTTTACAAACCGGATGAGGGTGAAATAGAGTTTATGGGAAAGAAAATTCAGGTGAAGTCTCCTCACGATGCTTTAGGGTATGGAATAGGCATGGTTCAGCAGCATTTTACACTGGTTCCATCCTTCAGCGTCGCTGAGAATGTTATTTTGGGACTTCATGGTGAAAACCTGCAGGATGCCAAAAAAAAGATAAGGGATATATCCAAAACATATGGTCTTGAGGTTGATCCAGACGCAAAGATTTGGCAGCTTTCCGTTGGTGAAAGGCAAAGAGTGGAAATAATAAAGCTTCTATACATAGGGGCAAAAGTGGTTATATTGGACGAGCCTACAGCTGTTTTAACGCCACAGGAAACAGAGGCACTTTTCAAAGCAGTCAGAAAGATGAAAGAGAATGGAACTGGAATAATATTCATATCCCATAAGCTCAACGAAGTTATGGAGATATCTGATAGGGTAACGGTCATGAAGAAGGGAACGGTAGTGGGAACGGTTAAAAGAGGAGAATTTGACCAAAGAAAACTTGCCAGTATGATGGTAGGAAGAGAAGTAGTTATGGAAGTGGAAAGGGAGCAGGCAAAGCCAGGGGAAGTTGTGCTTAAAGTGGAAAATGTAACTGCAAAAAGCGACAAAGGTCATAACGCTTTAAATGGTATAAGCCTTGAAGTTAGGGCGGGAGAGATTCTCGGAATTGCCGGTGTTGCTGGAAATGGCCAGAGAGAGCTTGCAGAAGTCATATATGGGTTAAGAGAAGTTGACGGAGGAAGGATAGAGCTTCTTGGTGAAGATATTACGAACAAAGATGTTCTCTATAGAATCCTTAGAGGAATATCTTACATACCACAGGATAGAAAAGGAGTTGCTTTGAGCCCTAATTTGTCTGTTGCAGAAAATTTGCACCTTAAGAGAAAGACAAAGGAGGTTTTCTACAACCACGATAGGATATACAAAAGAGCTCAGGAGCTTATAAAGAAGTACAACATAAAAACGCCAAACCCAGATGTGGCTGTAAAGTATCTATCGGGTGGTAACATGCAGAAGGTTGTTATAGCAAGAGAATTCGAGCTCAATCCCAAACTCATAATAGCTGTTCATCCTACAAGAGGGCTTGATGTTGCATCGATGGAATTTGTGTACAGAAGTTTGATTAAGGCAAGAGATGAAGGCGCAGCGGTTCTCCTTTTGGCAGGTGAGCTTTACGAGATATTCAATTTGTCCGATAGGGTCGGGGTTATATACGAAGGTGAAATTGTCGGCTACACAACACCCGATCCATCTCCAGAAAATATAGAAAAAATAGGTCTTATGATGGCAGGTGTTAAAGCATGAGGTTGAAGGTAGAGAGAAGATTAGACTTACCAAAATGGGCATCCATCCTTGTTCCGATAATTTCTGTTGTTGTTGCCCTTGTGATAATGGGGCTTGTTATATTCATCTACGAAATGTACCAGCCAGGGTATTTCAAGAGCGCTGTAAGAGGCGTTGTCAAAGAATACATCATGAACATTGAAAAATCCATTGATAAGTATAAAGGAAGCGTTTACTCATGGCTTGATAGTTTAACCGAAGAGGAAAAGGAAGGCGAGATAAAAAGGCCAGATTTCAAGAGGGCTGCCCTTAGTGGAGTAGCGTCTGCCTATGGAAATTTCACCATGAAAGGGTTAAACGAGGCTTTAAGAAATTATGAAGAGGTTTATGGATTCATCAAAAAACTTGAGGGTAAAAAGTACGAAAAAATCATGGAAGAATACCTTACCTACATGCGAGCTTTAAGAAAGGCAAAAGACAAATTCGTTAGAGATGCTATGAAATCTTACTACACTTTCTATAGTGGTTATAGAGAGAAGCTTGTGGAATGGGATAAAAAAGTTCAGGATGTCGTGGGAAAGGTTTTGAGTGGTGCTGCAACAAAGCAAGATCTTGATAAAGTGTTCCAAGATATGCAGCAAGATTTTGATGCTTATATAAGTGAATATTACAATCAGCTTTCAAAGAATCTTGATCCTTTCCTTGCGGAAGTTGATAGGGTGACCAAGAATTACAAAGTTTCTACAACGGGTTGGCTTGCGGTAAAGTTGGCATATAAAGAGATGTTCACATGGCCCTTCACCCCTTCAAAAGGTTTGTACGATAGCATGACTTACATGATACCTCTTTTGTTTATCGCACTTGGTCTCATATTGGTCTTTCAGATGAAGCTTTGGAACATAGGTGCTGAAGGTCAATATTATATGGGTGTCGTTGTAGCAACTTGGATGGCATTATTTGTTGTAAAGAATCCTCATCCTGCATGGGTTCCTATAATACTCCTTTTGTCGGGAATTGCTGGGGCTCTCTGGGCTGCTGCTGCTGGAGCTTTAAAAGCTTACCTCAATATGGACGAAATAGTTACGACATTGATGCTGAAT
>Ga0256842_1003663_pt1 | contig 10087 bp, 10 predicted proteins | sample 4559240metaG_FD_185973 | JGI IMG/M metagenome (GOLD analysis project Ga0256842, IMG submission 185973) | Hydrothermal vent microbial communities from Guaymas Basin, Mexico - 4559-240 | ecosystem: Environmental > Aquatic > Marine > Hydrothermal vents | place: Mexico: Guaymas Basin | collected...
AAAATGCTCTTTGCCATGGCAGAAGATGTCAGGGTGATCTTTGTAAAACTTGCAGATAGACTTCACAACATGAGAACGATGCAATACGTAAAAAATGAAGAGAAAAGAAAATACAAAGCAAGAGAGACGTTAGAAGTCTATGCACCTATAGCTCATAAACTTGGTATCCATACGATAAAAGCTGAACTTGAGGACTTGTCTTTTAAATATCTTTACCCAAAAGAGTATTACAAATTAAAAGAACTTGTTGCCGAAAAGAAGAAGGAAAGGGAACAAAGAACGAATGAGTACATTGAACTTTTGTCTTCAGCTCTAAGGGAACATGGTATAAATGCTCACGTTGAGGGTAGATACAAGCATTACTACAGCATATGGAAAAAGATGAAAGAGAAGGGGAAAAGATTTGATCAAATTTACGACCTCATAGCGGTAAGAGCTATTCTAAATAATGTAAAAGACTGCTACATGACTCTTGGGATTGTCCATAGCATATGGAAACCTCTTCCTGGAAGGTTTAAGGATTACATCGCTGCTCCAAAAGCTAATGGTTATAGATCACTTCATACAACCGTTATCACTAATTATGGTGAACCTCTAGAGATACAAATAAGAGATTGGGAAATGCACAGAGAAGCTGAATATGGTTTGATAGCCCATTGGATATACAAGGAAAAGATAGATGTTGGAATGATGCAAAAGTGGATAACAATGCTCCTTGAATGGAAAAGGGAAATTTCTGAAGGTTTAATGGGAATACAAGATCTGAAGAAAGAACTGGTTTTGGATGAAGTTTTTGTATTCACTCCGAACGGTGAAATAAAGCATCTTCCAAAGGGGTCAACACCAATAGATTTTGCATATTCTATTCATACAGAGATAGGTCACCATTTTGCTGGAGCGAAAGTTAACGGAAGGATGGTACCGATAGACTATGAACTCAAAAACGGAGATGTTGTTGAAATTATAGTCAATAGAAATTCAAAAGGTCCCAGCCTTGATTGGATAAGATATGCGAAATCTCCAAGAACTAAAGCCAAGATTAGGAAGTTCTTTAAAGAAAAATATGCAGAACAAATGATGGAAAAGGGTAAAGACATTTTAAGGTCTATAAGCAAAAAGCTGGGTAAAAAATTAGACGATATATTAAACGACGAAAAGATAAAAGATTACATGGAATCTCAAGGATATTGCGAAAGAGAATTTTTGATAAAGATAGGTGAAGGAAGCATAAAGAAAGAAAGAATCTTGCAGGTTCTTGGTGTTCTTGAAAAGAAAAAGAAGGTTGCAAGACTTCAAAAGAAGAGAAGCTCAAAACCTGCAGTTGAAATAGAGGGGCTTAAAGGATTGGATGTCCATTTTGCAAAGTGCTGCAAACCAATACCTGGAGATAGGATAGTTGCAGTGATAAGCAGAAAGGGTATATCTATCCATAGAGTTGGTTGTAAAAATGTCAAGAGAGTGGATCCCGACAAGATCTTTCATGCAAGATGGGCCGAAGAAGTTCATGGATACTTCACAGGAGTTCTTTACATAGAGATGGAGAAAAAAACCAATATTGGAACAATTATAGAAAAGATAGAAAGTGAGGGCCTTAGCATAGACAAGGTAGAACTTAAAGATACACCATGGGGAGCAGCGGGAGCTTTTGTAGGTGTAAAGGTAAGAAATATAGATCAACTCAGATCAGTGATCGAGAGTCTAAGAAGGATGAAGGAAGTTTTAGAAGTGGAAAGGGTGATGAGATGAGAGCAGTTGTTCAAAGAGTTAAAGAGGCTAAGGTGGAGGTTGATGGAAAAGTCGTTGGTGAAATAAAAAAAGGACTCTTAGTTTTGCTTGGTGTGGGCAAGGATGATACGGAAAATGATATAAAATGGACGGCAGATAAAATCGTTGGTTTGAGAATTTTTGAAGACGAGAAGGGTAAGATGAATTTGTCATTATTAGATGTTAATGGAGAACTCTTAGTAGTTTCGCAATTCACTTTATATGGAGATGCAAGAAAGGGAAAAAGGCCTTCGTTTACTAATGCTGCTCCGCCTGAAAAAGGAAAAGATTTTTATGAAAGGTTTGTTGAATATATAAGAGAAAGTTATAATAATATAAAAGTTGAAACAGGGATCTTTGGAGCGATGATGGATGTTTACCTTGTAAATTGGGGACCAGTCACTATTTTGCTCGATTCGGAAAAGATTTTTTAGCTGCTTGTTAACAGTCCGGTGGTGATTATTGATATGAAAAAATGTGCATTTACATTAGTAGAACTTTTAGTTGTATTGATCATCTTTGGGATTTTTGCTGCATTCATGGCTACAAGTGGGATGAGCAGCATAACTGAGTTAATGAAAACTCAAAAAATTGCTAACGAGCTTTCTAAAGCTGTTAATGGTGTGGAATACTATCTTAGAGGTGTTTATAAATATATAAGAGCTTTCAGTGTTCGTGGAGAAGGTGATGAAATAAAAGTGCAGAAATATAGCGTAAGTGGAAAAGTATATGTTTCTGGTGTTGGCTATAACGCCATTATGGAAGCTACTGGCACAAATGATGCCACAGGTCTTATTTGGAAAGTTGAAGATGAAGAGATTATCATGCCTCCTTTGAAAGGAATTGATATAGAATTTCAAGAAGCTCCGCAAGATGTTATAGATCAATACGGTTTTGGAGTTTACTTAATTTTGAAAAGAACCATTTATATTGAAAACACAAAGAAAGAATATTTGCAAAAAGTTTTTCTCCCTTTTGTAAATGTGAGGTGATCTTATGAGAAAAGCATTTACATTGATAGAGCTTATAGTATCGTTGCTTATAGTTTCTATTTCAATATATATACTAATGATTAGCATGGGTAACGTTACAAAAAATATCAATGTCATTCTTTCGTATTTTTCACAAGATAAAGATTATATAAGTTCAAAAATGCAACTTTCTCAAAAAGCTCTTACGGTTCTTGAAATCATGACAAAAAAGGGAGCAGATATTCAACCACCAAGTTTAGAAAAACTTAATGATTCTGTATCGCAGATAGAATTCTCAAGGACGGTAAAAGATACTGACCTTTATAGAGTGTATGAGCTTACAGGAAAGTACAAGGATGTGAGAGGGAATGAAAAGGAAGAAAAGTATTATATTGTCATTGGAAAATATTAATCCTGTATATTGGAGAGAGAAAGGCGTTGTTTTGATTTCCAGCATGGTTCTACTTATAATCGTTTCTGTGCTTAGTATATCGATAATGACGGTGTCATATAATTCTTTGTCGCGAATAAAGAAAATTTTGGACACTTCAGAGAAATTCTATACACAAAGAATCGCCGTTGAATCAATATTCAATTACACGGTAGCCCTATTAGTAAAGAACCAAGACGGAGTTTCTTGGAGCTCTTCTATATCAGGCGATATGAAAGATTTATTGGATAATTGGAAAGGATACGTTGAAGATAAACTTCCGGGAGAGTCTCAGAAGTGGATTGAAATATATAACAAAATAGTGGCTACCAGTAGATCTAAAGACATAACAAAATCATCGAGATTTCAGCAGTTTATAAGTGAGTATAAAGCGTATTACCAAAATAGTGGCATTAATTTGGATGAGATTGTAAACAATTTGAAAATAGGAGTTTTTAAGATAGATAACGCAAATGAAGAGAAGGAACTTATACTTGTAAACTCAGGCAAAGAGTTCTTTTGGGCTATAAAGATTCAGAAAACGCTGAATCAGTTTCTTTTTCTCACAAATAAAGAGAATGGAATATATTTCACTACTGGTGAAATTATAGACGGTCCTGTATACACAACTGATTGTATTCATACATCAGGTAGTCCTATTTTTAAGGGTGAAGTTATAGCAAAATGCTTAGAAGCGGAGGGTAGTGCTTCTCCAGTATTTGAGAACGGTTTTTCTGAGTTAGATGAGGACGAGGATTATTTCACTTTGGATGAAGATTTTGCAAACGATGTGATGAGTAAGTATGAGAGTAAAACAATGAATGTTGAAGAAATTCTAGCATCTTCTCCAAGTAATCCTGTTGGTATTAGATTAATTATGGAAAACAGAGATATTAGGATCGATTCTGAATATGTCGGAAAAACTAAAGGAAGATTAAATATATATATATGGTCGGAGCTTTTTGGTTGGGTTTTAACGTATACAGTGGATTATGAAATAAATGAAGGAAAGTCATATAACGCTATTCTCACAAGGGTATATGATAATGAAAAAGCTCATTTTAAGTTTAATGGAATAATACTTTCATATGGGAATATGTACGTAGGAAAAACTGATGGGAATGCATACTTTAATGGACTAATAACTCTTGCATCTAAGAAGGATATTTATATAAAGGGTAACATATTTTACTCAGATTTAAAGGGAAAGGAATACAACATTGATCAGTACAAAAGTACCCTGCTAAACAAGGAGTACGAAAAACTGAATCTTGTTGCATATGATAATGTAATAATGAGGTACTATGTGCCAGATGATCTTTATATTACTGCCAGCATCTTTGCTTTAAAAGGAAAATTTACTCTAGAAGGCTATGATTGTTATGGGTGGATATGGGGATGTGCTGGCAAAAAGGATACTCTATATATTTATGGCGCTATTATCCAAAAATCCAGGGGGCCTGTTGGAACCTTTCATACTGATGAAAATGGTAATATAATTCATGTTACCGGCTTCAAAAAACATTATGTATATGATCCTCGCCTCTATGATGGCACATATCCAGAAGGAACCCCATCTATGGCTGGAAAAGCAAGAATAGTCGATATAAGGTGATAACATGAAAAAACTCCTTCTTCATGTATGTTGTGCTCCGGATGCAACTACAGCCTATCTAAGGCTTAAAGAAAAGTTCGATGTTGACTTTTACTTTTACAATCCGAATGTTCATCCAAGGGAAGAATACGAGAAAAGGCTTGATGCAACCAGGAAACTTGCAAAGGTGTGGAATGTAAAATTAATTGAAGGATTGTATGAGCCAGAAAAGTATTTTCAAGCGGTTAAAGGGCATGAGCATCTTGGGGAAATGAGTTACCGGTGTTTTCTATGCATACGCCAAAGGCTTTTTAAAGTTGCAGAGGTGGCGCAGGAGCTGGGATATGAGTATTTCTCCACCTCTCTTCCAACAAGTCCAAAGAAGGACTTTGAGATGGTAGTAAAAGCGGGGAAGGAAGCACAAGAAAGATTTGGAGTAAAGTTCTATATAGAGGATTTTAAAAAGAGTGGTGGCTACCCTCTTTCTGTCAAGCTATCCAAAGAGCTTAATCTTTACCGTCAGAATTACTGTGGATGTATTTTTTCGTTTCGGGAAGCCATTGAACAAAGAGAAAAATCGAAGAAGGAAAGAATGGAAAAGATACAAAGAATTCTTAAAGAGAACGATATTTCTATTGAGCTGGATGTAGACCCAGAAGAGTTTTTGATTACGCATAACTTGCTTAATAATATAGGATTTGACATCCTTCAAAAATTGATTCCACTTATTAGACCAAGGACCCTTGTCGTTGAAAGAAGCATTTATGAGAAATACTGGCCTGAAAGAAAAAACGCAAGGTTTGGGAAGTTCAAAGTGAAGATAAAGGTTTTAGAACAAATCTCTCTATAGCATAAGCAACACCATTTTCCTCATTTGATTTTGTAATAAATTTTGCATACCTTTTAACATCTTCGGATGCATTTTCCATTGCAACGGGAAAGCCTACTATTTTCATTATCTCTATATCGTTGTATCCATCCCCTATAAACATCACCTCATCTTTCGTAACCTTAAAATAATCTTCTAAAATTTGCAAAGCAATAGCCTTCGAGCAATTAGGGCCAAATATTTCATAAAAAGTCTGATCTTTAAGTGTTGTGCTCTTTATAACGGAGGCGTCTTCTTTTCTTATAAAATTCACAGCTCTTATAACATCTTCCTCTTTTCCAATTAAGGCAACTTCTGCCACAGCTGACGTGAGATGCTTTAATACATCATCTGAAAAAATTATCCTTCTTTCATTTTGCTTTAAATAGAATTCGTAAGGCCCATAGTATCTTTTGTCTATAACCATATCCTTTTCTGATAAAAAATCCTTGTATAAGATGTAAAAAACGTCTTCACTTCTGGCGTTTTCAATAACTTGTCTTGCTATGTTGCCATTGAGGTAAACCTCTCTTATTATCTTTTTGCTTTTAAAATCCATTATAAATGCCCCATTTTGGAAGGTTATAGGTATATCAAGATCCAATTCTTCCAAATATTTTCTGGCTGAATGGTAGTTTCTCCCTGTAAATATAGTAACCATAACGTCCTTTTCAATAGCTGCTCTAATTGCTCTTTTATTTTCTTCACTGATGTTCTTTTTGTTGTCCAGAAGGGTTCCATCCAAATCTATAACTATAAGCTTTATCACAAAACCACCTCCGCCTATGGTAATATACCATAGGTAAAGGAGGTGGATTATGACAAAGGCAAAAGCTAAAGAAACGTTGGCAGGATACTTGTATCTTTTACCATCGTTAATTGTGCTTGGAGTATTTGTGTTTTGGCCCATAGGTTTTTCATTTGTGTTGAGCTTTTTTAAATGGGATTTTAGGAATATGAAATCACCAAAGTTTGGATTTTTGTCAAATTACAAGGAAATTTTCAGTTTTATAGAGCCTCCTAAGTATTCATTCACTGAGGCTCTGATATATACGGGGATAATTATTGGTTTGGCACTGATAGGAACATATTTAATAGTCTCCCTTTTCAAAAAGAAAAAAAGAGCTTTTATTTACAACCTTCTAATTTTATTGGGAACGATTTCTTTGATTTTTGGTGCGAAATCGTTAATGGTGAATATTTATTTCGCTTCAGTAATTTCTGCTGCTCTATTAGTTTATGAATTTTACGAACTCCTAAAAAACAGAGATTACAATATTTCTCACTTTTGGACTGTTTTCTTCTTATTTGTAATATTCTTTGTCATCTTTACCATGTATCTTCCCTTGAAAACAAATATTGTTTCATGGCTCGTTGATGCAAAGGAGAAAAACGACTTTCTTAAAGCTTTATACAATACCACTTACTATGTCATACTAACCGTTCCTATAACCCTGGCGCTCTCCCTTGGAGTTGCTCTTCTTCTCAATAAAAACATAAAGTTTAGAGCGGCATTCAGAACTGCTTATTTTATACCCTTTGTAACCTCTGTAGTTGCCATATCCTTGGTATGGCAGTGGATTTTTAACGATGATTATGGACTTTTGAACTACATCTTAAGCTTCTTTCATGTGGATAAGATCGCCTGGTTGAAGGATGAAAGATGGACGATTCCAACGGTAGCGATTGTCTCAATATGGAAAACTGTAGGGTATGACGCAGTTATCTTTTTAGCCGGTCTTCAAAATATCGATAAATTCTACTATGAAGCCGCTGATGTTGATGGGGCAAACTCATTTCAAAAGTTTATGTATATAACTTGGCCTCTTTTATCCCCAACCACATTTTTCTTAACCATAGTCTCTTTCATAGGAGCATTCAAGGTGTTCACAGAAATCTTTGTTCTTTATCAAGGGCTTCCTGGTCCTTACAACAAAGCGGGACTCACTATGGTTTACTATGTGTTTGATCTATTTTATAACCAACAGAGAATGGGACTTGCGTGTGCGGCAGCATATCTTTTGTTTGGAATAATACTTATATTTACAATAATTCAATATACAATTGGTAGAAAAATGGTGGAGTATGTATCATAAGACTTTGAACAAAAATAATTCAAAAAAGTCTCATTTTATGGGGGTTTTACAATAATATCTTGTGTATGGAGGTGGAATAATGAAGTTCAGGAAAGCACAGGCTGATTCTACAACCATTATAATTGTAGGAGCAGGTGCACTCCTTGCGGTAGCAGCTATTTTTGGAATTTTGGCTTTTACAGGATTCTTTTCACCGCTAAAACCAGTAAACGTAGGGGGAGTTACAGTAGCTCAAGTTCCAAAGGAAGCAGTTATCGAGTGGGTAAATGAAACACAGTCAAAGCGGATAAAGGAAGTTTACAAAAAGTATGGAAGACTCATAACGGAAACAGGAGAATCAGCTCTTGACTATGAAGCGGCAAGGGTAGATGCCATAGGAAAGCTGGCGGAGAGGTTGAAAGTCTTCGTTGAGAGATTCACCGAATATGCAAAAGCAGGCCTTGCGAATTCCGCTACGACCGTAAGTGGAAAGGAAAAGCAGGAAGCCGTTGAGAAGATCTCTACGGAAATTTCAAGAATGGTGCAAAAAATGATCACAAGAACTAATGTAGTGGGTGCAGTCGAAATTGTTCATTATAGAATAGGAGATAGATACTATAATATAGTCCTTCTAGATCCGGAATCGATATATCAAGCTATAAAGGCTCAAGAAGATGTTATTCAGGAACTTGCCAAGAAGTATGGAGCACAAGCTGAAGCAGTATTTGATGCAACGAGGAAGGCCCTTGATGAAGCTTACAAAGGTACTCCTCTTGAGAATAACCAATAATTAAATAGTCATGATGGAAGTGCCGGGCTTATATGCCCGGCATTTTATGATTTAAGAATTTGAGGGGGATTAACTATGGATTGGCAAGCAATGCTTTCGGGATTCCTTGGAGGTATACTAGCAGCTCTATTGGTTATGTTTCTTTTTCCTTCTGATAATTGTACTTCTAATGATTTTTCTGCTACGATTCTTAAAATAGGTAATGTGCCAATTGCCTCTATACCTAGAACTGCAGAAATCGTTTATAAGAATTCCTCTGTAGCAAATAAGTTGAAGCATCTAAAAGAGCAAGGAAGTGCGTATATATTTCAGAGTTGTGTCAGGGGAAGCGAGATAGCGCAAGAGAAGCATTTTCAAGAAGCTTTTGAAAAGACTTTAATAGAGATTTCTATGTTTCTTAATAGTAGCGTTAAATCAGTTACTTTATATGAAAAGTACCAAAATAAGGAATTTTTTAATAAGGTATCAGAAGTGTTGTCATCAAGTGTAACCGCAGGTTCTCAAGTGATAGTTAAGTATAAGTACATAGATGGGGTGCTTGGATATAACTTTTGCGTAGTTACTCTTTACGATCCTCAAGAAGCTTTTAAAGCGAGAAGTATCCAGGAAAGACTTAAAAATATATCACAGAAATATGGGGTAAATTGGGAGAATTTGGTGAAGGAGCTTCAAGATGCTATGAAGGAAAACTATGGAAAATAATGTATCTATCATCCTAGGGCAACATCAAGCAGCATCATCACTGCAAAGCCTATCATAAAACCAAGAGTGGATATATCAGAATTTCCTTCACTTTGAGACTCTGGAATGACTTCTTCCACCACAACGTATATCATTGCACCTGCTGCAAATGCTAAAGCATATGGCAAGAAGAATAAGGCTTTTGAAACAAGAAAAAATCCTAATATAGCTGAGAGGGGTTCTACAAGACCTGAAAGTTGCCCATACCAAAAACTTTTGAACATGCCCATTCCTTCTCTTCTTAATGGCATGGATACAGCTAAACCTTCCGGGAAATTTTGGATTCCTATTCCAAGTGCGAGTGCGACAGCGCCAGAAAGACTTTGAGCGATTCCATGAGATAAGGATGCCTCAACGCTTCCAAAAGCAACTCCAACAGCGAGTCCTTCTGGAATGTTATGGAGCGTTATTGCTAATATTAAAAGAGTGGTTTTTCTCCAATGGGTTTTAATACCTTCCGGTTTTTTTTCGTTAAGATGCAGGTGTGGAAGAACAGCGTCTATCAATCTTAATACCAGACCTCCAAGCAAAAAACCAATAACTGGTGGAATCCAAGCGATCATGCCAAGCTTTTCGGATATCTCAATTGATGGTCTTAGCAAGGAAAAATAACTAGCTGCCGTCATTACGCCACCAGCAAATCCAAGCATCATATCCAAAAATTTCCTAGGAGGACTTTTATGGGTAAAAACAAGGGCGGCTCCAGCTGCGGTCATGCCCCAGGTAAACAAGGTCCATTTAATTGTTTGAATAAAATAAAAATCCACGTTATCACACTCCGAAAACTTCCTTTGCAGCTTTTATGAATTCCTTTGTCATATCATCAAGGAGGTTTACAATTCTCACTTTTTTCA
>Ga0256842_1003664_pt1 | contig 10087 bp, 10 predicted proteins | sample 4559240metaG_FD_185973 | JGI IMG/M metagenome (GOLD analysis project Ga0256842, IMG submission 185973) | Hydrothermal vent microbial communities from Guaymas Basin, Mexico - 4559-240 | ecosystem: Environmental > Aquatic > Marine > Hydrothermal vents | place: Mexico: Guaymas Basin | collected...
TGATATAGTCTTCAATTGTTAAGATTTCATCATTTGAAAAACTTTTTTTTGATATTGTAATTTCAAGTAAATTATAATGGGGATAATTGTTTTCAAATTCTTTGGGAACTATGATTATGGATTTGTATTTTGAAAGAGCGTTTATTGTTTCAGGATTGTCATAAAAATTTGTAGCATAATATATTGTGTTTTTGTCTTTTAATTCTTTGGGGTTTAATGTCTGGATATCGATTAATTTTATATCACACATGTTTTCTTTGGCGTAATTGAAAACAAGTTTATCTACCGCTTTTGGAAAGTTGGTTTTTATGAATAATGGAAATTTTAATTCATATTTTTTGTCAAATTCAATATCTTCTAATATATGCTCTATAAAATTCTCCATTTTTGAAGTTTTGTTTTTAAGTGAATAATACTCTTTTAAATGAATTATTTTTCTTATTAACTCTTCAATGGAAAAAGGTTTCTGGAGGTAATCGTCCGCTCCCATTTGAATCGGCTGGGTTACGCTTGTATAGGTAACATAAGGTGCTAAAAGGATGATTATATTTTCTTTTTTTGCATCAATGAGTTTTTCAATGTTTCCTTTGAGGTTTGTATTTACAATATATATTTCCCCGTCAGTGTCCATTGCTTCGTCGTAAGAAGCGTAAATTTCGCATTTTGCGTTTAGTTTTTCGCTTAAGTTGTTTTGTATGCTTTGAGCCAAATATAATTCGTTTTCAACGATTATAATTTTCATGCCAGTCCTTGTATTTTAATGTTGCTGTAGAAATTACCGCAATTCCTTCCCCCCGCCCTATAAATCCCATTTTTTCGTTTGTGGTTGCTTTGACGTTTACCTGTGCGTTTAAAAGTTTTGAGAGATTTCTCTGGATTTTTGTTTTATATTCTTTAAGCCGAGGTTTTTGGGCTATAATCGAAATATCCGCGTTGATTATTTCATAACCGGTATAGGTTAAAGTGTTGAGAACTTCTTTTAAAAGTCTAACGCTTGATATGTTTTTATAACTTTCATCCGTATCAGGGAAAAATTCACCTATATCCCCGAATCCCGCCGCGCCCAAAAGAGCGTCTATAAGGCTGTGGATGACTACGTCTCCGTCGCTGTGTGCTTTTAATCCGTAATTTGAATTTATTTCTATTCCGCCCAGTACCATTTTTTTGTTTTCCTCAAAAGCGTGTGTGTCATATCCGTTTCCGACTAAAACCTCTTTTGAAGGCGGAATTAAACAAGGAAGGTTTAAATCTTTAAAATAGGTAATTTTTCTGCTTTCCTCACTTCCTTCAATGTATTTGATATTACCGCCTATTGCTTCAACGGCAGCTCTTTCGTCCGTAAAAAGTCTGTCGGTTTCAAGGGCTTTTTTTAAAATTTCGGTGCGGCTAAGCTGAGGCGTCTGGATGAGTTTTACTTCTTCTCTGTTAATTGTGCTGTTTTGATATACAACCGTATCAACCGGTTTAAGATAAGGGACCGTACAATCGGCAGGGTTTGCAATTAAATTTTCTATAATACTTTTAGGGATACATGCCCTGGCGACGTCCGTAACCATTACATATTCGCTATCTATTAATTCAAGTGCGTTTTTTAATGAAAGTTGCCGCTCATCTGCACCGGAAACAATTGTATAATCACACAATTTTTCGTATAATCTTATGTCGTTTTTATTGGCTGTAAGAATCGTTTGTTTAAACGGATAAAATGTATTCAGTTTATCGGCTACATATTGCCATAAAGGTTTGTTGTTAATACGTAACCACTGTTTTTTTACAGGATAGTTGAATCTTGTGGAATTTCCTGCACTAAGCACTATTAAAGAAATTTCATTCTCAATTCTCAATTTTCAATTCTCCATTCGTTATATGTTTCCTTTGGTAAAAGTGTTACGAAATTATACATAAAAATGTTACAAATTGTAAAATTAGTGGGTAATGGGTATTTATATTATTCACTCGCTATATTTTTATCCAATCATAATAAACAAGTAAACATATAACTCACTACCCCACTACTTACCACCGACTTTTTTAAGCTAATTTTAAGCTTTTTTGGGTAAATTCCGAGCAAATATATCTTAAAGGGAATAAATGAGAACCGAATGGATTAAAAAAAGAATGAACGATAAAACCAGAACTCAGATGTATTACGCCAAAAAAGGCATTATTACCGAAGAGATGGAATATGTTGCAAAAGCGGAAAACCTTGATCCCGAGCTTGTCAGAAGCGAAGTGGCAAGGGGAAGACTTATAATTCCAGCAAATATAAACCATAAACATCTAAAACCCATGGCAATAGGAAGGGTCAGTAAAACTAAAGTGAACTCAAACATAGGTGCAAGCGCCCTTGCGAGTGATATTGAAGAAGAAGTTAAAAAACTTCAAACATCAGTAAAATACGGAGCAGATACGGTTATGGATCTTAGCGCCGGTGCAAAAAACATGGATGAAATCCGTGAAGCCATTATTGCCGCAAGTCCCGTGCCAATCGGTACAGTTCCTATGTATCAGATTATAGATGAAATAGGCGATGTATTGGAACTTACTTATGACGATATTTTAAGAGTTCTTGAAAAACAGGCAAAGCAGGGCGTAAGTTACTTTACCATTCATGCGGGACTTTTATTAAGACATATGCCTGAAATTGCAAAAAGAAAAATGGGGATTGTTAGCCGTGGGGGAAGTTTGACTGCTAGTTGGATGCTAAAACATCACAAAGAAAACCCTTTTTACACGATATTTGACGATATTTTGGATATATGCAGGGAATACGATGTTTCATTATCTTTAGGTGACAGTTTAAGACCCGGATGTCTTTACGATGCAAGTGACAAAGCGCAGCTTGAAGAATTGAAAACGCTAGGGGAACTTACTCTAAAAGCCTGGGATAAAGACGTGCAGGTAATGATAGAAGGCCCCGGGCATGTGCCTATCAACGAAATAGAAAGAAACGTCAGACTCGAGCAAATATACTGCCATGAAGCTCCGTTTTATGTACTCGGACCGCTTGTGCTTGATATAGGTGCGGGGTATGACCATATAGGAAGTGCAATAGGTGCAGCAATGGCTGCATGGTACGGGGTTAGTATGCTTTGCTACGTAACACCGAAAGAACATTTAGGGCTTCCGAATGAAAAGGACGTAAGGGAAGGAATGCTGGCATATAAAATTGCTGCTCATTCAGCCGACATTGCAAGAAAAATACCGGGGGCAAGGGATAAAGACGACGCTATGAGTGATGCAAGGTATCATTTCGACTGGAAAAAACAGTTTGAACTCGCACTTGATCCCGAAAGGGCGAAAGAATACCATGATGAGACACTTCCTCAGGAAGTTTTCAAAGAAGCGGAGTTCTGCTCGATGTGCGGACCGAAATTCTGCTCTTACAAAGTAACGCAGGAAGCTATGGAAAATTTTAACTGGGATGAGTTTAAAAAAGAAGCGATGAAAAAAATGGAAAATGTAAAGTGAAAAATGTAAAATGATTTTTATGTATTGACAAAAACAAAAAAAAGTAATATAAACCGTAAAAAGAATATAAGGAGTTAAGGTGAAAGATAAAGTTAAAGAGTTGTTAAAAAACGTAATTTATCCCGGATTTAAAAAATCCGTTGTGGATTTCGGATTTGTAAAAGACGTGGAAGTCAGTGAAGATGGCAAACAGGCGATTATTACGTATCAGATTCCCTCAACCGACGATGAGGTTGCACAAAAATTAAACGATACTACAATTGACGTTTTAAGGGCTGAGGGAATTGAAGCAAGCGTTAATATCATAAGACCTAAAAAACCAAGGGAAACAAGCTCAAGAGGCGTTAATAAAATGCCAAGTGTTAAATCTTTCGTTATGGTTTCATCAGGTAAAGGCGGTGTCGGTAAAACGACTACTGCGGTAAATCTTGCTTTAGCCCTTGCAAAAGAGGGTAAAAAAGTAGGAGTGCTTGACGGGGATATTTACGGACCTAATGTTGCAAGAATGCTCGGAATGCAGGATAGAAAACCGGAAGTTGTCGGAAATAAGGTAAAACCTTTTGAAAACTACGGAGTTAAATTCATATCAATGGCAAACCTGCTTCCCGAAGGAAAAGCATTGATGTGGAGAGGTGCAATGCTTGTAAAAGCGCTTCAGCAGTTTATGGAAGACGTTGAGTGGGGCGAGCTTGACATACTTGTAATCGATATGCCTCCGGGGACGGGTGACGCTCAGATGACTATGGCTCAGCAGGTGCCGGTAACCGCCGGTGTTGCGGTAACCACACCTCAGACAGTGGCTGTGGATGACGCAAAAAGAAGTTTTGACATGTTTAAACAACTTCATATTCCTATTGCCGGCGTGATTGAAAATATGAGCGGATTTATCTGTCCTAACTGCGGAGTGGAATACGATATTTTCGGAAAAGGCGCGGCTGCGACTTTGGCTAAGGAATACGACACTAAAGTTTTAGCGCAAATTCCGATTGAGCCTGAAATAAGAGAAGGCGGGGATGCAGGTAAACCTATAGTGGTAAACAGACCGGATAGCGAAAGCGCAAAAAGATTTAGCAAAGCCGCAAGGGAAGTGATTGAATTTATCGATTACGTATTAGCGGAAGACCTCTCAGGTAACGAAATGATTCAGCCTGTTTACGGTGTAAACGGTACGCCGAGTGCATGCAGTATGAAATAAGGGATTTTCCCCTTATATCTTTATTAAATATATTAAATACATAGTGTCTGGCACTTTGATGGTATATGTTGTAATATTATTCCACAAAACATATCTAACATTTGTTTTTTGTAAAGAAACGGAAAAAAGATGAATGTAAAATTTGATATGCGGTTTTAACTGACAAAGTGAAATGAAAAAGAAAAAACGGTTCAAAAATAATATATCAAAAGATTAAGAACAGCTAGCCGGAACCTTGCCCGCAAGCACTCCTTTTAAAAACGCTTTTAAATCGTTTAGTTTTCCTTTTTTAAGGATTTTTTCAATCCCTTTTATCGCAATGAACTGTTTTTGGTCTTTTAACACTTCAATAAGTTTTTTACCGTTGTCGGCAAAGAGTGTGTCTAAATCTTCATCGGTTTTTGCGCCTATTATTTTTACGAAATCGGTAACTTTGATTTGTGAGGGTTTGAGTATGTATTTTGTGTAGTATTTATAACCTTGGCTGTAGTCGCCTTTTTTTTCAAAAAGCTCACTTTTAGCAAAAGTTCGCTCTACCTTGTATGTTTTTAAAGTAAGGCTTTTTGGCGTTTTATATACGCGTAAAATAATTATCGATTCGCCGTTTTTATTTAAATCTTCAAGGATTTGAGGAAGAACGTTTTCATTGAATTCTTTTTTTATAATCGTTTCGGGTGAAGATGCGAAAAGAAACACAAAACCGCTTAATATAAGAAATTTTTTAATCATTTTAATCCCTTTTTTTTAATTATAGCCAATTTTTATGAAAAAATCAGACTTTTCAGTGTCGAATTGGTATATTCTTCAGGATTTGGAATCTGCTTTTGGAATTTAAGCGAGGTATTTGATTCAATCATTTTAATCAATTCTTCTTTGGTAAATTTCGGTGAATTTATACAGGCTAAAACGGTTGTGTTTTCATGGGAAAGTAAAGGCAGTTTTTTTATAATTTTTATATAATCTTTTGAGGCTATGAAACTGCCTTTTTGGTGTGTCGGCGGGTCGATTATGATTATGTCGTAAGGGGCGTGTTTTTTCATCTTTGCAAATGCTTTTAGGATGTTGTAGGGCCAAAATGAAATGTTTTTAATATCAAGCCCGTTTATTTGATGGTTTGTTAAGCCTATCGCAAGGACGGATTTGTTCATATCCACATTTGCTATGTATTTTGCCCCGCCCCTTCTGGCAAACAGTGAAAACCCGCATGTGTATGCAAAAAGATTTAATATTTTTTTACCTTTACTTATTTTTTCCACATAGCTTCTGGCATTTCTGGTATCCCCGAAGTATCCGATGTTTTGATTGTAAAAGTTTAGTTTGAATTTTATGCCGTTTTCAATAGCCACTGCATTATCCGGAATTTTCCCTCTTAGAGCAAATAATTTTCCATTGTCCATTAAATAGCGTCTTTTAATGATAATATTCTTATATTTTTCCGGTGCTTTTTTGAAAATCTCCAAAAACGGTTTTTCATCCACTTCTTCATAAAACTGAATAAAAAGAGTATCATTAATACTGTCAATCGTTAAAAACGGATATGTTTTTTCTCCCCTGCCGTGATACAGACGCTTAAATTCTTCGGTGGTTGGTTGGTTTATGATTTCAAATAAGTTCATTTAATACTCTTTAATCATTTTTCTAATTTTTTCATCAAGCCATTTTGGGCTTACAACTTTCAGATTTGGTATCCACATTAGAAGCTTACGTATCAGTTCGTTTTCATGGGTTATTTCCAGGTAAATTGTTGAAGTTCCATCACTGTTTTTAATGATTTTTTGTGTTTTTGAAATAGGTATTCTTTTAAGGTATTTTGTTGCGTCTTTATCGGCAAAAAGCTCCACCGTAAAAGGCTTGACGGTTGGGTTGAACCAGATGTTGACGGCTTTGTCGAGGTTTTTTAATATATCTTCTTTAACTTCAAACGTTTCATCCGTAATTTCAAGATGTTTTATGCTTTTTATGTGATAAGTGCGGTATTCGTCTTTATGATTCAGTGCATTTACATACCAATATCCGTCAAAATTTGAAATTTTAAGGGGTTTTATATCCATGTCATAGATTTTATTCTTCATTTTGTATTTCATTTTGATTATTTTTCTGTTTTTTATGGCTTCTTCGATTTTTCTGAAGGTAAAGAGTTCTATTTTTTCGATATCAAGTTTTGAATAAAAGACGTTTTCTTCGCTTATAAGTTTTAACTGCTTAAGAAGAGGCAAAATCTCTTTTTCAATCCCTGCGTTTTTGGCAATTGATTCTACCGCTTCAAATATCATCTCTTTTTCGTCGTCGATTATATTTTCAAGATAATATTTTTTGTTTTTACTTTTAATGTTAAATCCGGCTTCTTTTAAATAATTGATATATCTTTGGGCGGAGCGTTTTGAAATGCCGTATATGTTTTCAATATCCGTTGTGCTTAGACTCTCTCCCGCATAAAACCTGTTTATCAAATCAAGCAGTATTGAGAGGGTTTTGGTGTATTCTTTTGCCTTCATCGGTTGCCTTTTTTGTAATTTTATCAAAAACGACACAATATGAATATGGTGAAGTATATAATTTCTAAAAAGGAAAGCAAATGAAAGCTTTATCTTCAAATACGGTAATTACAAAAAAATATAAAAACTGGCAAATAACCGTCAATATAAATAAATCAATAGAAAATAAAACTCAAACTATGATTTTTAAAATCATAAAAAGATTTATTAATTATGTTGAGTTATATAACACTTCTTTCATTGAAAACGAAATTCTTTGGCTGTATATGAAAAATACAAAAGTAAAAAACAATGGTTTTATCGGAATAGTAGTGGAATTAAAAAATCAAAGCTTAAAAGTATTAAAAATATTTGTTGATAAAGATAAATCTGTTTTAAGAAAATTGGCTAAATATACAAAAGGTAAAAATTTAACTCAATATTCGGACATGATTGAGATAAAGAAAAATGAAATATTTTCTTATGATATAAGGATGTTTGTTTTTGATGCAATTTTGAATGTGAGTGAAGTATTTTTAGATGAAGGATATATTTAAAGAGTTGCAATGAAAAGAGCAGGAATAACATTTGTTTATGAAAACGTAAATTATGAATTATTACTATTTTACAATGAAGGAAAGGCAACTCACTTTTTTCAAAAAGAGTTATTTAAAGTTCAAATATTCAAACCTTTTAATAAAGAAGTTTCATGTATTTATCCTTTTCCCGGTGTATGGGGAGCAATGGGAATGAGAGATAAAATGTTTTATCTTGGTAATATATATTAAATATAGACAAAACAAAGGTAAGAAAACTTAAAAGCGACAAATTTTACAGCTATTTATGGGGTGGATTGAAATAATGAAAGTATTTTACACGACCAATATAGGAAATGAAAAATTTTCTTCAAATCAGGATTCAGTTTTAATCGGAGATAAAATATTTTGCAATGTTTCGTTCAATGAAGTGAAAAGGGAAAATATAGATAAAAATTTGTTTGCGGTTGCAGACGGGTTAAGCATTCATAAAAACAGCGGGATAATATCCTGCAAAATTTTAGAGTTATTGAAAAATCAGAATCTCAACATTTTTAGTTTTTATTCGATTCAGGAAGAGCTTGAAATTTTAAGACTGCATAACCGAAAATTAACCGGAGCGGCTTCAACATTGGCAGGTGTTTATTTTTTTGAAGATTATGCAAAAATATTTCATTTAGGCGACAGCAGGGTTTATTTGTTTAGAGATAATAAATTAACCTTACTAACAAAAGACCACAATGTTAAAAACTGCTTTTTTGAAGGAAGAGAAAACCTTTCATCCATTTACAATATGCTTGAAGGGTATTTTGTCTGTGATATTGTGGAAAAAAGCGATTTTTTACTTGAAACAAAAACATTAAAAGTTCAAAAAAACGATGTGTTTTTTGTATGCACCGACGGGGTATATGAAAGCGTGAATTTGTCCGATGTTTTTAATAAAAAAAACAGATATGAAATCATTTTTAAAAGCTGCTTGCATGAAAAGATAGATAATTTTTCTTTTATTGTGATTGAGGTATAAAAAGTATATAATAACAGAAAGGGGATATTATGGAAAAAATAAAAATTGAATCTTTATTAAAACAAGTAGAAACAATTAACAAAAAATATGATGAAATAGACAAAATTACAGGTAGAAGCTTTAATGTTTTTGAAGCAGGAAACATAGGATATCTTGAAACTTTTCATACTCAATTAATTGCAGAGTTGCTTTCACCCGATGGGAGTCACAATCAAAAAGACAAATTCTTAAGATTATTTTTAGAAACAATTGGATTAAAAAAATTGAAATTAATTAATCCTAAAAGTTATGCGGAATTTGTAATTGATAATAACAGAAGAATTGATATTTTAATTGAAGATGAGAATTTCATAATTGGAATTGAAGCAAAAGTTTATGCGGATGATGGAAATAAACAATTAAAAGATTACTTTGAATTTTTAAGGAAAAAAAACAAACAATTTAAATTATATTATCTTACATTAGACAGACACTCGCCAGATAATAAAAGCTTACAGGATTTAAAAATTGATGAAGATGTGTTTCTATTATCTTTTGAAGACGAAATTTATAATTGGTTAAATGAGTGTATAAAAGAAGTGAGTGATGTTCCAATTATCAGAGAAGGACTTTATCAATATAAATTGTTGCTTGAAAAACTGACAAATAAAAACACCCAAAAGGAGAAAGAAGTGAAAGAAATAATTGGAAAAGATGTTGAAAGTATTAAAGCTGCTGATGAAATTGTTAGAAATTATCCTGATGTTTGGTATGAAAAAGAATATGAGTTTTGGAATGAATTATTTAATTATGCAATAAATAAATATTTTAAAGATTGGGATGATGGAGATGAAGATGTTTATAATTTTTGGTATGATAAAAACAAAAATGAATTTACTTATGAGGAAACTTTAGAGAAATTGAAAAAAGCAAAATTTAGAGGTATATGTTTTAAAAAGGTTATTAACGAAAAAACAATCTATATTGGCGTAGAATATTGGAAAAAAGATATTAATTGTTTTTTATGGTATTCTGGTATTAATGTTAAAGTTGATGGATTTAAATGTGTAAAAGATGAAAATGGCAATATTGATTATTACTATAAATATATAGATAACCCTGAATTAAGATTCTATCCTAATAATAATCTAACTTTTGATATATTTAATAATGAACTTTTTAATAAGATTAAGAAAAGTTTTGCTAATGAATTAAATAATATAAAAAAATCATTGTTGGAAAATAAAAAATGAGCTTTTATAACAAAAAAACGACTTGGGCGAATATAAAAAACGCCACAAAATAACTCCTCAATCTTTTACAATTATTTAAAATTTCAAAGGCTTCAAATGATTGCAATTAAAAATAAAAACTCTCTATGTAAAAAGCTCGGCTATAACAATTTAAA
>Ga0256842_1003666_pt1 | contig 10082 bp, 6 predicted proteins | sample 4559240metaG_FD_185973 | JGI IMG/M metagenome (GOLD analysis project Ga0256842, IMG submission 185973) | Hydrothermal vent microbial communities from Guaymas Basin, Mexico - 4559-240 | ecosystem: Environmental > Aquatic > Marine > Hydrothermal vents | place: Mexico: Guaymas Basin | collected...
GACCAGACAGACAGCTCGATAACAATGAATGGGGTATCAGGCTTATAGGAAATGTATGGGATACGAGGCTTACATTAAACTTCTTTAGAGGATATAGAAACTACTGGGATGGAGCTGTGCCACCTGTAGAAATCGTGGGTGTAAATCCAGCCACAGGTACTCTTATTGTAAGAAAGCTATATCCAAAAGGAAATTCATATGGTGTTACTGCCACAAGGGAATGGTACTCTTTCAGAAAGATGTTTAAGGGTCAGGCAAATCCTATTTTGAGATTAGAGCTACTTTATCAGGATGATTATCTGTTCAATACCTTTACAGGAAATCCTTTTTCTCCAAACAAAAAAGATGAAAAGGATATTCTTATGTACATGCTCGGATTTGACTGGCCTGTGTGGATAAAGTTTTTAAATCCAGAAAAGGAATTTTTTATCTCTGGTCAGTTCTTTCACAAACACATAATCAACTATCCAGATGACTATGAGCTTCATGTTGGTCCATATACAGACTGGATAGCCAGAGAAGATATGTTTTACTCTACATTACTTACGAGAACAAGCTATTTTCATGATTTTGTAAAACCCCAGCTTCTGGCAGTTGTGGATTGGACATATGGAACATGGTGGCTAAAACCAAAGATAAAATTTGAATGTGGAAATAACTGGAGACCAGAGATAGGAGCTATATTTGTGTTTGCAGGAGCAAATGACTATAGAAGAGAATTTGGCCACTGGGCAGACAGAGATGAAATCTATATAAAGATGAGCTATCAATTCTAACCTCAAGGGGGAGATCAAAATGAAAGAGATCAGCAGAAGAGAATTTATGAAATATATGGGAGCATTAGGATTAAGCTCTACCATATCTTTTAGCTCCCCTGTGGATCTTTTTGCATGGGAAGATCCTGATCTAAAAAAGGAAGACTTCCCCGGAAGAGGAAGATATGTATCTCATATATGGCGGGATAAATCAAAGGCATGGGATGGTAAGACAGAATACTACGCAGTAGAAAGCGATAGAGATAAGACTCCAAAAAGACTTGAACTTCCTTTAGAAAATGGCAAGGTCTGGAAAACAAAAGGATATTATTGGAAATGGCCTACAACAGAAGAGATAGTACCACCTGACATTGTGGAAAGACAGCTTCATCCAAAAGGAGCAAAAGGACTTCAGGAAGAATGGAACGAGCTGATAGGATTTAAGGCGCCAGATCTGGTAGGAAAGATAGCACCTGAGATAAAATCGGGTATGATAATAAGTTCCCAGAATTACAAACAATATCCAGGGCTCAAAGAACTTATGCCAGAGGATATATACGCAAGACTTGATCCAAAATCCTACATGCCCCTTCCACAAATAGAGATAGTGCCTACAAGAAGTATATATCCAAATAGATGGTGGATCGAGTTTACAAGAAAGTACAGTAAAAATTGCAAGATCGCAGAAGATGGAGTAACCTTGCAGGGCTGGGTTGCAGGAACTCCTTTTCCAAGACCAGACAAAAACAACCCAGAGCTTGCTGCTGTTCAGCTTTGCTGGAATCATGACAAGGTAGATATTATTGGGGACTGTCTTAGATTTGCTCCTATGTACTGGGATCTGTATGGTGCTGACGGAAAATACGACAGAACTTATCATTTCCATCTCTGGTATTTCAGGCAAACAGGTAGAACTCATATTGATCCCATGCCCACTTGGGGCAAGAATAAAGAAGGTATATTTGAATGGATGGTAAACTATTTCAGCTATCCTCAGGATATAAAAGGATTTCTTTTGTGGAGGGTTCGATATTTAGATACACATAGACCAGATCTGGCAAAGATGTACATTCCATCCATGAGAAGGGTAAGAAGGGTATCTGGAACAGATCTATTTGATCCACTCTTAGGTTCAGATATGATATGGGAAGACTTTAGAAGCTACTGGCAGAAGCTTTCTCCAAATGTATTTCCAAACAAATATAAACTTGTAGAATTTAGAGAATATCTGCTTCCATCTACTGCTCCTTATGGACATGCAAGACACTATCCAAGACTTGGGAAAACATATTTTTGTTTTGAAAGAAGACCAGTATATGTGGTAGAAGTAGATTCCTTAGATAGAAGCTATGTTTATAAGAAAAGAAGACTCTTTATAGATGCAGAAACCTTTACCTTAATACATATTCAGAACTATGACTGGGAAGACAGACTTTGGAGGACATGGATGAAGAATATAGTTTGTGAGCCAAATCTGGGGATCATTCATGAGGATGTAACACACATTATTGATCACATAAGTAAGCACTGTACAGTGCTTCATTTTACACCTACTTGTTGTTGTAAGTGGATAACACCTTCCTTGCCAGGAAGGTTCTTTGCAGGAAGGGCCAGATAAAAAACAAAAAAGAGAAAGGAGGTATTAAGCTATGCCCTATGATCCAACAAAAATGGAAGATTGGCAGATTGCAGAAGAGGCAGAAAAGAATATGCCAACTCCTGAGGAATGGAGAGAAAAGTTAGGACTTGAAAAGGATGAGATTATACCTATGGGAAAGGTATGCAAGCTGGACTTCTTAAAGATTATAAGAAGGCTTGAGAATAAGCCTGATGGAAAGTACATAGAAGTTACAGCTATTACTCCTACTCCACTTGGGGAAGGAAAGACAACCACATCACTTGGACTTATAGAAGGACTTGCAAAAAGAGGAAAGAATGTTGGTTCTGCACTTAGACAGCCATCTGGTGGTCCAAGCATGAACATAAAAGGAACAGCAGCAGGTGGTGGTAATGCACTTCTTATCCCAATGACAGAATTTTCCTTAGGACTTACTGGTGATATAAATGACATAATGAATGCTCACAACCTTGCAATGGTAGCTTTAACAGCAAGGATGCAGCATGAGAGAAACTACAATGATGAAAAACTGCTGAGGCTTTCTGGCAAACCAAGACTAAACATTGATCCTAAGAGAGTGCAGATGGGATGGATAATAGACTTCTGCGCCCAGGCATTAAGACATATAGTAATTGGACTCGGTGGAAGAATGGATGGTTATACCATGGAAAGCAGATTTGACATAGCTGTAAGCTCTGAATGTATGGCAATACTTGCTGTTGCAAGGGATCTTGCAGACCTTAAAGAGAGGTTAAATAACATCACAGTGGCATTTGACAGAGATGGAAAGCCTATTACTACAAGGGATTTGGAAGTAGGAAATGCTATGGCAGCATGGATGAGAAATACGATTAACCCAACTCTTTGCTGCACAATAGAATACCAGCCTGTAATGATACATGCAGGCCCATTTGCAAATATCGCAATAGGTCAGTCCTCAATCATAGCTGACAGGATTGGTCTTAAGATGTTTGACTATCATGTAACAGAAAGTGGATTTGGTGCTGATATTGGATTTGAAAAGTTCTGGAATGTGAAATGCAGACTCAGCGGACTTAAACCACATGTGTCTGTCCTTGTGGCAACCATAAGAGCACTTAAGATGCATGGTGGTGGACCAAAGGTTGTGCCTGGTGTTCCACTCCCAGAAGAATATACAAAAGAAAATGTAGAGTTAGTGGAAAAGGGATGTGAAAACTTAGTGCATCATATTAATATCATCAGGAAGGCAGGAATAAATCCTGTTGTGTGCATAAATGCATTCCATACCGACACTGAAGATGAGATCAAGGCTGTTAGAAAAGCAGCAGAGGCAGCAGGTGCAAGATGTGCTGTTTCAAATCACTGGAGATATGGTGGCGAAGGAGCACTTGAGCTGGCAGACGCAGTAATCGATGCATGTGAAGAAGGAAATGAATTCAAGTTCCTGTATCCAATGGATATGCCATTAAAAGAAAAGGTAGAAATCATAGCAAAAGAGGTATATGGTGCTGATGGAGTTACATGGACACCTGAAGCAGAAACAAAGCTGAAGATGATAGAGTCAGATCCAAAATACAAGGATTACTCCATTATGATGGTTAAAACACACTTAAGCTTAAGCCATGATCCAACACTTAAAGGTGTTCCAAAGGGATGGGTGCTTCCTGTAAGAGATATACTGATTTACTCTGGTGCCAAGTTCCTCTGCCCAATGACAGGAACTATAAGCCTTATGCCTGGTACAGGCTCAAATCCTGCATTCAGAAGGGTGGATGTGGATCCAGAAACAGGAAAGGTTACAGGACTGTTCTAAAAAATATTGGGGGGCTTTATGCCCCCTTTTTAATATACATTTCTCTTAAGCCTTTTTTGTATATCTTTCCTGAGCCAGTTTTGGGAAGAGAATCCACAAAATCAACACTTTTTGGTGCCTTATAGTGAGCTAAATGCTCTTTGCAGAAAGATATTATCTCCTGCTCGGTTAAGTTATATCCTTCTTTTAAGACTACCACAGCCTTTACTGCCTCTCCCCACTTCTCATCAGGCACTCCTATTACTGCTGCCTCTAAGATGGCAGGATGCATGTAAAGAACATTTTCTACCTCTGTAGAGTACACATTTTCCCCGCCAGTTATTATCATATCTTTTTTTCTATCTACAATCTGAACATATCCCTCTTCATCTATGGTAGCAAGGTCTCCTGTATAAAGCCATCCATCCTTAATAGCCTTTCTGGTCTCATCTGGCATATTCCAGTATCCTGGTGTAATGGTATCTCCCTTTACAATAATCTCTCCTACCTGTTTTCCGTCTCTTTTAACATCCTTACCTTTTTCGTCCACTACCCTGAGACTCACTGTTATGAATTCTCTCCCTGTTTTTGCCTTGTATTTAAGCTGTTCTTCAGGAGGAAGTTTCTTTAAATGCTCTTTTAAAATAGATAGGGTCAGATAAGGGCTTGTCTCTGTCATGCCATAGGTCTGGATATAATCACAGCCAAATGTGCTGATTATCTTTTTTACCAGCTCTGGTGCTATTGGTGCACCTCCACTCATAAGAACCCGAAGGCTTGAATAGTCATATTTATCTACATCAGGATGATTTACCATCATATTGAGCATAGTAGGAATAAGGTTTGTTATAGTAATCTTTTCTTCTTGTATAAGCCTTAGTACAGCGCCGGTATCAAATACAGGCACAAATACATGTTTTCCTCCAATCCAGGTAATGGAAAATGTTGCCCATGCATCAGCAAGATGAAACATCGGAGCAGCATGAATCCAGTTGTCTGCATCTGTAAGCTGAAGCTCTGCTATTGTTCCAAGTGCGTGTATTTTTACATTCTTGTGCGTAAGTATAACTCCTTTTGGTCTTCCTGTGGTACCGCTTGTATAATAGAGATGTGCAATATCTGAGTCCTTAATCTCTACTTCTGGAATCTCGGGATCATATTTATTTATAAGCTCTTCATATTGACTTTCACTCCATATGACCTTTATTTGCTTAGGTATTTTTTCTTTAAATTTTTCCTGACTTAGGATTATGGAAGCACCACTGTCTTCCAATATCATGGAGATTTCATTTAAAGAAAGTCTTATATTTATAGGGACTAAAACAGCTCCAAGATGGGCAGTTGCAAAGTAAATCTCTAAGAACTTATGGCAGTTTTCATGTAATATCGCTATCCTGTCACCCTTTTTTAAGCCTACTTGACTAAGCCCTTTACACAGGGAAAATACCCTTTTACCAAGCTGTTCATAAGTAAGTCTTATACTCCCACAGACTATTGCCTCTTTTTTTTGCCAAAGCTTTATTGCCTTAGGTAAAATCTCATTTAAAGGCATATTCGCTTCTCCTCAAATGACCCTACATCGACTAAAGTCGAGGGAGGGTCAAAGACTATTGCAGAAAATATATCCCATATGTAAATGATACTTCCTCATATTGCCTAACATCAGTTAGTTAAAATACTATCTTTATAACACCTATGGTGCAAAGGGTAGTGATAACTCCTGCGATAAAGATTCCAAGACTTATAGTAGGAATTGATCTTTTATAAGGGATACCAAAAAGATATGCACACAACGCACCTGTCCAGCCACCTGTTCCAGGAAAAGGAATCGCTACAAACAACAACAAGGCAAGTTCTTTCCAGATCATAAACCTCTTTTCGTACTTTTTTCTGGTGCGATCAAAAAGCCACTCCAAAAAGCGGGCAAAGAGCTTTGAACGAGAACTTAAATACCTGCTCACTTTGTCTAAACAGAGAAGCACTATAGTTACAGACAATGTATTTCCAATAAAAGATATAGCAAATGCCTTTTGCCAGCTCATATTAAAAAAGCCAATCCCTAAGGGGATTGAAGCTCTCAGCTCTCCCACAGGACTCATAGACACAATGAATACTTGTAGCTCAGCAGGAATGGGACTAAACATTATCCCTGAATAATCCTGGGAAGTATCATCTGATGAAGCGGACAGAAAGACTTTGGATTCTGATACACTGCATTTGCAAATGCTTTTAGATATCTTCTTAGATCTTTTAGTTTTACTATCTCATCCACAAGACCCACCTTGGCACAATAATAAGGCCTTGATTTTTCGTAATATCTCTGAACGAGCTGATTCATCTTTTCTATTATAGGCTCTATATCTTCTCCTCTTTCTTTTGCCTTTACAAGCCTCCTTGCATAGGTAGCAACTGCAGCGGTTTCCCCATGCATCACATATATCTCTGTAGTGGCAATTCCCAAAGTAAATGCATTATTATTGTTTGCCTGAGGGCCACCCATTATGTAATGGGCTGCAGCAGTGCCTTTTCTCAAGACAACACACATCATAGGAAGGTCACTCTGTTCTATGGAGTAAATGAGAGCCTGACCAAGTGCCAGAAGCTCTGCCTTCTCTGCATAGTCTCCTACATCTATTCCTGTGGTATCCTGAAACCAGATAATAGGAACCCGATCTCTTCCACATAAGGAAACAAATTCATTCATCTTTATAAGGCCTTCTCTATAGAGCTTTCCTCCAATACCCCTGTATGGAGCATACTTAGGATAATCTGCTGGAAGAAGACCTGTTCTGTTTCCCACAATTCCAACAAGATATCCATCAATCTTTGCAAGACCTGTATAGACCTCAGGGCCATAATCTGGACGAAATTCCATATGTTTGCTTCCATCCACAAGCCTTGCCAGGACTTCATCAAAAGAATAACATAGCTTTTGGTTAAATGGTATCAGATGATAGAGATCTTCTGATGAAAAAAGAGGCTCTTCTGGTTCAGATATTCTGAAGAAGTCGGGATGATATGCAGGCATATAGCTTACATACTGTTTCAGCGCGTCTAAAAGCTCTTCTTCTGTCTCATATACTTCTCTAAAAAATCCTGTTTCATCATAATGGATCTCCACCCTTCCAGGAGGAACAGATTTAAACTTCTTTGTCGCATCTATGATAGCCTCTGCAAACTCTTTATCAAATACACCTTTTGGACTCATACCACTTACTATTCCTGCTCCACCTACTGCCATATTTGCATCTTTATGCACAAGAAGAAGCGTCGGACTTACTGCCTGATATCCACCACCAGCAGGATTTGTACCCCATATAGCTGAAAGCACAGGAATTCCCATCTTTTCCAGCTCTGCATGTCTAAAGAATGTGGTTCCACTTCCTCTTCTGTTGGCATAGACCTTTTCCTGTTCCGTAAGCTTCACACCACTGCAATTGACTAACCAGACAAGAGGCACATGCAATCTTTTTGCTATATCTGTGACTCTCAGGATATTTTCAGCCTGACCAGGAAGCCACGCACCTGCAAGAACCTTATTATCAAATCCTATTATAACAGCCCATCTACCATTAATCCTACCGATACCATCTATAACACCAGTTGTTCCTGACTCCTCATCCATGGGGTCAAACAAGGTATGAAGAGGACACCATGTGCCCGGATCCACAAGATACTCTAATCTTTCATAAACACTCCACTCACCTCTTTTGTGAAGCACCTCCAGCGGAAGACCGGCCTTTTTTACCTGCTCTATCTTTTCCTCTATTTCTCTCTCTACCTCTTTTATCTGTTCCAGATTGCGTTTAGTCTGTTTAAGTAATGAATGAGTAAGATGATGCCCAAACTTCTCCATTCTGTGAAAACATGTGGGAGTCCTGGGTCTTTTTCTTTTCATGTATTCTTTTTTCTCTTTGTATACAGGGATTATGCTTTCAAGCCACTTTGTATTTAGTCTTCCCTCCTTAAATTCCTTTGTATTCACAACAAATCTCAAAAATGGAATAACCGTCTCTATCCCTTCCACCTCAAATTGATCCAAGGCATTCTTTACCCTTTCTATGGCCTCCTGTCTGTCTTTTCCCCAGACTATCAGTTTTGCCAACAAGGAGTCATAATATGGAGGCACACTGTATCCTTCATAACAATGAGTATCTATCCTGATGTATTCTGCCTCTGGCACCTTCCACTTTTTTAGTATTCCAACAGAGGGCCTAAAATCCTGTTCAGCAGATTCTGCTGTTATCCTGCACTCTATTGCATGGCCATTAAATCTGACCTGATCCTGCTTTATGCTCAGAGGCATCCCTGAAGCAATCTTTATCTGTTCTTTTACTATGTCTATTCCAGTGATCATCTCGGTAATCGGATGTTCCACCTGAATCCTAGCATTTACCTCAAGGAAGTAAAATTTCTCTTCATCCTGATCAAATATAAACTCAACTGTTCCTGCACTTCTATACCCAACCTTTTTTGTCAAAGCTATAGCGGAATTATAAAGTTTTTCCCTTATTTCATCGGTGATGGTATAGGACAATGCCTCCTCTATGATCTTCTGATATCTCCTCTGAACAGAACAGTCCCTTTCACCTAAATGAATCACATTTCCAAACTCATCTGCTAAGATCTGAACCTCTATGTGCCTTGCATTGGGAAAGTATCTTTCTACATAAAGAGTGGACTCTCCGAATGCTGCTCTTGCCTCTGCAGAGGAAGATTCAAACATCATCTTCAGCTCATCCATACTCCTAACAATCTTTATGCTCTTTCCACCTCCACAAAATGCTCCTTTTAGAAGAATAGGAAATCCTATATCTTCTATAGCCCTTTTTGCCTCTTGAAGATCTTTGATCCCATCAGAACCCGGGATTGTAGGAACTCCACATTCCTGAGCTATTCTTTTTGCCTCAAGTTTATTTCCAAATCTTTCCAGATGTTCTGAGCTAGGCCCAATAAATATTATCCTATTTTCTTCGCACATTCTGGCAAAATCAGGATTTTCTGCCAAAAAACCATATCCTGGATGCACTGCATCACAGCCCTGAGAAATGGCTGTCTGCACAATTATCTCTTTTCTCAAATAGCTCGACTGGGCAGGAGATGGCCCTATGCATACAGTTTTATCTGCTGATCTTGCTGGCAAGGTATCTCTGTCTGCTTCAGAAACAACAAGAACCGTTTCTATGCCCAGCTCCTTACACGCCTTTATCACTCTAAGGGCAATTTCTCCTCTATTGGCTATAAGAATGCGTGATATCTTTGGCATCATTCAGTCCTCTTTATCAGAAATAGAGTTTGCCCATATTCAACCGCAGCGCCATCTTCTACCAAGATCTCCACCACTTCTCCTTTTACCTCAGAGACTATGGGAGCAAAGCTTTTCATGACCTCTATAAGGGCAAGGGTATCTCCCGGTTCTACTATAGAGCCTACCTCTACATAAGGAGGGGAATCTGGATCAGGCCTTCTGTAAAATACGCCTGCAGAAGGTGCGGTAATAGTAAATATTTCTTCTCCCTTTTTTTCCTTTTTTGCCTTCTGTTTAGAAAATCGCTCCTTTATCTCATTTACTGGTTCAAGTCTGTATGTTTCTATACCCCCTTCTCGCATATAGATCACAAACTCGCCAGCCTCTATTTTTAATTGATCAGCCTCTATATTTTCCAGTATGCGCATCAATTGATCAATCTGTTCCTGTTTCGGTCTCATCAAGCCCTCCCATTCAAAAAGCTTAAATTTTGAATAAAACTCTATACCATCTTTTTATGCCTTAGGTATTCATTCTGATTACCAGATGTATTAAAATGCAGCTAAATTATTACATATCTGGTAATCAGAAGAATCAACCCTGCTTAAAAGCGAACTACTACTCCCTATCCCTATGAGGGACTCAGGAGATACTTTGTAAAGAAAATCTATAAGTTTTAAATTCTCA
>Ga0256842_1003667_pt1 | contig 10082 bp, 8 predicted proteins | sample 4559240metaG_FD_185973 | JGI IMG/M metagenome (GOLD analysis project Ga0256842, IMG submission 185973) | Hydrothermal vent microbial communities from Guaymas Basin, Mexico - 4559-240 | ecosystem: Environmental > Aquatic > Marine > Hydrothermal vents | place: Mexico: Guaymas Basin | collected...
TATATAGTATCAATCCTAGTGGGAAAAGCGTAGGGGAAACACCCGGACCCATTCCGAACCCGGCAGTTAAGCCCTACAGCGCTGATGATACTGCACCTTTCAGGTGTGGGAAAGTAGGTCCCTGCTAGGATTTATAGTATATACTGCAACATCTTAACTCATTACAACCAATAGTGTCTGGCACTTTGCTTTTTCCTGCTTCTTTGTTTCCCTTGGTGTTTTCTGGTGTTAGGTTTTTTTATTATTTGTTTGTACCTTTAATGAATTTATTTAAGTTTCAGCAAATCCTTATCAAATTTTGGCACATAAAAGTGTTAGTTTTAAATTTAATACTATTATGTATCATAATTTTTGATTTTAATGAATAATAGTTTAAGTTTAATATTTCTATTAATATTAAATGTTATAATTTTTAAAAAAAAGAGGATAGAAGATGGTTAATTTTTTGATTGGAATATTTGGTGTTTATGTTTTTATAAAAATTTTATTGGAAATCAGGGAAGTTTTGTATATAAAAGACGTGTTTGGATTAGGTGCTGTATTGATGGATATAGAGACATACAAAGATGCTGCGATTTATTCAATTTATAAACATACTCTAAATATATTTAATTCTTTAATTTCTTTGTTTTTGGTTGTTTTTTGGCTAAGCGGGGGACTTTTTATTATTAATTTTTTATTTTATAAAGAAGATTCTTTGATAAGCGAACTTGAAATTCTTTTAGCCTTTTTTGTGGTAAATTATTTAATGACATTTCCCATAAATATTTGGGAAAAGCATATCGATAAAAAATTCGGTTTCAATGTGGCCCCTTGGAGTATGTTTTTTGTTGACGAAATTAAAAAAATATTTTTGTTTATAATATTAGGAGGTGTTTTTTTCCTGGGGCTTATTTATTTTATAGAAAATTTTAAAAATTGGTGGCTTTTAGGATTTGTATTTACATTTGGCGTTGTGATTTTAATAAATCTGTTTTATCCTTTTTTTGCCGCAATGTTTAATAAATTTACTCCTCTTGAAGATGAAGAACTTAAAGATGCTATTGAAGAGATGATGCATAAAGTCGGATTTAAAAGCAGCGGTATATACGTAATGGATGCCAGTAAAAGGGATACAAGGCTTAATGCTTATTTTGCGGGATTCGGAAAAACTAAAAGGGTTGTACTTTTTGATACCCTTCTTAAAAAGCTGACTAAAGATGAAATTCTTGCGGTATTGGGACATGAACTGGGGCATTTTAAGCATAAAGACATATTTAAAAACATAGCGGTTGTAGGGATTATGCTTTTTGTGCTGTTTGCAATTTTCGGAAATTTGCCGGATACTCTTTTTAAAGAACTTATGGTTCCTAAAATAGGTGCGAATATTGTTATTTTGGCATTGCTTTTCAGTGAAGTGATTTTCTTTATTTTCCAGCCTTTTGTAAATTTAATAAGCAGACACAATGAATTTGCTGCTGACAAAACGGGAAGCGAGCTTGTAAATAGAAAAGCCCTAGTAAGCGCACTTAAAAAACTCGTAAATGAAAATAAACATTTTCCAAGGGTAAGTAAGCTTTATTCGTTTATATTTTATTCGCATCCTCCTATTCTTGAAAGACTTGAAAAGCTGGAGAATGAAAAATGAAAGTATTAATTACCGGTATTAACAGAGGTATAGGATACGGACTTACAAAATATTATATTGAAAAAGGTGATGAAGTATATGCACTTGGCAGAAAAAATCCTTTTAACGGCGATGTTAAATTTTATAAACTTGATATAAGTGCTTATGAAAAAATACCTCATGCTATTGAATCTCTTGGAATTGATAAGCTTGATCTTGCAATTTTAAACGCAGGAATTTTGGGTGAAATTAAAGAGATGAAGCATTGGAGTGTAAAAGAGCTTCAAAATATTTTTGATATAAATGTCTGGGCTAATAAAGTTTTAATAGATGAGCTTTTTCCATTTACTGATAAAATTGTAGTAATGAGTAGCGGTGCGGCGGTTAACGGAAATCCTGGATGGGGAGGATACTCTCTCAGTAAATGTGCTGTGAATATGATGGTCGGTATTTATTCAAAAGAGATTGATACTAAAATATACGCCCTGGCTCCCGGGGTTATCGATACCGACATGGTAGCAAAGGTAATAAGCGGCGATCATTCTAAATTTCCGAGTCTAACTAGGGTTGAAGCCGCAAAGGTGGGTTTGGCAGAAGGTGTAAAAAGAATAGTTAAAACAATTGAAAAACTGGATAATTTTGAAAGCGGAAGCTTCGTAGATGTAAGACTTATTTAATTCTCTTCTCCATTACAAATGATATAATTTCGCTTATTTTTCTCTAGGAGATGGAATGAAACATATAGAGCTTTTAAACCTTCTTTGCCGTCATAAAAAACTTTTAGACGAAGCCTACAAGCAGAAAAAATTAATTTCAGCTCCTAAGGAGCTTATTGAAATAGGGCTTTTTAACAAAGTGGGCGGATATTATTACCTTAATGAAATTTATTTTAATTTTGTGGATACGTTATTGGCCAGGGCGGATTTTAGTTATATGGCCGAGGATTTTGACAGAGAAATAAAAAAACTTTTGGAATTAAAAGAAGAATTCCGTATTAATAAAACGGCTGTTTTAAAAGATTTGATTTTCAGGCTGTTAAACAAAATTTATCAGGGAATGAAAAACAGGGACAAAAGAATTTTAGCCCTTGTTGAAAAACTAGAAAACGATGAGATAAACGAACTTGAGTTTTTGGTTAAAGAGGGGAAAAATATTTTAAAAGACGTCGAAGAAATTATGAATAAAAACGCTTTGATAATAAATACGTTTGAAGATTTTAAAGAATTCTCAGATTTCAGGGAATTTATTAAAGATATGATGATTGATGTGATACACCTTAACCAAAATATTGACGCTTATTTAAAAAGATTAAGGGAATTTATCTCACAGACTGAGAGGAAAAGACGATTCAATCAAAAACTTTATAAAACCGCGTTTATGATTTTAAATGAAGATGGTAAAATAGATGAGTTTCTTGTTACAAAAAGATTTGTAATAAAACAGAAATTCGAATATGTGCCTGACAGTGCGTATATTGATTATGAAAAAGCCAAAAGAATAATAGGTAAATTTACAACAGAGAAAAAAATTAAAAAATCTGAAGTTAAAAGGGATTTGAAAGAAGTTATAGCTTTAATAGATATTAAAAATTTACTCAAATATGTAGAAAAAAGCGAGGATGTTTTTAAAAGCATTATCGAATATGTCGGAAAGGTTGATAAAAATCTGTTAAATGAGAGTGTGAGGGTGTTTGTGTATATTCTCAATCATTACGACAAAGAACTTGTATATACAGATGAATATAACGAATTTAATGTAAGGGTTGTAAAATGGAAAGCGTAATATTTGACATATTAAGCAGGGGAGTGATAATTTCTGCAAATTCTTCTAAATTTCAAAAAGAAGCCACCTGGCTTATGGAGGATGGAAATTTTGAAAATCTAAACAGGACGCTAAATAAAATAGGCCTGTATATTGTAGGGGAAAACGGTTATTTTTATTTAAGTAAAGATTTAAAAAAAGAAGAGGAAGAGAGGTTTTTTAATTCCCATAAACAGCTTATTTTAGCAATTGCGCAGCTTAAAAAGGTATTTGTCCATCTTGATAAGGGGCATAAAATTAAAAAAAGCGAATTTATAAAAAGATTTGAATCTAAAAAAGACGAAAAAATAATAAAAGCTCTTTTTGATACGGACGATTTGATGGAAATTACGGATAAGCTTTTCAATTTGCTTGAGAGAAATTTCGTAATAGAAAAACGCAGTGAAAAAGACGAATATGTTGTTTTAAACGCATTGAATTATTATCTTGATATAGTAGAGGCAGTAAGCGAAGGAGATGTAGATGAATAAAATATATTTTTTTAACGCCGCAAATTTCGGATTTGCCGAAATAGATTTACGCAAAAAAAACGTATTTTTCGTCGGAGACAACGGAAGTGGTAAAACGACAGCGATTAGGGCGATTCATTATTATTACAATTCCGACGTTAAGTCCCTCGGGATTGATACGAATAAAGAGAGTTTTAAAGATTTTTATTTTAAATACGACAATTCTTTTATAATTTATGAATTTGAGGAATATTTTGTTTTGATGTATAAACGCTCGGGTGAGATTAAAAGGATATTCAGCAGACAGAAATTTAATATTGAGAGGGTTTTAAAAAAAGAAGAGGTTGTTTCGCTAAAGGATGTAATCGATTATGCAAACGAAGCGCTTTTTAAATACCGCCCCCAGACAAACGAAGAATATAAAAAGATTATTTACGGGCTTGACAGCAGGCGTCTTGATTTCAAACTTACAACCGTCAAAAACTACAACACGTTTATAAATCTTTATAATAAAATTTTTAATGTAAATAAAGCTGTGTTTGATGCTAAAAGCATAAAAGAGACGATTTTTACCACATTGGACAGAATAGAAGCCGGGGAGATTAATTACGAAGAGTTTGCAAACGAGCTTATGGATTACAGGCAGTATTTTATTTTTTATAGGAAATTTAAAGAACAATTCGCAAATATAGAAAAACTATACCTTTACAAAAACGCCCTTATAGAACTTAAAAAGGATATAAACACGCTTTTGCAAAAAATAACCTACAGGAAAGAGAGGGAAGAAAAATTCGTAGATGAAATTATCGCTGAAATAACGGCGCTTGAAAAAAGAAAACGAAAAATACAAAAACTCTCATCATATTTTCACGATAAAATCAAAAAAATCGAAACAAACATCGAAAAAGAGATATTTGAACTGCAATCAAAGCTTGAAGAAATAAAAAGGCTAAAGAAAACTTATCATTTAGAAGCTATTCAAAACGCCCAAAGTTTAGTCGTTACAAAAGAGGAGGTCAATAAAAAGCTTATAACCCTTCAAACGTCCCTTAACGAGCTTATAAAGGGAATTAAAAACCAGGTGGAAGAAATTGAGGAGGAAATTCAAAGAAAAAAAAGGGAAAAAAGAATATTAAAAGAAAAACTCAAAGAAGAAGAAATCAGAAAAAAAAGAGAACTTGAAGAAATATATTTTGAAAAACTTGAAAAAATAAACGACGAATTTGCCGAAAAAGAAAAAGAATTTTTAAATGAAATTTCGGAAATTGAAAAAGAAATTACAAAAAAAGAAGACGAAAAAAGAGAATACCTAAAACATTTAAACGAGGTGAATTTCAAATTCCTAAAAAAAGAAGAGGAGATAAAAGAGGAATTTCAAAAGCAGGAAGACGGGCTTAAAAACAAAAAACGCGAATTGAGGATTGAAAAAGACGCCGTTTTAGATGAAATAGTAAAATTAAAAAGAGAATTAAATAAAAGCAAAAACGAATATTCGGAAAATATACAAAACGCCAAAGAGCATTACAAAAAAGAAATTTCGTTAATAGACGAAAAAATTGTTTTTTATCAAAATATTCTTAAAACAAAACCCGGTTCGTTTAAGGAATTTTTAAATCAAAATGTTGAAGACTGGGAAGAAGAACTCTATCCCGTTATAGATGAGAAACTTTTGGGAATGGATGTAAAAGAACTGAAACCTAAAGTAATAAGCGAGAAAGTTTTAGGGATTGAACTTGATAAAACGAAACTCAAATCCATTCCGACTATGAGGGAAGCGGAAGAGGCGATTGAAAGGTTAAACATCACCAAATCCTCTTTGAAAAAAGAACTTGAAAACAAGCTTCTATTACTTGAAAAGGAATTTAAAGCAAAAGAAATAGAAATAACGTCAAAAATCGAATTAAACGAAGAAAAAATAAAAAAAACAGATGATGAAATCAAAACGATTGACGAGAGTATAAAAAAATTAAACGAAACGTTAAAAGAGGAACTTAATAAATTGGAATCCTTAAAAGAAGAAGAAATAAAACTTATTAAAATCAATATCAACAAAAAAACCGAAGAAATAAAATCGTTACAGGAAAGCATAGCAGCGATTAAAAGAAACATAAAACAGCTCAAAAAAGAGTTTTCTTTGAAAAAGGCGGAATTAAACAGGCAAAAAGAAAAAGAATTTGAAAAAATCAAAAAACACCTTGGGGAAGAATTTAAACAAAAAGAACAAGAAATCGATGAAAAAATAAACGAACTTAACATCAAGAAAAACAAAATTTCAAAAGACGAAAGAATTGAAGAGATAAATACGGAAATTGCGAAAATCGAAAAAGAGCTTAAAAAAATAGAAAAAGCGGAAATGTTTTTGAAAGAATGGGAGGAAAAAAGAGAATTTATCGAAAATGAGGATAGATACAAAAAAGATTTGGACAAATTCAAAGGATACGAAAAACGGACAGACGAGTTTTATTTAACCCTTGAAAGAAAGCTTAATAAAAAATTCTCCCAAACCGAGGCGGCGCTAAAGGCAAAAAACAAAGAGCTTGATACGGTAAAAGAAGGGTTAAAAAAGGTAAAATCCGTTAAACTGCCCGAGAGCAAAATAAAAACAAACGAATATTTAAGCGTGCTTATAGACGAATACAAACGAAAAGACGGAGAATTTAAAGATAAAAAAATAAATTTCAAAGACACCGCAAGCACTGTTAAAACGGCACTTGAACGGTTTGTAGTTGAAGGGCTTGAAGTGAATTTCAACTTTGAAAACCTTGAAAATCTTGTGGATGAGGAAATTGAAAAGGTAGATGAGCTTTATATTTTTAAAAATAAAAAATTCGAACTTTTAAACAAAACGAGATTAAAAGGGCTTAAGAACTTAATCAGTGGGATTTTGGATAAAAAGCTCGATAATTTCGAAGGGGCTAAAGAGGATTTCTTAAAACAGGTAAAACGCATTAACAACAACCTAAGCAAAGTGGATTTCGGAATCATAAGAGGGATAAAAATCGAAATTGAAGAAACTAAAAGAAACATTTTAAAAATTTTCGATGAAATAAAAGAAAATATTCAGGATTTGGTAATACTGCTTGAAAATGAAGAAAGCCTCTTTTTCGATAAAGCTGAGAGTGACAGAAAACTCAGAAAAATAGGTGATTTGTTTAATTTTATAAAAAAAGAGGTTAAAAATGAAAGTTTTACGCTTATAGACGTTGTGGATATAAACGTAAAATTTATAGAAAACGAAAAAGAAAACACTCTCAAACTCATCAAAAACGAAAGTTCAACGGGAGGTTCGATACTTCTAAAAATTGCAATAGCCATAAGTTTGTTAGAACTCTTCATAAAAGAAAAAGCCTCTCTTTTCTTAATATTAGACGAGGTAAGCGTCCTATCCACTAAGAACCAAAAACTGCTTAAAGAATACGTAAATGAAAGAGGGCTCGGGGTTATTTACGTCACTCCCGACTTGCCGCTTGTGGATGTGGAGGATATAGATATTTACAAATTCAGAAACGTAGGCGGGGAATTTGAGGTTGTGAGGCTTATTGGAGAAGAGGGGGTTAGGGTAAATTGAGAATAAGAAATGGAAAATAAATAGTAAAAATAGTGATGAAATTAAAAGAATTATACAGATTTTACCGCAATAATAGAGCAGGAGGTTTTGAATAAATGCTGATAAAAGATTTTTTAAAAGAGCCAAACGGGATTTATATTTTGGAAAAAATATTCAATAAAGAAAAAGCATGGCTTTTTTTGAATGATGATTTGGATGTCCCAAAAGATGCTATCCAGATTTTGCAAAAAGTAAAAAGCGGTTATCCGATTGAGTATATTTTTGAAGAGGTCTGGTTTTACGGGGACAGGTTTTATATAAAAGAAGGTGTGCTTATTCCAAGGGATGATACGGAAGTCGTAGTCGAAAGAGCGATACAATTAATCAATGGAAAATGGAAAATGGAAAATGAATGCAGGGTGGTTGACTGCTGTACTGGAAGCGGAGTGATTGCTATAGAGATTGCAAAGCATACAAATGCTAAAGTTGTTGCGACGGATATCAGTGATACAGCCATTGAAGTGGGTGAAAAAAACATAGCTTTGCATAATGTAGATGTTGAAGTAAAAAAATGTGATTTATTGAATTGCAAAGAAGAGGAGATAAAAGCTGATATACTCGTTTCAAATCCTCCGTATGTTGAAAACAGCTGGGAAAAGCCCAATCCATATGAACCTGATTTGGCGTTTTATGGAGGGGATGACGGGCTAAATATTGTAAAAAAGCTGATTACTCAGGCAATAAGCCTCAAATATAAAGCCGCAGTAATAGAAATAGGATATAATCAAAAAGAATTATTAAAAGAGTTTTTAAAAGGCAAAGTTAAAAGTTTTGAGTTTTTTAAAGATTTGGCGGGGAATGTAAGAGGGGTTGAGATTATTTTTTGAGTCTGTTTATAAAAAATATTGAAACAAGCGTTAAAACTACCGTAATCTCAAATGTTTTATAAAGTCCTATATATTCTCCCACAAGCCCTATTAGATAAACGATTACGGAACTTACTCCGAAATTTATTCCCATATAAATGCTGTTGACGAATGTCGGTTTGTCTGTTTTTAAGTCATGAACGAAGGCGAGCATAACGGGAGAGGATGTAAAAAGAAAAAAGCCAAGAGGGGCTAGTAAAATCCAAAGGGCGTTTTTGAAAAACAGTAAAAACAGAGTTAAAAACAGCGACGAGCCAATTGCTGAAATAATCAGCATATTAACCCTCCCTATTTTATCTGAAAATCTGCCGGCAAAAAAAGCTCCTAAAATCCCGAAACCCTGAAGTACTCCAAAAGCAACGCTCGCACTTTCGACGCTGTAGCCGTTGTGTGTAAGGAAAAGAGGAAGATACAGGGATATTGCGTATTTTGATGTGTAATTAAACATTATAAACAATCCAAGCATTGTAAAAAACGGCATAACTTTTTTTAAGACGCCTTTGATTTTACCTTTTTCAAATTTTTTGGCGCTGAATGTTGTTTGATAATCTTTTAGTTTAATATATAAAAAAAGGCTTGAGAATATTCCTATGGGTGTCAGTTTCCAAATCCCGTCAAGCCCCCAAATCGAAATTACCCCGGCTGCGAGTATAGGTCCGACGGTCCTTGCGCTCTCGCCCCCTACCATAAAATAGCTCATTCCCCTGCCGCTCTCTTTACCTGAAAATTCTTTAATCATAGTAGGGCTTGGAATATGGAAAAACGCGGCACTGATACCTGCTACAAAGAGTAGAAAAAGCGCTACTGCATACGATGAGGTAAGGCTCAAAAGCCCCATTGATATTGCCGTAACGGAGGGCGTTAAAATAACGAAATATTTTGCGTCGTTTCTTTCTGCAATAAGACCTAAAAGAGGATTGAAAAGGGATGGGACTTTTCTTGCAATATCCAAAAAAGAAGCTTCTGTAAGGCTGATTCCTAGCCTTTGAATTAAAAGCGGCAGTATAGGTGCTAAAAGTGCTGAAAAAATATCATGCGTAAAATGTGCGAACGAAATTAATAAAACTTTTGATTTTTGAAACTGTTTCATTTGATTTTTTCGTTTAGTTTGATGTATTCGGGTTTTGTTTCGATGCACTGCATGGCAGGTGCGGCTTTGGGGTCGTCTCTGAATACTACGACACAATGCATTCTAGGATACCCCTGGGTGTCGAATTCATAGACTCTCGGGTTTATTCCGCTGGTTTCTATGGTGTAGCTTAAAGTATTTACCGTTTTTTTAAAAACCCCTACCAAACTGTTCCAGTTAAAAGCGAATGAACAAGTTGCGATTAATGCAAACATTATCAGTTTTTTCATAAATTCTCCTTAAAAGTTTAAGTATTTTGCAATTCCGTCAAGCAGCATCTGTACAGACAGTGATATCAAAAGCATACCCATAAGTTTTTCAACCGCGTTAAAAACTTTGTTTGGGATTAATTTTGAAAATTTTATTGAAATTATAATGATAAATGAACTTAATGTCCATGAAATAAAAGAAGCTTTCAAAACTTTTGTAATACCGTATTGTGAGGAAAAAAGTATAAGCGTTGCAAGAAGTGAAGGCCCCGCAATCATAGGAATGGCAATTGGAACGAGATACAGGTCGTTTTCGCTGCCAAATATAGGTTCGTTGTTTGGAAAAATCATTTTAATGGCAATTAAAAACAGAATTATTCCTCCGGCAATTGATA